>ERZ1673736.2780-NODE-2780-length-18097-cov-19.466744_pt1 | contig 18097 bp, 12 predicted proteins | sample MGYA00580212_ERZ1673736 | MGnify/ENA primary metagenome ERZ1673736 (study PRJEB41218, sample SAMN15661752) | gut metagenome | host: Homo sapiens | place: Canada: London | collected 2015-08-20/2019-03-30 | study: EMG produced TPA metagenomics assembly of...
AGTTTTACACTTATTCGAAACTACAAGGTTCTCAAACAATGGTGGGAAGATGATAATTATGAGAAACGTTTTACACTTATTCGAAACTACAAGGTTCTCAAACATGCGTTTTAACTGTGAGCAAAACCCAAAAGTTTTACACTTATTCGAAACTACAAGGTTCTCAAACCTCAAATTGTCATCACCAAACCTATATACTTGGTTGTATCGTAGTTTCTTAATACTATTTTACAATTAAACATCTATCTTTGTCTATTATAAAAATATTATTATCACCAAAGTCTTTTCTCTCCTCTGATTCAATAAATAACATCGAAACTTTCTTATAAAAACCTATATGTCGTATATTATCAATTTTATCATAAGGCAAATATTCCATTAAATTCAAGAATATAATTAGTTTAACTTTTAACACATCTACTAATATTTTTATATATTCTTCAAGTTTTTCATATATATTCTTATAATCCTCTCCAATTCTAACATTATAAAGCTTAAATAAATTCTTCCAATCAAACTCCAAATTATATTGAACATTGCTATATTCTACACACCCACATATTTTTTCTAATGCAGAAACAATTTCACTATTAATTAAATTATAGCCTTCATTTTCCTCTTTCGCTATTTGAGATAATTGCTCATATAATTTAGTAATAATCTTTTTATTATTAAAATCAATGGAAAAAGGATCTATTATAAACAATACATCCTTTTCCATTTTCATCTCTTTTTCTGCCGCTAAAACAAAGTCTCCTTCAATTCCATCAACTTGTGATAACAAATTTTGAACAATATCTATCATGCATTCTTTATTTTCCACTACTAACTCTGTGCTTTTATTTTCTTCAAACTCAATTTTCAAATTGTACTTACTATTAACTAATCTCATAAAATAACAATCCTTTCATCTGAATCTAAAACCTCATTTGTTTTTTCTCCAACAATATATTCCATTCTGGAAAATTGTTTTTCAGTTATTCTTAATGTCTGTACAAGACCTGATATTGGTTTATTTTTCTTTACATTTTGAACAATTAAATCTGCTGCAGTAGAGTTTTGTGCAAGCTTACAATAAACGCTTTCCTGCATCATAAGAAAACCGTTTTTTATTAAATATTTCCTAAATCTCGTATATTCTCTTCTATCACTTGCTGTAGTAACTGGCAAATCAAACATAACAATAATTCTCATATATCTATAACTCATTATAATAAAACCTTATTAAAGAAACATCCCTATCATTTAATGCATCGCATACACTTCTGCAATAAATTTTGATAGCATTAGTTAAAACCTCTTTCTTATCAGCCACTATTACTTCTGTATTAAGTATCTTTAACATACTGTATTTTTCATCACTTTCAAATTTATCTGGCTTCAATTCAATTACCAGTGAATCAACTAATGGTCTAAACGGCTCCATCAAATCTGATGCCAAATTAAATTGATTAAACATATTATCATGAAACAATCCAATTTGCGTAATATATCCCAATGAAACTATTTCTCGATTAAATATAGACAAAATAATACTATAGCCATAATTTAGAGCTGCATTAACAGGATTATCCTCTGTTCTAGTAAAACTTTTACCAAACAAAGCATTAAAATACACTTTAGCAGCATGTCCCTCCCTATTTGTAACATCTCCAAATTCTACTTCCTGCATATATTGAAATAGCATATTAGCTTCTTGTTTCCCATATTTTTGCAACAATAGTGCCTGTTGCTTTATTTTTTCAGAAACAATTTCAGTCCAAATATGTGCCTTATCATCCTTAGTCCATTCAATCTGTTTTCTTATCTTTGCGCTAGTATCATGGCTTCCATAATATGAAACCAATTCTGAACTAGGATTTCTTTTTTCATCACAGAAAACTACCTTTATTTTATTTTTTACTAATTCATTTAAGAGATAGGATGTCATTGATACCGCTGTACTTTCAATTATCAACATCCCTATCTCATTCAAATGAATTTTAGTAGTTTCGCTACCTCTAACAACAAGGTAACCAATTTGATAATCTAGTTTTGCATTGTTCGATATTACGACTGTTCGCCAACTCATACAGTCAACAAGTCAATCTCATTCTCGTATAGACCTGTAACTGATTGGTTGATTAATTTGCATTCCTTCATTTTTGAAATCTCTTTACTTGTTCTATTAATTGCATATGTACTACTTAATCCAAGCTGTGATAAATTAATACTATACACTCCATCTTGCGAATATCTCACTAGTTCAAGAATTACATTGATTTGCTCATTTATTTTCAGTTCAATAAATTTATTTCTATTCTGTATTATTGCTTCTTTTAAATTACCTAATCTGTTTGAAAATAATTTGTTTGAATATTTTTCTATAAATATATCATATACTTTTATATTGTTTTCACTATTTATATCAATACACTCTATGTTTTTAGATATTTTTCTAACATATTCATTTATATCATTTTCAAGAAACAATTGTGTTGCATTTCCCCAAATTATTCTATTTACACTTTTAGCATTCAAATAGTAATAGTATCCATTTATTTTAAATAATGATTTAACTTTTATTTTTTCCATTATTATTTTGGGTTCATCATATTCAAGAACCTGTACACAATAATTCAATAACTTATTTTCTTTATTTAATGCATCTAAGTACATTGGATATGCCTCAATTGTTCTAATTCTTTTTTTCTTTATTGTATGTTCTACTAAGAAAAAATATTTTGCAGTCAAAGAACCATATCCTCCATATTTTTCTACATTCTTTAGCTTTTCATCGCCCATTTTAATTGGTAAATATACATTTTTCTTTGCAATTTTTGCACTACATATATTTTGATCACTAATTCCCCCTTTTTGTCCTGAGTGTTTTTCATAATTCATTCTAGTTACCATAGGGGTATTTTTAGCCATCATTTTTCTTACCATAGATATACTTTCCGCCCCTTTAGTAATCCATGCATCTACACCACCTCTAGATACCGGATATTGGAACATATGGTCCATATGATATTTATTTTTTTCAGGATTTTTTTTGTAATCCTTTATAAAATTTAATGCGCTTTTTGTAAATTTAGTATAATATACATTTCCAACAACAATGTTTAAATACGCATCATTTGCGTGATGAAAATCATTAACATTTCTGCATTTTATAAGTTTAAATTTATGTCTGAATTCGCTTACATTACCTGCTTTTACATAGACTATATCTGATTCTGGAAATGTCTGTTCAAACAAGTCTGTAATTACCTTTGTTCCTTGCCTTGTTTCTACAATCTGTCTACTAATAAATTTTGCTTTTTCATCATCTGTAAACTCTTCCTTTCTAATTAATCTCGAATATTTTTCTTCCGTAATAAAATTACCATCTCTTAGCATTTTCCACATTGAATGCATTTTTTTTCTTATTTCATTTTCTATCGGATAATTATCACTTTTATGAGCATTAAAGTTTTTTTCTACCAACACCAAATTATTTTCAATACTATCATCTTTTACAAAATGTCTTGGATAAATATGATCTATATCGTATAAATTATCATTTAATAAATTTTTTAGATCTATTGGTTTTCCTGAATACATGCATCTTCCCTTTTGCATATAATATAAATACAACTTTTTACTTTTAAATTCAGACTCCTCTCTGGCATTTAATTCCTTACTCCAATCTCTTTCCTCTTTTTTGCAATTTTTATACAATTCTAACAATTTCTTTTTCCTACTGTCTTTTCTATCCTTTGGAGCATTCACATCTCTAGCCATTTCAACAAAAATTCTTTTAGGAGGGCATCCTAATACTTCTTCCAATTCTTTAAGTACAAGAATTGTCTGCCATACCATTCTTTTAACCGGTGTAGATATGTAAAGTTCATCCAAATCCTCATATTCGATAGTTGAAATTGTTTTTTCAAGTTTTTTACTTCTCTGTTCTATTTCATATGCATATGAAAATCTTTCAGTAGCAATCAATTCCATTAAATTATAGTTATCATTCCACATTCTAGAAATTACAGATGCAATTTCTCCTGTTTCTTTGTCTACTCCACTTAGCTCCAATAATTCTTTTGAAAGTCTTCCCCAATCCTTAAACTTCATTCCAAGAATTCTCTTGATTTGCTTTTCGTCTAATACATTACTATATTCTTCTCGAATTCGTTCCTCCAAAAACTTCCTTGAATCTCCATATATTGTAGAATATCTAATAATATTCTCAGCTATATCAGTTTGTTCATATGTTAAACTTTGAACGCCAAATATGTCAGCAAATTTTTTGTAATTTGATAATTTGTTAGTAAAATCTCCATCAATTCCTGATATTTCTACTTCTTCACAATTATCGATTTCGCCTTGTTCTTTCAGATATTTTATTAAACCTTTTTTTGTAACTTTTTTGCCTTTTTTAAACAAATCATTGAAAATATTTTGTTTTAATTCTACGCTTATTTTTTCGCCGTTAATCTTTAACTTGTTAAGTTCATTTAAAACCATAAATTTTTCATATAATAAAGAGTTTTTTGGGAGCACTTCTTCATCATTCAAATATGTGCAATGATTAATCAAATTTCTGATAAATTTTTCAGATGATTTTTTTATATCTATTTTCTGTTCAAAATTCCAAGGATATATCGCACCTTTTTCTTTACGTACAGACCACATATTATGTCTGTGTTTTGACTCATCATTTCCAATATTATAAGCTATCGGTCCAACATAATATGGAATTTGGAACTCAAATAATTTAACAATCTTCTCACTTATTGTGTATCCGCTTTCATCTTTTTCATTCAGGAAATTTAAATATTCACTTGCATTTTTTAATATTTTTTTTAATTCTTTTTTATGAACCTGATTTGGTATAACCCCATTTGATGCAGTTATTTGTTTTGGTAAGAAATTACCCTTATCAATTTCACTTGTAATATATTCCTTTGCTTCACAATCCTCCCAAGATTTGATTGTATTTAATATATTTTTGTAAAAATCTTCTTTTTTACTTTTACATCCTCGTCTAACACTATTGTCCTTATAAATAACTGAACCTACATATGCACTATAATTCCCATCATTCATCTGTCTGAACATTTTATTATATTCTTCCATAGAATTTTGCTTATAGTATTTTTTTAGTACTTCTAAATCTTTTTTATGTTTATCATACAATTTCACTCTTGCAACAGACAAATACTCTTCACCATTCATAATATTTGCCAACACAGACCAATCATGTATTTGTTTAATTAGTAGGAACATATCGTACTTGTCATCATCAAGATTGTCTTCTATTTCAATTATTTTTTCATCAAAATTAGAATCCCTAAACGATAATGTCATTTTTGCAAATTCGTCTTCAAATTTATCTTCCACATAAATTTTAGATATTGTGCCCTTTAATCCACAAATGAATTTAAAAATCTCCGTCTCTATTTTATTTTTATTTTTAGATAACTCATATAATTCTAGTAAGTTTTCTAACCTCTCCGAATTAGAATATTGAGTTGATTTTAAAATCTTCTCTATTTTTTCAATTTCAACATTTTTCAAATTAATATTTAGAATATTAACCATACTCTGGTGTAGCATCTCAATATATTCTTTTAAATTACCACCACTTTTATCATCCAAATTTGCATTTAAGAAATGTCCTCTATGTTTAAACATATTAAGAATCGCAAGATAAACTAGTCTTACATCATATTTCTTTTTATCATTTTCGATGTTTAATAAAGCTTTTCTCAAGTGAAAAATTGTAGGATACTCATCATAATACTCTTTATCTGTATATCCTGTATCAGCAAAGATTGCATACGGTTGATGTTCCTTTTTGTCTTCCAAAAAATATTTGCTATCATTTAATCTTTGATAAAAACCTGGATCAATTTTATTAATTTCTTCCGCAAACATTTCCTTAAGGCATGCAATTCTTGCTTTTTCCCTATCTAAACGTCTTCTAGATGTCCTATGCGTTCTTCTTTCTGCAGCTGTTTTAGCTTCGCTAAATAAACGCACTCCCCACAAATCTTTTCCTTTTGCTCTTAGGATTCGATATTTTTCATCTGTCACTGCCCATCCTACTGATGATGTTCCCATATCCAATCCTAAATAATAATTTTTTCCCATATATACCTCCTATATTTTCTAAGCGTTAGCTAATTGCACACTTATTTTTTATAAAATTTTTTTACTAAATTATTGACAAATCCAATAAAAGTGATAAACTAATCTTGAAATTACAAGGTGAGTTCAAATAAGGATTTATCCGATATCGCCGTAAGGCCCACATTGTGTGGATTAAAAGAAAGGCTTTTAAGTCTTTTTTTTATGTCATAAAGCTATTATATCACATATCATATTTAATAAAAATATACTTTTTCCTCGATTTAGCATACTTTTTCATATTTATTTACCACTCATCACTTTCATCGTAATCCGAATCCCAATCTTCTTCCATCAGCTCTTCACTTTCATCATCATCTTCATCGTCGTCAAACTCGTCATCATCAAAGTCACTATCCTCATCCTCATCAAATTCATCATCCATTAATAACCCCAGTTCCATTGCTCTTTCCCAAGCATTTAATTTTCCGTCTCTGTTAAAGTCAAACATTTTGTCTAAAGGTCCATCCGCTCTTCCGTTCCAAAATCCCATAATTTGCCTCCTTATTTATACATTATTTCATTATTTGTACTATCGTTTTCCATTTCAGCTACACCATAATTCTAATTCCAATAACTTCTTTAAAATTTAATTTCATCCACCGGTTTTACTAATTCACACAGAATTCCTCTTGGCATTTTGTAAAGCACTTTTCCAACTGCTGTGTCGCCAATTTTGTCATAAATACGTCCGGCGCTATATGACTCGCCAATGACTGTACTACAACTATTTGCCACATGCCCAACTTTTCCAATTCCCTGCATTTTTACAAGAATTGCTTCGTGGTCATATTTGTTGTCCGGTTCTTTCTCAAGAAGCACTTCCATATCCTTTTCAAAAAATTCGTCACCTTCAAAAAATCCTGTTCCTGTAATTGTAAAATAAATCTTATCTGCCATCTTTTTTTCCTCCTTTATAGCTGCTATTTTTCTTTTTCCTTTTATGACTCCATTTTCTCACATTCACTGTCCCTTTTTCAGGACTCGATTTTGCTATTTTTTCGAAACTCTGTTCTGTTTTCACTTATTTTAAAGCATAAAAACAGCCCACAAGAGAATTTCATAATTTTAATTCGCCTGTGGACTTCTTTTGTTTTTGTTTGTCGACATATATTTATTTTTAAATTTATTTTTTTGATTAATTTGCCTTTAGTTCTATATTTACCTCTCCGCTGCTTTCATCAACATTTACCTCAGCATTTATGCCCTCTTTTTCCATTTCATCTTCATTCATTTCGAGCTCGTACTTCTTGTCTTCGCCCTCGTAAATGTATTTTCCTTTGCCATTTTCTTTAAGTTCTTTTTTGTCACTATTGTTATCCAAAAATACATGGACATGCTTTGTTATTCCATTTCCGGTTGCCGCATAAGACACAACATCTGTCATTGCGAATATAGCAAGCATAACTGCTGCAACCGCCACATAACGTATTCTGAATTTCTTTATTTTGTGATTATTCTTTTCCATATGTTCCACCTTTCTTAAACACTCGTCTGAAATATTTATTTTGTCAAACATTTCTTTATATTTATTCATCTAACCAATCTCCTTTGACCATACTTTTAATTTTTGCTCTAGCTCTCATAAGTCTTGTTTGAATTGTAGTTTCTTTTATGTTTAATATTTCTGAAATTTCTTTTACTGAATATTCTTCGTAATAATACAAATGAACTACTATTCTGTATTTTTCGCCAAGCTTCATTACTGCATCATATAGTTCTGATTCTTCATCATTTTCAAAAGAAAATTCGGCATCTGATTTGGATTCTTCCAGCGAAACTATTCTTTTGTGCCAAAATGATGTACACATGTTTTTCGATTCATTTACAGTCACTCTTATAAGCCATCTTTTTGCATGTTCACCATCAGCAAATTCGCCTTTATATTGTAAAAGTTTTAAAAATGTATTCTGGACTATGTCTTCGGCATCATATTTGTTTCGGCAATAATTATAAGCAATTTTAAATACCATATTTGCATATTCCGATACAAATTCTTTGTACTTTTGCGTTTCCACTGCTTTCCTCCTTGTTGCTTTGAAAGATCTTTCTAATAATATAACAATTCAGGAAAGAATAATATCACATTTATTTTTTGGGTTATTTTTCATGGTGGAGTATTCGATGGTTTATTCGGATTAATTTTGTGAGGGATATTCGATGGTTTATTCGGATTTATTTTTGCTGTTGCTAGTGCCCCATTTATTCGGATTTATTTGGGTTTATTGGGGAGGTTTATTTAAAGGTTTATTGGGGAAAATATTCATTCTTGTGCTATACAAATTGCCTTTACTAACATTTACGAACTAAATTTAAATTATTAAGTTTTATCCGTAAAAATTTTTTCATATTTGATAGTAATTTTAGTCGAATTAAGAATGTTACGGATTATAGTTAAAACCATAAAATGATCCGTAAATATTTTTTCATATTTGATAATAATTTTAGTCGAATTAAGAATGTTACGGATTATAGTTAAAATTGTAAAATAATCCGTAAAAAATAATTACAAATAGTCTATTTTTTTAGTTTAGGAATCAATATTTACAGATGATTTCTTTAATTTTTTATATCATCCGTAACCAATAATTTATTATAAATAAAATTTAATCAACTTTACGGAATATAACAAAAAAACTATATTAATCCGTAATTTAGTTTACATAACTAGAAAAGTCAATTTTTAATAATTTTATAACCTCGAAAATTATAAAAAAATTACAAATTCTAAATAAAATACATAATTCTAACACTTTTATAGCCAAAAATAATCAGAAACATTATCAATTCTAAATAAAATACATAATTACAACTCTTTTATATCCTCAAATTATCTGAAACATTATCAATTCTAAATAAAATGCATAATCACAACGCTTTCATTACTTCAAAAAAATACGGATGAAAACTCATTTTGAGATTTCATCCGTTTTATATCTAATAAACTAGGGATTACCCCATGCATCGTAAAAATCTATAAATATGTGCTACATCAAATATATGAACAGCACTTCCCTTCGTGGGTTCAAATCCCGTATCCGCATTATATACGCTACATCAAATATATGAACAACACTTCCCTGCGCAGGTTCAAATCCCGTATTCGCATTATATGTGCTGCATCAAATATATGAACTAACACTCTTTAGCGCATATTTTATGCTAATTCTTCTTAAATTCTGTAAGCTCGATTCCTTCGTTTCTTTCTAATAAAAGTCTTATTGACCATTCATTTGTAAATAAAATCAAAGGATTTCCTTTCATGTCCTTAACTTTCTTAGTATCACTTGGGCATTTTATGCTGTTCAAATCTGTTGCAGTATCTTTAACCCATCTGATGTGACCGTAAGGTAATGGCTCAAGTCTTACATCACAGCTATATTCATTTTCCATTCTGTATTTTAATACGTCAAACTGAAGAGTTCCTACAACACCTACGATTATCTCTGACATTTCAAGATTATAATCCTGGAAAATCTGTATAGCACCTTCTTGCGCAATCTGTGTTACACCTTTCATGAACTGTTTACGCTTCATGGAATCAAGTGCTACAAGTCGGCAGAAATGTTCAGGGGCAAATGTAGGGATTCCTTCGTAAGTGAATTTTTTGCCCGGAGTGCAAATTGTATCACCAATTGAGAAAATTCCCGGATCAAATACACCAATTACGTCTCCTGCATATGCCTCATCTATTACTTTTCTATCCTGCGCCATAATCTGCTGCGGTCTTGATAATTTCATTTTCTTTCCACTTTGTACATGGAACACATCTTTTGTAGCATCAAATTTGCCTGAACATACTCTCATAAATGCAATTCTGTCATGATGTGCCTTGTTCATGTTTGCCTGAATTTTAAATACAAATCCTGAAAATGGTTCTGTTATCGGATCAATTAATCCTATATCTGACATTCTTGGAAGTGGTGATTCTGTCATTTTTAAGAAATGCTCCAAAAATGTTTCTATACCAAATGTAGTTAAAGCTGAGCCGAAGAATACCGGAGATAATTCACCTTTATCAACCAAATCCTGATCAAATGGTTCACTTGCTCCGTCTAACAATTCTACATCATCCATAAGCTGGTCATATAATTCATCCCCAACTTCACCTTTGAACGCTTCGTCTTCTAAATCATAAGTTGTTTCTGCTGCACTTTTTGCACCACCGACAGATACTGCCTGAAACATTGATATTTTCTTTGTATCTCTATCGTAAACACCTTTAAATCTTTTACCTGAACCTATTGGCCAGTTAATTGGGCATGTCTTTATTCCTAAAACATTTTCAATTTCTTCTAAAAGTTCATATGGGTCTCTTGCTTCCAAATCCATCTTATTTATAAATGTAAAAATTGGAATATGTCTCATTACACAAACTTTGAAAAGTTTGATTGTCTGTGCTTCAACACCCTTTGATGCATCAATTACCATTACCGCGGAATCTGCTGCCATCAATGTTCTGTATGTGTCTTCTGAGAAATCCTGATGTCCCGGAGTATCCAAAATATTGATACAATATCCTTCGTAATTAAACTGCAAGGCTGAAGAAGTAACTGAAATACCTCTTTCCTTTTCAATGCCCATCCAGTCAGAAACTGCATACTTTGAATTTGCCTTTCCCTTTACTGAACCAGCTGTATTTATTGCTCCTCCGTATAACAGGAATTTTTCTGTTAATGTAGTCTTACCTGCATCAGGATGAGAAATAATTGCAAATGTTCTTCGATTTTCTATCTCTTTTTTCAAATTTTCGTCCATTTTATTCTCCAAATGTTTATTTTAACTAAATTGTGCCGACATCATTATATGTTGTCGTGGCAAACTTCCCCGACTTTGATGCCTACGGATTGTTCCGTGCCAAGCACTCTCACAATTATATACAATTATTTTCTTTTCCACAAGACAACCTGCGTAATTTACTCAATCAGCGAATGTTCCATCATAAACTTTAATTTGCATTTTGTTACTCTTCCATCGAACTCGATTTCAAGCAAATCACCGGATATTTTAAGTACTTTACCTAAACCATACTTCTTATGCATAACTGTTCCTGTCAAATAAATTTCTTCTATTTTATCGGCATATTCAGACTCCGTAATTTTTTTGCGTTTCGTTTCCGTTTTCTGATAAGAAGTTGGTTTAGTTAAATCTATGCTGTTTTTATAAGACGATGATTTTGACATACTTCGGGTTGACAATCTACCTGGTATTCCATATATATCACTAGAATTTGCACTATTTTTATTTTCGATTCCAAGCAACTCATTTGTAAATGTAGAACCGTCGTCAAATTCAAATATGCAAAGTTCATTTTTTGCCCTGGTTACACCTACGTAATAAAGTCTTCTTTCTTCTTCATACTCTTTTGCCTCTTCGCCTTTTGCTTTGCATGTTTCATAATTTGCTATAACATTTTCAGGAAAAATTCCATCAACTGCATCCATTATGTATACTTTGTCATACTCTAAACCTTTGCTTGAATGAATTGTTGATAAAATAAATTTGCATCCATTATCGTAAGGCTTTTCTTTTATAAGCATCGCAAGTTCATCTAATCTGTTTATTAAAGCTAATGCAGACGGCTCATTATATGCGATTGCCTGAATTATACTTAATTTGCTATCCTTTATATTTGACCTGTCTAAATATTCCTTATATCCCATAGAATGTATAATTCTATAAATTGCCTTACCTCCACTTTCTTCAAGCATTCTTTTCAAATGTGTCTGCATCGATTTTACACTTTTACGTGTACCCGCGGGAACATCTCCATAATCAATGGCTGCATCCAAAATTGTAATTCCTCTTTCCTGACTTATTTTACATACTTGTGTTGCCACGGCTTTACTCATATAAGTATTTATCTTGTAAAACATTTGCATAAAAATTTCTGTATTCGTTGGCTCCATTGCAAATCTGATAATATTTTTTATGTCCATCACAACCCTATGCGAGAAAAAAGTCAGGTCAGCATTTTTAATTCTATATGCAATTCCTTTTCTTTCTAACAAATCAACCACCGGAATAATGCTCTCATTATCCCTGTAAAGCACCGCTGTCTCTACATCTGTATTTTCAGCTACTTTTGCCAGATAACTATATTGTGCACGTCGGTTTTTCAAATGAATTTTCTGTATTTCAGTCCCTGATTCTCTAAATGCTTTCATATGTTTTTCATGCCTGAATTTATTTTTCTGTATAAATTTATCCGCAGCATCAACTATTTTTGCATTTGACCTGAAATTTTCTTCCATTAACAATACATTTGCGTCCTTATAATTTTTTTCAAATGAAAGAAGTGCCTCAGGGTAGGCTGCCCTAAACCCATAAATACTTTGGTCTTCGTCTCCTACCATAAATACTTTTTTATATTTACTTGCAAGTAAGGCGATAATCTGATGCTGAATTTTAGAGGTATCCTGTGCCTCATCGACACAAATATATTTGTACATTTCCTGAAAATATTCTAAAATCTGTGGCGATACTTTTAGCATAGTCAGGGCATACACCATTTGGTCATCATAATCCATAAGTGATTGCTTTTTCATTTCATCACAATATGCACTATAAATTTTTAAAAGTGGTATGTCCTGTTCGTTACCAGCTTTATCTATCTCTTCTTTTGAAAGTTGCATATTTTTTATATACGTAATTAATGTGCTTATGTTTTTCAAATCGCTCTCTGTCGGATATTGATGAACGAGTTCTGTGTAAATTGCAGACAAAAGCTTTGTTTTATATCCCTCATCAGTCAACAAATCAAATGCTTTTTTCCCAACACATATTTCACAATATCCTATTATTTTTGCACATATTCCGTTTATGGTTCTAAACTCAAGTCTTGCAGCAAGTTCGTCTCCAAATATAGATGCAAATCTTTTTCGCATATCATTTGTTGCAGCCACAGTATATGTAACTGTTAGGATTTCTTCTGGACGAATTCCTAAGCAGTAAATCATATATCCTAATCTGGTAACCAAAACCGTTGTTTTTCCACTTCCGGGAACGGCCAAAAGCAGTGTAGGCCTTTCAACGCTCTGCACTGCTTCTAACTGTTGTTTATTTAATTTTACATTGAATTTGGTAATAAATTCCTGTAATGTCATAATTAATTTCCTATTGTATATTTTTAATCATTATATCATTGTTCATAACTAAAGCTGCCTGTTATATTATATCGAGATTATAGCATTGCATATTTAAAATTATATAACTTAAACATACTTTCTCTTCATTATGCACTTAACTCAATTTTTCTTATTATAGCACAAAGTCTTTGCTATTCTAATTTGATTTATTTTTATCAATTGATAAAATATAATTATTCAGTTAATTTTTAAGCAATTTTCACTGTTGTATGTATCATGAAGATATTTAGGGAATTGGTATTTAATTAATTACAAGTAATTTTACAAATAAGAGAGGTGACTTATTATGTGTTCAAATAATAACTTGGAATTTGATTCTAAAGCAGTAAATTTAGATTCCAAAAACAATACTAGCAATAATAATGAATGTTCCGGTTCTAATGTTAACTGTATTCCTTCAGAATGTTCTTATTCTAACTGTAGTTCCTCAGCTTCTAACATTGATGATACAATTAGGCGTGACTACAACCGTTCAATAAATATGTGGAATGATGTCTACTCTAAATGTAAGATTGTTGACCTTAAAGGCAAATCTTTATCAGTTGAGCCAATGTTTGATATTTGTCTTGATATTTTTGCTAGCGAATGCAAAAAGGTATTAGATTTTGGTTGTGGAACAGGAGATGTTATTTTTCAATGCTATGAATTTGGGAATATAGATTCAGGGCTTGGTATTGATTTGTCAGAAACCGGAATTGAATTTGCAAAAAAATTTGCTTCCGTAAACAAATATAATAATCTTGATTTTAAAGTTGGCGATATTTCTTATTTTGATAACTTTGCTGATGGTTCTTTTGATGGAATTATTTTGTCTAATGTTTTAGATGTAATGCCTAAGGATGTTGCTTTGAAAACTTTCAAAAGACTTACTGATTTACTCGCTCCAAAAGGGCTCATGTTTGTTAAACTCAATCCATATTATGAGAAATCTGATATGAAGGCATGGGGATTCACTCAGATAAAGGATAATCTTTTCGATGAGAATGGTGTTCTTAGATATCGTGAATTAGATACCGCTTCCTGGAAACAAAGTTTTGAAAAACATTATGAAATTATTCGTTATCTTGAATTTCCGTACCCATGGCAGGAAGGTATGAACCGCTTGTTTTTACTTCAGAAAAAAATGTAAATATTGTAATAATTATTTTAAATAACGGAGTAGTTTGCCCATCTACATTGGGCAACTTCTTCCATTATCTTTTTCCATATCGCCTTTAACATATCTTGCATTAAATTCCATATTGATATCTCTTATTTCTCTCTTTCCATCAATGTAATCATTATACATTTCAGCAAGTCCGGCCATACATCCGTCACAGTTAGCTTCTATGTTTCCAAGCGACTCCTCAACTATCTTTTTTCTTTCTTCTCTTGTTGTATCTTTTATTAAATATCCTGACATACTTTCTCTCCTAATATTATGTTATTTACGCTGTTCTAATTTTTACGTAATTATAATCTAATTTGCTTTTTCCCTTAATAATATGATATTTGCCCTCTCTTTAATCGACGGCTATTCGTTGCAAATTTCACTTTAAAAGAGAGCCAGATAAATCTGACCCTCTTTCTAGATTATACATTATTTACTTACTTTTACAACCTTTTTGCTACTCCATTTTCCAAATACTTTCTTACCGTTAATTACTGTATAAGCACGAACCTGGATGTAGTATTTTCCTGCTTTAGCTTTCTTCAAAACATATGCTTTTTTGATATTTTTAATTGTTTTGATTTTAGCTTTTTTCATTTTCTTGTTTAATGCATATCTAACCTGATATCCTTTAACTTCTTTTAGCTTTTTCCATTTGATTGTAATGCTCTTCTTTTTGTTTGCCTTTGCTGACACTCCGGTTACCTTGCCCGGTTTTGTAATTTTTGTATCGTTACCCTTATCTGAAGTTGTCGCATTGTCTGTTCCGTTACTTATATTAGTATTGTTTCCGCCAGGAGTATTTGTTCCATTGTTATCAGATGGATTTGGATTAATACTTTCTTTTGCAATAGTAAATTCTTTAACAACTTCACCATCATATAATGTATTAAATGTTACTACTGCTTCATATGTTCCTTCATCTTTAATTTCAGTTACAACTGTTCCTGTTGCTTTATTTCTATAAATAACTGTGTAATATTCAGATGAAATTGTCTTGTCATCTGCATCCTTTACAGTTACAGTTGGAGTGATGCTGTTTCCTGTATATTCAAATTTTGTATTTGAAATATCAACACTCTTAATCTGTTTTATAGGCTGTTTTTCTGTCTGACCGCATTTACATCTTTTTTCTATGTAACCGTCTTTTTCAGTTGTTGCCTTTGTTACTGTTGATAATGCAACATAATCATGCTTATGCTCTTCTTCAAGTTCTTCGCCTGTTGAACTTTCTCCCAATTTAACAAGATTACTTACTTGAGCACCTATGTTTTCCTCATCAATTACACCTGTATTATATAACTTGCTAAATATTGAATTGCCTTCATCATATGCGCTGATTCCACCAATATCTTCCAAACCACTTATTTTACCATTGTTAACAAGCCCTGTTCCTTTTACAGAAGAAGTATAACTAAATATTCCGCCTACATAACCATTTGATGAAATATTTCCGTTATTTATACAGTTTGTAACAGTTATACCTTCCGCATAATCAATTATTCCTGCTGCTTCTGCGCCACCAAATACATTACCATTATTAATACAGTTGCTTACTTCAGCCTCATTACTATTTTTATTTTCTATACATTGTGCGATTCCGCCTGCACTATATCGTCCATTAATGGCACCGTTATTTTCGCAGTCTGATAATTTCAAATTTCCAGAACTGTTACCAATTATTCCTGCTACTGTATCTCCTTCAATTTCACCGTTATTAACACAATTATTTATAATTAATTCATCGGCATATGTTGATCCATTAGACCCATTATATATAATACATATTCCTGCTGTATAAGTATGATTACCCTTTGCTATACTTTCCACTTTGCCTTCATTTGTACATCCTGTTATTGATGTTGTACATGGTCTATTATCTGTATTAGTAACTCCTGCAACAATTCCTGCTGTATAACCATAAGTTGTAATGTCACCTCTGTTAATACAGTCTTTTATAATACAATTTTTAGCTTGAGCAATAATACCACCAACTACATATGCCTTCGTGGTAGCAATATTTCCATTATTTTCACATTTATCAAAAATACAATTCTCTGCCTCGCATACCAATCCTGCCACTATCTGCGTATCATTGTTGTATATAATGTCTGCATTATTTATACAATGTATAAATTCACTCGCATATGCTTCCCTTATCATAGCTGAACAATAACCGTCTATTTCAATCCTATTACCTGTAATACTACAGTTTGTAAATTTTGAATCAATAGTAGAATCTGCAAGGTAGACGCCCAAACCTCTGCCATCTTCTTTTTCTTTACATTCGATTTCAAGATCCTTTATTTCACTTACGTAAATATCATCAAATAACTTTGTTTGAGTTCCATTTGAATTAATTCCTGATATTTTATGACCATTGCCATCAAAAGTACTATTTTTCAGTGTTTTTCTTCCAATAACGTCATCTTCATCATCATAATTTTCCGGAAACTCTATATCATTTATAAGTTTTCCGCTGATTCCTGACTCTACATTTTTCAAATATGTAATTAATTGGTCAAATGTAGAAATTTCATAGTAACCGTCTTTCTCGCTTTTTACTACTTCCTCGTCAGCGCCACATTCCATACACTTGCCATCTTTAAATGAGTGCTCTAATTTCTCAATTGTTTTGCCTTCTTCAATAACTTTATGGCATATTGTGCAATATACATCTCCTGTGTAGCCTTCTTTTTCACATGTTGCTTCTACACTTTTATAATCATTTATCAAACATGAATCTATTTCTTCCGGATCCATATCATGATATGCCTTTATGACCTTATTTTCCGGCTGGTTTTCATTTTCCAAACCGCAATACTTACATTTACTGTCACCTAAATATCCGTCAGTTGTACATGTTGCCTTTACGCTATTAACTAAGACATACCTATGATCTGCATATCCATAGTCTTCATCTTCTAAAACTTTCTCATTTCCACAATTCACACATTTTAAATAACGTTTACCATATTCATTACATGTAGGTTCAATTGACTTATAATTAATGTAATTATGTTCACTGTCAGGTTCTATGTTTTCACCATGTTTTACAACTTTTCCACATAAATCACATATAACATCTCCTGTATAACCACCTTCTGAACATGTTTTAATTGCTTTATTTTCTACATGTGTTCTGTCATGTGGACAATCAATTGTTACAGTAAATTCTCCATAATCATTTTCTTGAGACACTATAACTAAGTAGTATTTCTTATCTTTTTGAACTTTATACTTAATTGCCGGAGCACCCGTTCCTCCACCATACTCATTTTCTGCCAAATAGTTTTTAAAGCTTATATAATCGCTATCTCCTGAATAATATTTTTCAAGTTCATCCATAAGCATTTCATCGCTATAATTTGTTTCGTCAAACAAGTATCCGATGCTATTCCAATATCTTGTATTGTTACATTCAAAAATAATTTTTTCTGTTTCCGGTGCAGTATATTCTACTACCTGAATTGGTAATTTTTCTGTTATATATGAAGAATATTCTGTGCCTTTTTTAGCATTCTCTATTCTTCCACAATTAACACATACCTCATTTTCATATTTATGTTCAAGCTTTGGTATTACTTCATTTTCTTTTAATACTTTATCACATACTGAACATTTTTCTTCACCTGTTTTTCCT
>ERZ1673736.2785-NODE-2785-length-18069-cov-5.767903_pt1 | contig 18069 bp, 10 predicted proteins | sample MGYA00580212_ERZ1673736 | MGnify/ENA primary metagenome ERZ1673736 (study PRJEB41218, sample SAMN15661752) | gut metagenome | host: Homo sapiens | place: Canada: London | collected 2015-08-20/2019-03-30 | study: EMG produced TPA metagenomics assembly of...
GAGTGTACAAGAACTTGTGAGTAGACAGAACTTCGGTTCGTCAAAAGCATACACGGTGAAGCAGTAAGTAGTGTTCGTGAGAACCTACAATTCTCAATATGAGTATATTTACACATATTTTGAGTAGCAGGATTATCTTATGCAGGAACAAAAATTAGAACGTATCACGCCGGCACAGGCGGGGCTTGATCCACGGTGTATTATTAATATGATGGATCGGATGGAGAAGGAACATATCAACATAACAAGTTTTATGCTGCTGCGTCATGGAAAGGTATTATGTGAGGCTTCGTATGAGCCGTATGATGCAACACAGCTGCGGACCGTATATTCTCTTAGCAAAACCTTCACTTCAATGGCAGTTGGAATTGCAGCTGGAGAAGGAAAGATTGACCTTGATGAAAAGATCATAGATTTATTTGCAGCGGAAATTGAAAACGGAAAGATTCAGGTAGGAAAAGAGCTTGATTCGCTTACCGTGCGCCATCTGCTTCGCATGTCGACTGGACAGGAGAAGGAACCAGGAGGCAGCGACTGTTGGGATGACATGGTGTCTGCATTTTTGCGTGAGCCGTTTCATGAGATGCCAGGAGAGGTATTCCGCTATAATTCAATTGCTACCTATATGTTGTCAGAATCGTTAAAGAAAAAAGGAATCGATCTGGAACATTATCTGGAGGAGAAACTGTTAACACCAATGGGAATTTCAGGTACGCGCTGGCTACGTGATCCAAAAGGAATCTGCGTGGGCGGTTTTGGATTCTCACTGTATCCTGAGGTAATCGCAAAGCTTGGACAGATGATTTTGCAGGGTGGCATATGGAATGGTATTCAGTTAGTTCCAAAGGACTACATTGATATGGCCACTTCAAAGCAGATTGAAAATGGAGATGATCCAGACAGTGACTGGGCGCAGGGATACGGCTATCAGATGTGGAGATGTCGCCACAATGCAGTGCGCGGAGACGGTATGTATGGACAGTTTTGCATTATCCACAAAGAAACAGATACGGTACTTGCCATGACGGCTGTAACTAGTGATATGCAGGGTGAGATGAACGCCTATTACGATGAGGTATTGCTGAAATATCAGGATGAGCCATTGTCAGAGGATGAAAAGACAATGGAAGTATTGAAAAAACGCCTGAATGAGCTGCATTATGTGCGCCCGCTGCCAGAAGATGATGGATCAGCAGTACCAGATGCATTCAAAAAGATCAATCTTTCACTCACAAGCTTTTTTGATTTGTCATTGAACATCGAAGGCAATATGCTTACATTGACAGGAAAAGACGGTGAGATTTGGTACCGCGCAGAGAGAGGCTGCTGGAGCAAAATTAGTCGTAAGGTACACTGTTCTCCATTTTACACAGAGAAAGACAGTATGGATACGCCTGTCATTGGTGCGTGGGGCGTAAAGAACGGTGTATTGACTATTCGTGTATATGAGATTGAATTTCTTGAGGAGGATACACTTACGCTGACAGAAGCAGAAGATGGCATCCATGTAAGCTTTGCCAATACAACTATTCCATCAAATCCGCGTGACTATGTCAAAAAAGTAATTTAACATTCATAAAAAATATGTAGTTGACTTTTGAAAATGACTTTGGTAAAATGAATCCAATAAAAGGGAGTAGCTGACCAAAATAGGTGCACTTCTTCGTCAGTACAGTTATTAAAAAATAACTCGGAAAGTGATGAAACAGCGAGACTTTTACTGCAATGCAGTAGGAGTCTCTTTTTTTATACCTGCTGCAAATAAAATAAGAAAGAGGTAGGTAGTATGATGCTACAAGTGTTGATTTTGCTGGTGGGATTTTTTCTGCTGGTAAAGGGAGCGGACTGGTTTGTGGAGGGAGCAGCAAGCATTGCAAAAAAGCTTGGAATACCGCAGCTTGTAATAGGACTTACAATAGTTGCCATGGGAACGAGTTTGCCAGAAGCAGCTGTAAGCATTACGGCAGCATTAGACAATAATGCAGGAATCACAATCGGAAATATTGTTGGAAGTAATATCTTAAATATATTGATAATTCTTGGAATTACAGCAGTCATTACGAATGTTTCAATTCAAAAATCAACGTTCTATTATGAAATACCGTTCATGCTTATAATTACCGTGATACTTATGATATTTGGAATTACAGGTTCCAAGATAACATTTATGGAGGGCGTTATTTTCTGGATTTTATTTTTGCTCTATCTCGGATACCTTTATATTATGTCAAAAAAGGGTACAGAGCAGGAAGAAGAGAATGTAAAAGATATACCAGTATGGAAATGTCTTCTTTTCATGGTGCTTGGCGGAGTTATGGTAGTAATGGGAAGTGATTTTGCCGTTAGCGGTGCAACAGAAATAGCAAGATTTTTTGGAATGAGTGAACGATTTATTGGTCTTACTATTGTAGCATTTGGAACATCACTTCCAGAGCTTGTAACATCAGTTACGGCAGCAAGAAAAGGAAATGCCGGAATCGCCATAGGAAATATAGTAGGAAGCAATATTTTCAATATTTTATTTGTAATAGGTACAGCAGCACTCATTTGCTCTGTTCCATTTGAACGTAAATTTATCATTGATACAATCATCGCAGTTCTCAGTGGAGTATTGCTTTGGGGTGGAACAATTAAAAAGAAAGAGCTTAGAAAGCCTTGTGGAATTTTGATGCTGCTTGGTTATGCAGCGTATTTTGTATATTTGTGTGTAATCTAAAACCAGTGGATAAAACAGTTTTCCTTCGCGTGAAGAGAAAATAAGCTTGATTTTACATAAAATTTACATAGAACTCACATAGAGCTGATAGCATGATTTCTGATATCAGGGTACATTTAATAGGAAGGCTGTAGCAGGCGAATCTGCAGGTCTTCCTATTTTTGATATCAATGGTGATATCAAATACAGCAGTTTCCTGACAAAATCTTATAAATAGGTTTTGCACAAAAATGTACATCCGGGAAAACCGGGGGAGGAAATCATGAATGAGAATGTAAAAATCGTGTTTGGTCTGCTGGGCGGTCTCGCACTGTTTTTGTATGGAATGAACGGTATGAGCGATGCGCTTCAAAAGACAGCAGGAGATAAGATGAAAAAAATCTTAAGCTTCCTGACGAAGAATCCGATCATGGGTGCATTAGCAGGTGCACTTGTTACAGCTGTTTTGCAGAGCAGCTCCGCAACAACTGTTATGGTAATAGGATTTGTAAGTGCTGGACTTATGAGTCTGCCGCAGGCAATCTCTGTTATCTTTGGTGCTAATATTGGTACTACAATGACAGCACAGTTAATGGCATTTAAGATCAGCGATTATATTTACCCACTTATCTTCATCGGATTTATGATGAACTTTGTCTGCAAGAAGGAGCAGTTAAAAAATATTGGACTTGTCATCTTCTCATTTGGTATCTTGTTTGAAGGTATTGAGATAATGGGAAGTGTAATGAAGCCGCTTGCTACAAGTGCAATTTTTGTGGATTTGATGGCAAAGGTAAAGGAGATTCCGATTCTTGGCGTGGCACTGGGAACGATTATGACACTTGTTGTACAGAGCAGTTCTGCAACAATTGCCGTACTGCAGAATTTTGCAGCTCAGCCGGGACCGGATGGTGTGACGAGCGTAATGGGATTAGCAGGTGCAATTCCGATCCTTCTTGGTGACAATATCGGAACAACAATCACTGCACTTTTAGCATCAATTGGACAGTCTAAAAATGCAAAGCGTACTGCTATTGCACATAGTATTTTTAATATCACAGGAAGTGTTGTATTCTTGTGTGTGCTTCCATTTTTTGCACGCTTCGTTCAATTTATTTCACCAAAGGGAAATGAGATTGATGTTATCTCAAGACAGATTGCTAATGCACACACCACCTTTAATATAGTTTGTACGCTTATATGGCTCCCACTTATTCCATTTATGGTAAAGATTGTTACTACAATTATAAGAGGAACAGAAAAGCAAAGAGACGATGGTCCGGTAAGTGTTCTGGAGAGTGGCGTGATTGCACAGCCAGCAGCAGCACTTTATCTTGTATCAGAAGAGTTAGAGCATATGGCAGAGGTTGGCAGCAAGCTTTTGACTGCACTTAAGGAAAGCTTTTCTTCCGACAAAACACAGAGCGAGGCAGCCACAGAGCAGTACAAGACATATCGCAGACAGGCAGCACGAATGGAAGATGATCTTGCTGCATATGTAACGAAGATGCTCTCAAGCGGAAATTTAACACAGCAGCAGTCAGGTCAGGCGGCAGGTCTTTTGTATGTATCAAATAATATTGGACGTATTGCAGACCGCTGTGAGGAAATTGCAGGTGTTCATGAAAAAATTACACAGGGCGGAAAATCGTTCTCAGAGGTGGCAACAGGAGAACTGCAGGATTGTATAGAGATCTCAAGAAAGCTGTTTGATCGTGCCATTCGTTCAGTTAAGGATGGCGATTTAGATCGCGCCCGCACTGTTGTAAAGAAAAAGAATAAGATGAGAAAGGCACAGAAGCAGTTAAAGCGTGCTCATATTGCGCGTGTCAACGAGGGACTTTGCGATGCGTCTATGACAGAAGATTATTCAGCAATCATTTATAGCTTAGACAGAATTGTTGATAATTGTGTAAGCATTGCAGAGGAGACACTTGATCATCTTTCATTTGTTAATTTCTCAGAAGATGAGGCAGATGAAGAAAGACCAGCTGATATTATTGCAGAGATTAACGCAGAGGAAACTCTTGAGGAGCATGAGAATAGTGAGCAAGAAGAAAATGCAAATGCTTCAGATACAGATGATGCAGATGGCAGCTCCAATACTGCGATTAACAAGGCAACAGATTTTTCATAAAATTTACATTTGATTTACCGCACAAAGATAGAAGGCTATGTTTGAATGGAGTATATTGGTGTCAGAAAGAGAGGTAAGATATTATGAAAATGACATCAATGTGGTATGCAATTAATCATTCAGATATAGAAAAATCAATGAAGCAGGTAATATTTGTAGGAATCAATATTTTGTTGTGGGCAGCGATTGCATTTATCGTATGTGTGGCAGGCGGTGTAATTGGTGGTTCCTTCAATGAAAAATGGAGATTTATGACATTCTTAATCACTGGATACAGCGCCGTGATCATGGGATTCTTCAGAAGTGTATTTTATTTGCTTAGAAAATAATAAATCAAAAAGATTGGCCGGAAAACCGGTCAGTCTTTTTTTACGCAGATTTCTTCCTTTACAGAAGTTTTTTTGTGTGGTACGATTAAAAAGATTGCATCACAAAATGAAATATAAAAGTGGAAGGAATTGATTATATATGGAAGAGAATAGAGAGGAAAATATTAAGAACACACCAAACGTGCAAGCAGGGGGCGAGCAGACACCGCACAAAAGACGTGTGCGTTATAAAGGAAAATATCCGAGAAAATTTGAGGAAAAATATAAGGAGCTGCAGCCGGAAAAATATAAAGAGACGGCTGAGCATATCATTCAAAAGGGAAACACCCCGGCAGGAACACATAGACCAATCTGTGTGGAAGAAATTTTATCTTTCTTAGATGTGAAGCCAGGCCAGATCGGTGTTGACGCGACACTTGGCTATGGAGGTCATACACAGAAGATTCTTGACTGTCTTAAGGGTGAAGGCCATTTGTACTCACTTGATGTCGATCCGATTGAGTCAGAAAAAACAAAGAAGCGTCTGAGAGATCAGGGTTATGGTGAGAATGTATGGGATGTTTGTCTGATGAATTTTGCAAATATTGCTGAGATTGAAAAAAAGGCTGGAAAGCTTGATTTTGTGCTTGCTGATCTTGGCGTTTCTTCTATGCAGATCGATGATCCGAAGCGCGGCTTCTCTTTTCGCGAGGAAGGACCGCTTGATCTTAGATTAAATCCGCAGGCGGGAGTTCCGGCATCAGAGCGTCTAAAAGAAATGGATGCAGAAGAGATTGAGGGTATGCTTTTTGAAAACTCAGATGAACCGCTTGCAAAAGAGCTTGCAAGAGCAATAATGTCAGCAAAAAGAAAGAAGCAGCCAATTGAGACAACTAGTCAGCTTAGGGAGATTGTAGAGCAGGTCGTTCTTCGCACAAAGCCGGAAAACCCGAAGGAAGCTGTAAAAAAGACATGTCAGCGAGTATTTCAGGCGCTGCGAATTGATGTTAATAGTGAATTTGAAGTGTTAGATTCTTTCTTAGAGGCGCTGCCTCATATATTAAAGCCGGGCGGAAAGGCTGCTATATTAACATTTCATTCTGGTGAAGACCGCATGGTAAAAAAATCATTCCAGTACTATGCAAGAGAAGGCATTTACAGTGACATAGCAAAGGATGTTATTCGTCCGTCTGCAAAGGAATGTGCATCTAATCCAAGAGCACGCTCAACCAAGTTTCGCTGGGCAGTTCGCTCTGATGTACAAAAATATGAGTAAAACAGGCAAAACGGTCAAAAGATCAGGAGAGACAACTAGGATGAAAAGAAAAGTAAAAGTTATTTTGACAGCAGCAATCTTTACATTTTGTACAGCAATTGGCGGCTGCAAGGCAGTAGAGTCAAAGCTTGAGCCTGTTTATGAAGCTCTTTTGCAGGAGGATTCTGTACAAGAAGAAAAAAGTGTGCAGGCAAGCGAAAATCAGGAAATGTCAACGAAAGAAGATTTGTCTGAAAAAGAGTCGGCATCTGTTGAGGATAAGGAAAAGGAAACGGTTGGCTTTACAGCTGTCCCGGCAGGAACGGTAACAGTTGAAGAGGCAAACAGCAGCGCTGGGCCGATTCGCCTGGCGGGAGATAAAAAAATTTTGCTGACAGGAGATTCCAGAACTGTTTGTCTTTACTGCTCACAGATATATGACGAAGCAGAGTATCCAAAGCATGTTTTTTATAACATTGATGAAGCAACCTTTACAGGATATACAAACGAAAGCATTGTAGTGGCAAAGGGAGGCGAGGGCTGCAGCTGGATGCGTGCAGTTGGCATTCCTAATGCAGTATCTCATCTTGAAGAAGCCGATGCGCTTGTCATCTGGTTTGGCGTAAATGATCTTCATGTCGCCTCCGACTACATTAATTATGTAAATGGTCTTGTACAACAATACGATATTCCCATTTACTATATGACAATTGGACCGTGCAACGGACATTGGGAGCAAAAAAACAGTGAGGTGTTGGCATTTAATTCGGCGTTGACACAAATGCTAGATCCTAAGGTGACTGTGATAGATGCGTATAGCTATATCAAAAACGGATTAGACAGCGGTTTATTTGCCACAATGGATGGACTTCATTATGATTATTATACAAGTAAAGCAATTTATGAGTTTATGGTAGAACAAGTAACGAATCCGTAAGTAAGCATTGCACTGTAAAATATTTTTGTGTATACTGGTACGGTATGGCGTAAAATTCTGCGCAATAACGTTATAAATAGAAAAGGAAGGGCGAAGTTTTGAGTAAACATGAAAACAAAAAAAGAAGCAGCTTCTCAGGCAAGTTAGGATTTGTCTTGTCAGCAGCAGGTGCTTCAGTAGGCCTTGGCAACATCTGGCGATTTCCGTATTTGGCAGCAAAATACGGCGGAGGAATCTTTTTGCTGATTTATATTATATTGGCACTGACCTTTGGATACAGTATGATTGTTGCAGAGACTTCAATAGGACGAATGACAGGAAAAAGTCCTGTCGGAGCATTCCACAGCTTTGGAAAAGCAAAATGGCTGTCATTTGGCGGTTGGATCAATGCAATCATCCCGATTCTGATTGTACCGTATTATTCAGTAATCGGAGGATGGGTTATCAAATATTTATTTGAGTATATGACTGGACATGCAGGGACAGTCGCAGCAGATGGATATTTTTCTTCATTCATTTCTAGTGGTGCAGCCACAGAGATCTGCTTTTTAATTTTCGTATTTATTACATTGGCGATTATCTTTGCAGGTGTTCGAAATGGAATTGAGCGCGTATCAAAGTTTATGATGCCAGTACTCGTTGTGTTGTCTGTCATTATCGCAGTATATTCTGTTAGCAGACCGGGCGCTATGGCAGGTGTGAAGTATTTTCTTATTCCCAATGTAGAAAACTTCTCATGGATGACAGTCGTATCAGCGATGGGACAGATGTTTTATTCACTGTCAATTGCGATGGGTATTTTGATCACATTTGGTTCTTACATGAAAAAGGATGTGTCTATTGAAGGTTCAACAAAAAATGTAGAAATCTTTGATACAGCGATTGCGATTATGGCAGGACTTATGATTATTCCGGCAGTATTTGCATTCTCCGGCGGAGATCCAGATGCACTTCAGGCAGGTCCGGCACTTATGTTTATCACTCTTCCAAAGGTATTCGCTAATATGGGCTTTGGAACAGCAGCAGGTATTTTGTTCTTCTTGCTTGTATTATTTGCAGCTGTAACAAGCTCTATTGCGCTGACTGAGAGTGCAGTTTCCACATTTGAGGATGAGCTTGGCTGGAATCGTAAAAAAGCTACACTTGTACTTGCAGTGATTATGGTATCACTTGGAAGCCTTTCCTGTCTTGGATATGGTCCGCTTGCAAATGTAACTATTATTGGAATGCAGTTTCTTGATTTCTTTGATTTTCTGACAAACTCTGTTATGATGCCGATTGCAGCAATCATGATCTGTCTTCTTGTGTCAAGGGCAGCAGGAATCAAGGCAGTCGAGGCAGAAGTTTTGCACGGAGAGGGAACATTTCGCAGAAAGAAGATTTTCTGCGTGATGATCAAGTACATCTGCCCAATCTTTGCAGCAATTATTCTTATTAGCTCCGTTGCAAATGCATTCGGATGGATTTCAATGTAATTTAGTAACAGCATTGACATAAAGCCAGTGCTGTTATTTTATTAAAAAATTTATATAGATATCTTTTATCACTAACCCTTCTTTTGGCATGTTTTGATTTCACTTTCCCTTTCTTTTGTGTATACTATAAGTAAGTGTAATTATAAAAAAGAAAGGGATGATAAATAATGATAGCTTCTATCGCACAGGGACTTTTGATCCCGTTTGCAGGAACATCGCTTGGCTCTGCCTGCGTGTTTTTCCTGCGTAAGACATTAAATAAACAGATACAGCGAGCGCTGACTGGATTTGCGGCAGGTGTCATGGTAGCTGCTTCTATATGGAGTCTGCTGCTTCCGGCAATTGAGCAGTCAGAAAGCATGGGAAAGCTTTCCTTTATTCCGGCAGTTGTCGGCTTTTGGATTGGCATTTTCTTTTTGCTGTTTCTTGATCACGTCACACCGCATCTTCATCTAAACAGCAAAGAATCTGAAGGACCAAAGAAAAACTTCTCGCGCACGACAAAGATGCTTCTTGCCGTGACAATTCATAATATACCAGAGGGAATGGCAGTTGGAGTTGTGTATGCCGGATGGATAAGCGGCGATTCAAATATCACTCTTATGAGTGCACTTATTTTATCACTAGGCATTGCAATTCAAAATTTCCCAGAAGGAGCAATTATTTCAATGCCGCTTAGAGGTGAGGGTATGAGCCGCCCAAAGTCATTTTTAATGGGTGTGCTGTCAGGTGCAGTAGAGCCAGTGGCAGGTGTACTTACGATACTTGCGGCAGGAATCATAGTGCCGGTGCTTCCGTATCTTTTAAGCTTTGCAGCGGGGGCAATGCTGTACGTAGTAGTGGAGGAACTGATTCCGGAAATGTCAGAAGGCAGCCATTCCAACATCGGAACTGTCTTGTTTGCAGTGGGTTTTTCGGTTATGATGATTCTAGATGTTGCGCTCGGGTGACAGGAATCAGAAAGAATGGCGTTACAAATCAGGAAGGAAAAAAGAGCATGGCACTTCAGTTTATTTCAGGAAATAGTATATCGGACCGCACGGCGGTAATGTACGAGACAATCTGCGCACAAGCATGCAGACATCCAGATAAAAATTATATATTTCTTGTGCCGGAGCAGGCAACCTTGCAGGTGCAAAGAGAGCTTTCAGCCGTTCATCCAGATCATGTGCTTGGAAATATTGATGTTGTGAGCTTTGGCAGACTGGCACATCGTCTCTTGAATGAACAGGCAGGAAAGCAGGCAGTACTGCTTGATGATACAGGAAAGTCGATGATTCTTAGGCGAATTGCAGGAAAGGAAAAGCAAAGCCTTGAGGTATTTGGACGCAATTTAAATCAGAGCGGTTTTATTCAAGAGCTAAAATCAGTGATCAGTGAATTTAGTGCCTACAAAGTCACCTCAGAAGTTTTAGAGGGAGTTCTTCCAACGCTTGAAAAGCGTCCTGCTCTTCAAAAAAAGCTGCGTGATATTGAAAAGGTCTATACTTCATTTTATAAGGAGCTTGGAGAGGAATACTTAACAGCAGAGGAGCTTCTTGGCGTTTTGTCACGTCTTGTGCCGCAGTCAGAAAAAATTCGCGGAAGTATAATCATATTAGATGGCTTTACAGGTTTTACACCGCTGCAGTATCAGGTATTAGAGGAAATGCTCCAATGCGCAGAGCATGTTGTATGCGCTGTTACAGAGGATGAAAAGGGTGGCCGGGAAGAATTGTTTTCTATGAGCCGCGAGATGAAAAATAAGCTTTTTGCGCTTGCAAAGGAACATCATGTTTCATGTGAGGAAAAAAATCATCGCTACGTGACAAAAAAACGAGAAGTGGCCGAAGAGCTTGCACATCTTGAAAAGCAGCTTTATCAGGTACCGCCGAAATCATGGAATAAGCAGACAGATGCAGTTAATATTATTGCTGCGAAAAATCCATCAGAAGAGCTTGGCTTTGTGCTTAGAAAAGTTTTGTCTCTTGTGCGCGAAGGATATGCGTACCGCGAGATTGCAGTAGTCGCCGGTGATTTGTCTGTTTATCGTGATGAAATTTCACATGTATTTGATCAGGCAGGCATTCCTTATTTTATTGATCAGAAAAAAGGATTAAATACACATCCTTTGATTCAATTTGTAAAAAAAGCTCTTGCTGTTTTAGAGGAGCAGATGAGCTACGACAGCGTGATGGCATTTCTTCGAAATCCATATGTAGTAAGCGATGAGAATACGTTTGCCGGAGACATTCTCTGTGAGGACTTAGACCGCCTTGACAATTATCTGCTTGCAGGCGGTATTGAGCGAATAAATAGATGGAAGCATCCTTGGGTTATGCCATATGACAATGCAGATGAAGAAGATTTATCACGTCTTAATCAGCTTCGTGAGCAGATCTTTAACTGGTTTGTGCCGCTTCGCACAGTCTGGGAAAAGCCTGATACAACTGTGCGCGAGGCTATGACAGCTCTTTTTTCCTTCATGCAGCAATTTGATATCGCATATAAGCTAAAGGCACAGCAAAAGGCTTTTCGTGAATCAGGAGAGAAATACTTAGCAAGCGAGTATGAGCAGGTCTATGCAAAGGTACTTGGTCTGTTTGATCAGATCGTAGAGCTGATGGGCGATGAAACATTAGAGGTGCGTGTGCTGTCAGATATTTTAGATTCCGGCTTTGAGGAACTTTCGGTCGGCTTCATTCCAGCTGCTGTAGATCGTCTCGTTGTGGGAGATTTGATGAGAACGAGACTAGAGCATATTCGTGTACTCTTTGTCATTGGCTGCAACGATGGACTGCTTCCTAAGCGCGCAGACAGAGGCGGCATTCTTTCAGATTATGACAGAGAGATTTTAAAGGGCGCCGGTATGGAGCTGGCGCTCGCAGCGCGCGAGGAAGTATTTTGCCAGCAATACTATTTGTATCTGCTTTTAACAAAGCCGTCTCAAAAGCTTTATGTCAGCTTTAGTGAGACATCAGCAGACGGAAAGGCACTTCGCCCTGCTCATTTAAAAAATGTGATCACAAAGCTGTTTCCAAAATGTCAGACATATGCAGCAGAAGACGCGTATCAAAAACTAGAGGGACTGATGCAAAAGGAAGACGGCTTCCTGCTTCTTATAAATGGTCTTCGCAGCTACCTGGATGGCGAGAAAGAGATGTGGTGGCAGGAGCTTTATCGTTACTACATGGAGGATGAAGCTTTTAAAGAGCGCTTAGATATTATGCGCGAAGGACTTTTCTATGGTTACAAGACAGAAAAATTAGACAAGCAAATCGCAAAGAAGCTGTTTGGCGGTGATCATGAGATTTCTATTTCACGTCTTGAAAAATATGCAGCCTGTGCGTATGCTCACTTTTTAACATATGGCCTTCAGCTAAAGGAACGTCGCCAGTTTGAGCTTGGAGCAGCTGACTACGGAAGCCTTTTTCATGCTTCAATTAGTCATTTCTTTGAGCTTCTTGAAAAACGCCATTTAAATTGGAGAGAGATTACAGACACACAGAGAAATCAGCTCGTCGAGGAGAGTGTAGCAAAGGCTATGGAGGAATACCAGACAACTGTTTTCGACAGCAGTGCGCGAAATAAATCCATGGCAGGACGCATACGACGAATGACAGACAGAACACTCTGGGCGCTTGGCTGTCAGTGGGAGCATGGTGCTTATGAGAAGACATGGCACGAGCTTGATTTTGGAAGAGCCGGCGGCAATGGCGTGACGCTTCCAGTCGAGGAAGGCTTAGAGCTGTCGCTTCGAGGAAGGATTGACCGTGTGGACTTTGCCGAGGAAGACGGTTCACTTTATGTAAAAGTCATCGACTACAAATCAGGAAGTACAAAGCTTGATCTTGGAAAAGTGTATTATGGACTGCAGCTGCAGCTAGTGCTTTATTTAGAGGCAGCAATGGCTATGGCGGCAAAAAGAAATCCTAACCGAAAGCTTATTCCGGCAGGAATTTATTATTACAACATGAAGGATCCTATTGTGTCAGGCTTTGATATGACAAAGGAAGAGATAGAAGCAAAGCAGCAAAAGGAGCTTAGAATGAATGGCCTTACAAGCACAGAAAAGGCATCGCTTCTTTTGATTGACGCAGAAGGCGGAAATGTCGTGTCGGGATTGGAGTACAAAAAAGATGGCAGTCTGTCCTCACGCGCACTTGTAGCAAATGCAGATCAGATGCATGAGCTTGGTTACTTTGCCAGAAAAAAAGCACTCGATCTGGCACGAGACATTTACGGAGGAAAGATTGACGCTTATCCGTATGAATATAAGAAGATGAATCCGTGTGAATACTGCGAGTATGGTTCTGTCTGCGGCTTTGATCTGCAACTTGAGGGATGTCATTACCGCAGGCTTTCGGCGCTAGACAAGGATGAGGTATGGCAGGAAATTGCGCGAGAGGAAAATAAGCAGACAGACAAAGAGGAGAGGGAAGATGGCTGACAATATGACATGGACAAGTGAACAAAAGCAGGTCATTGACCTGCGGGACAGAAGTCTTCTTGTTTCAGCGGCAGCAGGAAGCGGAAAGACGGCAGTACTCGTACAGCGAATTATAGAGCGCATTTGTGATGAATCACACCCAGTTGATATTGACCGTCTTCTCGTGGTGACATTTACTAACGCTGCGGCAGGCGAGATGAGAGAGCGTGTGCAGGCAGCAATTGCAAAGCGTGTAGAGGAGAATCCTGACAATGCTCATCTGCGCCGACAAGAGGTATTAGCTGGTCATGCACATATTACTACAATTGACAGCTTTTGTTTGTCAGTGCTTCGCGAGCATTTTCAGGAGATAGAGCTTGATCCAGGCTTTAGAATTGCAGATGAGGGCGAATTAAAGCTTCTGCAGGCCGATGTACTAGAGGCACTTTTAGAGGAGGAGTACGAACAGGCAAGTGAATCATTTATTCATTTTATGGAGGCATATGCACCAGGAAAAGATGACGAGCGTGCCGTGCAGTTGATTTTGCAGCTCTATGGCTTTGCAGTGGCAAATCCGCGTCCAGAGGACTGGCTTAATCATTGTATTGAAAGTTACGGGGCAGAAAGCATGGAGACGCTTGAAAAGCAGCCGTGGATGTGTACAATGACAGAGCAGCTAAGGACAATCCTTTCTGAGACGGCAGCGCTCTATAAAAGAATGATCGCTGTCTGCAAGGATGAGGGCGGCATGGAAAGCTACGAGTCTGTCCTTTTATCAGAGCAGCAGATGATTGAATATGCATCAGAGGCATCAAAGTATGATGAACTTAGAGAACGTGTCAATCTGATCCGCTTTGGCAGCAAGCCGCGAAAGAAAAAGACTGATTCCTTCAGCGAGGATAAGGCAAAACGTGTCTGGGATATGAGAGAACAGGCAAAAAAGCAGATAAAAACGCTGTCAGATGATTACTTTGCCGATGATGACGAGCGTCTTCTTCAAAAGCAGCATCTTGCGGGGGTACAGGTAAAGGAACTTGTGCGCCTGACACATGCCTTCCTTTTGCGCTACAGCGCAGCAAAACGAAAGAAAAATCTTGTCGATTTTGGGGATCTGGAGCATTTGGCATTAAACGTGCTTAGCGAGAAGACATCAGACGGTGAGAAGCCAACTTTAGTAGCAGCACAGTATCGTGAAAGCTTCGAGGAGATTATGATAGATGAGTATCAGGACAGCAACTACGTACAGGAGCTGATTTTGACAAGCATTTCAAGGACAGATCCGCCAAATCTTTTCATGGTAGGAGATGTAAAGCAGAGTATCTATCGCTTTCGTCTGGCGCGCCCAGAGCTTTTTATGGAAAAATATGAGACATATACAAAAGAGGAGAGCACACATCAAAAAATAGAGCTTCACCAGAATTTCAGAAGCCGAAAAAGCGTGCTTGATTCAGTAAACTTTTTCTTCTATCAGCTTATGCATAAGGCAGTCGGAAATGTGGAGTACGACAAAGACGCAGCGCTTTATCCAGGTCTTGTATATGAGCCATGTGATACGCACCCGACAGGAGGAGCCACTGAGCTTATGCTTCTTGATCTGGAGGATGTGACAGAGGATAGTGATGATGATGTTAAGCCAGATAATGATGATACACAGGCTGTCTACAGCAGCAGAGAGTGGGAAGCGGCAATGATTGCAGAAAAAATCCGCGATATTACTGATCCAGAGTCTGGTCTTTATATCTGGGATAAGGAGCAAAAAACATATCGTCTGACAGAGTATCGTGATATTGCGATTTTGCTTCGTACTGTGTCTGGCTGGGCAGAGGAATTGATTTCAGTGCTTCTTTCAAAAGGAATATCAGCATCGGCTGATACTGGAAGCGGATATTTTAGTGCACTTGAGGTTCAGACTATCTTAAATCTGCTTGAAATTATAGACAATCCACTGCAGGATATTCCGCTTGCAGCGGTAATGCACTCACCGATTGGTCATTTTTCCAGTGAGGAGCTAGCCATCATCCGCGCAGAAGAACCGCCGTCACAGTGTAAGCACCTTTATGATGCTGCCACATCATTTGCACAAAAATATAGTGATCCAGCCGATGCAAAAAACAAGGAAGGCTATCACGAGCTGGCAGGCAGACTTCGCACATTTTTTAATCAGCTTGAGACATACAGAAGAAAGAGCCGATATCTTTTGCTTCGTGAGCTTCTTGTCTATGTGTTAGAAGACAGTGGATACTACGAGTTTATAAGTGCAATGCCTGGCGCTGCGACAAGAAAAGCAAATCTTGATATGCTTCTTGAGCGTGCTGGTGCATTTGAAAAGACAAGCTATCAGGGCGTATTCCAATTTGTCCGCTACATCAACAGACTAAAGAAATATTCCGTTGATTATGCGTCAGCGCAGGAGCTTGCCCAGAATCAGGTGCGTGTCATGAGTATTCATAAGAGCAAAGGTCTTGAATTTCCTGTATGCTTTGTGGCAGGTCTTGGAAAAAGCTTTAACAAGCAGGATGTGAATGCGTCAATGCTGTTTTCTGTCGATTACGGCATTGCAACTGATGCAATAGATCCGACACTTCGCACAAAGGAGAGCACAGTTATGAAGCAGGCCATGAGAAGCCAGCTTATGATTGAAAATCTTGGCGAGGAACTTCGTGTTTTATATGTTGCCATGACGCGTGCAAGGGAAAAGCTGTATCTGACAGGTGCAAAGGATCATCTTTTTGATTACTTGGAAAAGAAAATTCATGAGACAGACAAGACAGCGCGTGAACTTTCATACAGCCAGCTTACGATGGCAGGAAGCTTCTTAGACTGGATTACAGCAGCAGCCTGCAAGCACAAAAGCTTTAAGGCAATTTATGAGCAGCTTGGAATAAATGTGCCATTTGACGGTGTGTGTTATAAAGACGAAAGTCCACTGTCAGTTTTGCTTGTGACAAAAAGCAGTCTGTCTATGCAGACGTCACTTTGGCGAGCAGAGGAAGCAATGAAACGCACGGCACTTGAAAACTGGAAAAACGAAACTACAGACGAGACATCAAAGGAGCTGATCGAGTCACGCTTTTTGGTGCGCTACGATGACAGCCCTCTGTCAAAGCTGCAGGCGGCATTTACAGTATCAGAATTAAAGACACGCCACGAGGAGGAAGCCTTTGCAGCAAGTGGATCAGACATAAGAGAGCCTGCTGCACAGCTTATAAAACAAGAATCCGAGATGCAAGATCAGAAACTTCTGCCAGATGAAGAACTTCTTCCAGAGTTTTTACAGCAAAAAGATAAGATGAGCGGTGCGGCGCGCGGTACACTTTATCACTGGCTTTTTGAACACTTTGATTTTACAGGTGATTTAAGGGCGCAGCTTTCCTCATTTATGCAGCAAGAGCTTATAAGTACTGAGGAGCGAAAGAGGATTCGTATAGCAGATTTTGAATATTTTGTGCAGACACCTCTTGGTAAAAAAGTCAAGCAAGCGCAGGAAGAAGGAACGTATCACCGCGAGATGCCGTTTATACTTGGAGTGCCAGCTAAAGAGATGATAGAAAATGACAAAAAGCTGTCAGAAAAAGATGAGAACGAGTATGTCAGTGTACAGGGTGTCATAGATGCCTGGATAGATGGTGAGGACTATATCACGCTGATAGACTTTAAGACAGACAAAAAGCCAGAAGATATGACAGATGAAGAGTTTAAAGAGCTGCTTAAAAAACGCTACCAGGTACAGCTGTCATACTATAAGCGTGCTCTTATGCAGATGACAAAGCGGCCTGTGAAGGAAGCATGTATTTATGCTGTCTCAATCGGACAGACAATCTTTTGTTGACGAGCAAATGGCAAAATGATATACTTTTAAATTAGTAAAGGGGGTGGACGAAATGGACAACGAAGAGCTAGAACAGGACAAGGCCAAGGATGAGGCACTCGAAAAGGCATTAGAGCAGGAAACAGAAAATGAGACGCCGTCAGAAGATGAGACGTTTGCAAAGCCCGATTACGAGTCAGAGATCATAAAGATCATAAGAAGCACCACCTCGCCAAAGGTTACACGTGAAAAGCTTGAGGATTATCATGCAAATGATATAGCTGATGTTCTCGAAAAGCTGACAGTAGTAGAGCGAAAGAAGCTTTATAATATCCTGAACATGGATATGCTTTCAGATGTATTTGAGTGCATAGATGATGTCAGTCCGTACCTAGAGGAAATGGACATTAGAAAGGCAGTTGAGATCATAAGCAGCCTGGAAGCCGATACAGCAGTTGCAGCGCTTCGAGGACTTGATAAAGTCAGACGCTCTGTCATCATTGATTTGATGGATCAGGAGTCCAAAAAAGACATTATGCTGATCGCATCCTTTGATGATGATGAGATAGGAAGCAGAATGACAACAAACTGCATAGTGATCCGCGAAAATCTTACAGTCAAGGAGGCTATGCGTTCACTTGTAAAGCAGGCCGCTGAGAATGACAATATTTCAAAGATTTATGTGGCTGATGAGTCTAATACCTTCTGTGGTGCGATTGATCTAAAGGATCTGATCATTGCAAGAGAAGGCACAAGGCTTGATGATATGATCGTCACCTCATACCCGTATGTATATGGCCACGAGTCTATAAGCGAATGTATTGAAATCTTAAAAGACTATTCAGAGGATTCCATTCCTGTACTCGACAATAACAATAAGATTCTTGGTGTCATCACGGCACAAAATATTATTGAAGTTGTTGATGAAGAGATGGGAGAAGACTACGCAAGACTTGCTGGTTTGATGGCAGAGGAGGACTTAAAGGAACCACTATTAGATAGTATGAAAAAACGTCTTCCGTGGCTGGTTGTTTTAATGTTCCTTG
>ERZ1673736.2796-NODE-2796-length-17982-cov-5.299269_pt1 | contig 17982 bp, 8 predicted proteins | sample MGYA00580212_ERZ1673736 | MGnify/ENA primary metagenome ERZ1673736 (study PRJEB41218, sample SAMN15661752) | gut metagenome | host: Homo sapiens | place: Canada: London | collected 2015-08-20/2019-03-30 | study: EMG produced TPA metagenomics assembly of...
TTACAGCTTTTATTCCATCTTTGCCGTGGGTGTTAATTATATCTATTACATCACTGCCGTGGCGATTAATGAGCGTTATAGCGTCATCACCGTAATTCTTTACAGCTTTTATTCCATCTTTGCCGTGGGTGTTAATTATATCTATTACATCACTACCATGGCGATTAATGAGCTTTATTGCGTCATCACCGTGATTTTCGACAGCTCTAACAGCACTACTGCCGTAGGTGTTGATTATATCTATTACATCACTGCCGTGGCGGTTGATAAGCATTACGGCGTCTCCACCATAGTTTGACACAGCCTTTAGACCTTTTTGACCAAAGCGTTGGTATATATCTACAGCGTAATCACCCGACTTTACAATAGCCTTTTCTGCTGTGCTGCCATAGTCAGACACCATTTTAATCATAGTGTCTACATTACCTTTGGACTTGCCCATTGCCTTTATTAGGTCGTCAGAATAAGAGAGATATTCATCGCCTATTGACATAAATTTAGTCAACAGCTCGTCTGACAGGCCTAGTGATGATTTTTTAGCTAACCATTCGTATGCGTCGTCACTGCTTTCAATAAAGGCTTTTATTGTGTCGTTTGAGATATCGCTTTTTTTCAACTTCTTTAACATCTTGGTTAAATCTGTTGGGTCTGCGGTTTTCTTTAACAGCTTTTCAGCTAACTCTTCACCCAGTGCTTTAACCACTTTGTTTTTAGCTACAAACTTTACTGCTCGTTTAGCTACACCGCCAAGCAACGCACCGCCTACTCCAAATCCAACATTGAAGTATGCATTTGTTATTAACTGCTTTCCGGCCTCTTCGTCACCATTCATATATGCTGTCATAAGCTGAATGGACGAAATATAGTCACTAATCGCCGCAATAACCAAAGCTGTCATTATTGACGCTACTATTACGCCCAGTACAATACCTACTACTCCTCCGACTGCAAAAGCTGAAAGCATTGTCGGTATCATATTAATTACCTGTATAAGGTCTGCTATTGCAAAGCCTATGTCAACAAGATATGCAAGCGTAACTTTGCCGGAGGTTGAACCACCGCTAAGTCCGCCGGAAATCATATATGCGGCTCCGCCTGTTTTCGGGTCGGTTATTATGTATCCGTAACCCTCCCATTCATCAACTGTCAGCTTATCAGAATGTATGGTTACTATTTTACCCGAATTTACCGCATTGGTAATTTCACGCATTGTATCGCTATCTGCATTTAGCTTTGATTTTTCTTTTTCAAAGTTTGCAGATGACAGCATTAACAGTGACTGTTTTTCCTGCATTGCAGTATTTAACAATGAAATTGTTGATATACCTTTTTCACCGGTTACTTCTTCCCAAATGAGGCTTTCGTAATATGAGGATATTACTCCGGAAGTACTTACGAATGTGTACTCACTGTCTTTGTCACCGTTTCTGCTTACAGCCGACACTAAATTTAGGTCTATATCTATATACAGACTACCCTCGTTTATTCCCACGGTTGTGTTAAACATACTGCTTGTTCTAACACTATAGCCTGTCATTCCCACACTAAGTGAACGGGTCGAAGAAATATTCTCTTTTTCGGCAAGTAAAGAATTTGATATATCTATTTGAGCATAATATGTCTTTCCTGCAAAGTCAAGAATTTTTCCTAAATATTCATCCGAATAAACATTATCTGTATTTACGCTGCCGGATATACTTTTAGCCTCGTCCATAGCCTTTGTGATTTCGGCCGATGTTATATTCTGCATATCCTCTGTTATCTGGTAAACAGAGCCTGCTGTTATTGGGTTAGTTACAACATTTGTTTTGCCCTCAGAATATACATTCATTTTAAAGGTTTGTGATGAACCAAGTGTTACTGCCGGTCCTGTTCCCACAACCTCACCGTCAAGCTTTAGCTGAGGTACCATCTTAACCAAATATGCAGGCACTTCAAAGATTGAACCGTACTTTGCTATTATCTCTTCATCACTTTTTGTTTCAGGGGCATATTCAATTACAAGCCTTTTGCTGTATATGTCCAGAGCTTTTAGCTTTGAGATTTTCTCACCATCAATTATAAATTCAATGCTGTCACATTGGTTTTCATCTATGGCGTTGTACTCTTTTGTAATTGATTCAACAGAATATTGCAGAGAAAGAGGAAGATATGTAAGAGACTCTTCTACAATTTTTCTTGTATTTAAAACAACCCCTTCACCTGAATGTTCTTCTTCGATTTTAGTAAGCTTGTCATATAATTTATTAACATCGGCATCGGTTGTAGTTGCTGAAATTGATAAATCATCTTCTGACAATCCAAACTTTTCAAGATCGTCATATAATCCCTTAACTCTTGTATATTCCTTTACGCTGGTATCAAGCGCAACCCACATCTTATCGCCGGAGTTGTTTCCTGCACCTCTATAATCAGTATATGGTACATATGCTTCTACCCAAGTTTGCTCCACTACAAATCCAACAGTTTTGCCGCCTGTAATAAGTGCCATTACAGGTCGTCCGGATGAGGCTAAAATTGTTCCTGCTGATTTTATATCTTCGGCAGATGTTAGCTTCATTGCCTGATTTGCGTCTATAACTGCCTTACCTGTAACATACTTTGCCGGATATTTTAAATATCTGAGCATCGCAATTAGTAAGCTTGCCTGGTCAACATCATTACCCGCATTACTTTCAAAGGTTGCTACCGCACCTTTTCGTGAGCCTGAATAGCATTCGTAATTTACTTTGTTTTTTATGTACGAATACACATTCAGCGGTGTTTTCAGCTCATCAGCCAACGCTTTCATTTCATCGGTAAGCTGTGTTTCATCTGTAAATTTCAGAGAGCTGTCATTAGGCTGTGATGTTCCCACAGCCTCAATGCTGTTTTTGGTATATGCCTCAAAGCTATTTATTTCTTTGCTCTTTGGCTCTACGCTTTTTATTGCATTTGACTGAAAGTCATTACTTGTAGTTGATATATTATCTTGAGCAAAAGCTTTAGATATTATTTCTACATTTTCTTTGTACTCAGCACTTTTAGGGTTGTCAGCGTTTTTTAATACAGCGTCAACAGCCGCAACAAGTTCGTTTGATTTACTTTCTAAATTTGTTGTAAAATCATCTTGTCTTTTAACTATTGTCTGATCAGCATCGGAAATGTTTTGCCGAGTTTCATTGTTGTAGTCATTAATGCTTGTAACAAGCTCTTCTACTGATTCTTTCAGTGATGCACCTAGTTTTTTTATTTCTGTTACATTTCCACTGCCCAATGCATTATTAAAATCACTATATGCATCAACTAATTTGTTGCCATTCTCTTCCAGAAGTGTATCACTGTATGTTGGCGTATATATATTGCTGAGATTTACACTGCTGTTGGCATTGCAACCGCTTAAGCAAAAACTAATTGTTGATGACATTAAAGTAACAATCAATGTTAGCGCTGTGGATTTTTTCAATAATTTTTTAATCATTGTTAACCTCATTCTCTATTCTGTTATTCCGAATCATTACCTGTTCCGCTTTTTTGTCTATCCTTTTTTCGTCTATTCAAATTGCGAATAACACAACCTGTTACTATAAATACACTTAAAAGAATTACAATATTGGTTTTATTGAATCCTGTTTGAATTAACGATTTTCCATTAGATTCTACTGTATTCTCATTAACCGCTGGAGGCGTTGAAGCCGGAGTTGTACTTGGCGATGCAGGTGCAGTCGGTTGCGTATTTGTTTCTGCCGGTTGGGTAACAGGCTCAGTTTTTTGCTGTGTTTCTGTTGGTGCTGTTACAGGTTCTGTGCTTTCTGTAGCCTGATTGGTAGGCTCTGTAGGTTTAACAACTTTTTCAATATCGTATACTGCGGTTACTGTCAGGTCTGATGTTACACAGCTGAAATCAACATCCCACTTACTGAAAGTATATATATAGTCCGGGGTGTTCTCTTTGCTAGGGTCCTTAGGGGCAACTGCTGCTTTACCGTACTCTACTTCCTGAGTATTCAGCACTGTTCCATCATCGTCTACAAAGGTTACTTTGTATTTGTTTACCTCCGCACTATATACTGCGGTTACTGTTAGGTCTGATGTTACTCGGCTAAAGTCAGTATCCCAACCACTGAAGGTATATGTGTGCTCTTTGGTATTCTCTTTGCCAAAAGAGGTTGGGGCAATTGCCGCTTTGCCGTACTCTACTTCCTGAGTATTCAGCACTGTTCCATCATCGTCTACAAAGGTTACTTTGTATTTGTTTACCTCCGCACTATATACTGCGGTTACTGTTAGGTCTGATGTTACTCGGCTAAAGTCAGTATCCCAACCACTGAAGGTATATGTGTGTTCCTCTGTATTTTCCTTGCCAAAAGAGGTTGGAGCAACTGCTGCCTTGCCGTACTCCACTTCTTGAGTATCCAGCACCGTGCCGTCATCGTCTACAAAAGTTACTTTGTATTTATTTACCTTTGCACTATATACTGCGGTTACTGTTCGGTCTGATGTTACCAAGCTAAAGTCGGTATCCCAACCACTAAAGATATATGTGTGTTCCTCGGTATTTTCCTTGCCAAAAGAGGTTGGCGCAACTGCTGCCTTGCCGTACTCCACTTCTTGAGTATCCAGCACCGTGCCGTCGTCGTCTACAAAGGTTACCGTGTATTTGTTTACCTTTGCACTATATACTGCGGTTACTGTTAGATCCGATGTTACCCTGCTGAAGTCAGTATCCCAACCGCTAAAGCTATAAGTATATTGAGCAGTGTTTTCCTTACTTGGTGACTTAGGTGCAATTGCCGACTTACCATATGCTATTTTTTGAACACTTAGCACTGTTCCGTCGTCGTTTACAAATTTTACATCGTACTCGTTTATTTTGTTAATTTCAAAACCATTAACATCAAGCATTATATCCTTTCCGTCCTGCGTGGTCAGAACAAGTACAACAGGATAATTACCCAAAGGTAATGCTTCGGTGTTATATAACTCAGAAAAGGCTTTTGTTTCCTTTTTGGATAGATCAAACTTTTCCTCTTCTATGCAGCCCACTTGCTGGCCGTTTTCATCAAGAACCACTGCTTTTAATGTCAGGTTTTGACCGTCATCTCCGTTATTTTTAATTGAGAAATTAAATGTCTGCTCTTTGTCTGACTTTTTTGACACAGATATTTTACCTGTGTATTTTTCACTAAGCTCGGTATAATTTCCAACTACAAATGAAGTTTGACTGGTGCTTAATGCGTTATCTCCGGACTTTACCGTAGAATTTACAATATAATTACCCGGTTCCAGCTTTTGGGCAAGAACATAATCAGAGAATTGATATTCAACCTCAGGTGACAATGAGAAAATTTTTGACAATGTAACTCCGCCACTATTTAATACATCGGATATTTGAATTTCCAATGAAAGGTTATTTAAAAATGTATTTGTGCTTGAATTTTTAATTACATCTGTAACATATACATCTTCATCTGGTTTGTAGGTATTTTTATCTACTTTAACATTGTTTGTTACATTTCCGTTAGGTAATATACTTATAGTAGATTTTGTGGCGTACAGTAATTCGTCCTCTGTTGAATACCACTTAATAGATACATCATAATCGCCGGATGCATATTTGTCGGTATTCCATTTGTATGTACCGCTCCACGGTTTTTCTTTATATACAACAGCTAAAATATCGGCTATCTTTTCAACAAGGTTTCCATCTTTATCCCGTACTTCAAGAATACCGTTAGCTCGACATTGGTATGCCGATACTCCACAGTTTAAATTGATATTTACATCCTCGTTAGTTGAATACTGCTTTTTGTTTGTGTATATGTCTGAAGTAAAGTTAATATCTTCATCAACAAACACAATATTGTAAGCATATAGCAGCAAATCATCAAATGCCCTTCCGCCAAAACAGTTTGAACTATTGTTATAACTATGCTCCCAGGTTAAAGTGGAACCTATTACAACACCTTTTCCAATAGGATATTCAATAAGAGTAGGCTTATTTTCACCTGCTGTTAATATAACCTTAGTATTTTCAGGCAAAGTACTTACATCAAAATATCTATGGCTTGCATAACGATTGTATAGCTGCTCGTTCGTCAGCGGAATACCGTCACTAAGCTCTGCATTAACTATAGGATGTGTAGGATCGGCAATATAATTATTGTAGATATAATCAACCTCGCCTATCATAACATCACCCGGAATTATTTTTTCACTTATACCTTCTGCCCATCCGGAATCACAAACGCCATATACCAAAGTACCTCCATTAGATACAAATGAATCCAACTTTGGCTTTATTTGATACATTGTGTTATAAAAAGCAGTATTTTGGTCATTTGATACATAAATCATTCTGTATATTGACAAATCGTTTTCTTTTGCTTGCTGTGCAGTCATTTTGTCGTACTCTATATTTAGATTGTTTAATACTGTTTCCGCAGCATTAGAACGCCAAGGAAGACTGTTTTGTATTATAAGTACATCTGCTTTAGATGTTGAGTCAATTACATCCAAAAGATTTTCATACTGACCTATTAACTCATCGTTATAAAATATCTCTGTTTTAACTGTAATCGGCTTAGATTTTTCAGGTATAACACTAAATGAAAATGCTTCGCCACTCATCTGTGTGTTATTCTCAGAAAAAACAATATTCTTTTCTTTGCTAAAATTAATATTGCCGCCGTCACTTACTGTTGTTACAAGTTTACATTTTTGGCTTGTAGTATTTTTATAAGTTATAGAAAATTTACCTGTAACTTTGGCGCTTTTATTACAGTATAATTTACTTTTATCCGTAGAAATTTTAAAATCCTTTATATCCGGCTTAATTCCGGAGCAAATTAGGCCGTTTAAATACTTAATTACCAAATTAGTATTATATATGTTATCATAAAAACTGCCGTCGCCCATTTGCAATTTCTTAATTTCACTAACAGACTCTTGTATATCTGAAATTTTATTGTACTCTAGGTTCAGTATGCTGTTTAGCATAAATGTTTCAAAAGAAGTTTCAGATGTATCATTACATTGCACTGTAGATAAGTACTCTTTTGCTTTATCCAAATGATTATTTACAACATCTGATGTTATATTATTATTATTCATAAACCTTAGTACAGAACAAGCAATCCTTAGTGTAAGATTAGGCTCTGACGAATTAAGGGAATTGTATCCCCAGCCGCCATCGTCATTTTGTTGTTTACACAAGTAATCTATTACACCATAAATTGCTTCATTGTATTTGTCGCTATTAAATAATACTAACGCTTCCAAAGCTAAACAGCTATCAAAGTTATCGCTTGAATAATTTGAGTTTAACCCAAATCCCCCGTCATTATTTTGCAATTTTACCAGTTCATTAACATACACATCATCCTTAGCCGCCACAAACTTTCGAGATAATGTATCCGCATTTGGGGTTGATATATCCTTACCCAACCATTGTACTGAATCACTAATGTCATAGTTGTTCAGTGACAGGGCCTCAACAGCGTAACATGTGTCGTTTATCGTTGCATTATCCCCAAAACTTCCGTCATCGGCTCGTTTCTGTTTAATCCAATTAAAGGAGTTGTCCAGTATTGTTTGTATATCATCCTGAACACTTCCCTGCAAATATGACTCGTTGGCATCATCTGCCAAAACGGTTATATTGCAAATGGAACTGCCAATTACAATTACCAGCATCCAGCTGATAATTGACCGCAAATGTTTGTCTACCATTTATATCCCTCCATAAAAATTTAACAAAAAAATACAACAAGCATTTTAATTATAGCACATAATACTAAAAGCTGTCAATAAATAGATTTTGATAAACAAATTTTTTTTGCAGAAATCTTTCAGAACAGTATTAAATATAAAAACATATGATATATTTACTGATATTTTTAATATTTTACATTAACAACACACTCTAACCCTCAGCAATTTAAAATTGATTTTTAAAAATTATGTGTTAAAATATAGTTAGCTTTCGCTAACCTACATAGTGCACCCCGGAGAACAAACAAAAAGGAGGGAACAAAATGGAGAAATTATACGAAACAAAAATCTCTGATAAACTTTGGATTGCATACGATATTCCTGCAAACCTTGGCTGGATAGCATATATTATCTCCTTAATTTTACTGTTTATCGGTCAGTCGAGTTGTGCAAAGTCTATAATAGGCTATTTTGAAATAATATCTGCCATACTGTTGGTGATTGGAATTGCAGAGCTTATTAGCGAACGGATTGCAAAGCTTGACAGGGTGCTTCCCAAAATAAGATTATACAGGGGCTTTGGCGCCCTAACCTTAGACGGTGCTTTAGGCTTTATTTTGGCTTCAATTTCTTTTGCTTGGGAATTGTCAACAGGTCATTTCTGTGTTCATCAACTTGTTATGCTAAGATGCAGGAGAGCCTTTGTAATAAATACTTGTACGATTGATATCAAGCAGTTTTGCACCAACAGAAGCTGGTATTTCTTTAGCCGTCAAAAGGGGTTTGACTAAACTTACTCTTGTAGTCAGGTCCACAAATTTCTTCAGACTTTTTTGCGCCAGTCAACCTGCATGGTTAACTGACCAACCTTTTTGGCATACTCCGCTTTTTCCTTGCGTTATTCGGCAAGCTTTTCTTTGAGGTTATCCTCACGCTTGTCATCAAACACAACAGAAGCGTTGTCGAGGAATTCTTTACTTCTTGATTGATGTAATGCTTACGGTCAACCTCTATAGAAGTATGTCCCATAAGGGCAATAAGGTCCGTTTCACTTGCACCTGAGGCAGATAATCTTGTACTAAAAGTTCTACGACAGCTATGTGGGGTAAGCTCATCGGTTAACCCTTTTGAGCTATTATCAATAACGGTTGTATTATGCACAATTATGTGCTATAATTGGCATTAAAAGGTCAGTAATTATTTGATGTATGAAAAAAATTATTTATGATGGGTACTAAGTTTAATGGATGAAAAGAAAAAGAAAAGCTTAGAAGAAAAGGCACTGCAGGGTGCCGCCGTTGAGGCTGTTAACCGTTTTGGCAGTGCTGTTAAAGAGCACCTTGTTGCCTTTTCGGGCAAGGATAACGAAGCCGGCACCACAGCGACACGCTCATTGAAATCTATCGCCGACAGTAAGGTTAATGAGGCTTACAAAGAACAAAATATAAAACAGCAGGCGGGCTTTTCCGCAGAAGTAAAGGCTGCCGCAAGGGAGAGTGCAGACAGAATAATTGACGGTTCGGAAAAGCTCGTCAAACGAACCGACGATGTTGCTCCGCAGACCGATTCTCAGGGACGGGCAATCGGAGGCTCCAACGATCAATTGTTTGACTTAGCGGAGGTTTATTCGGACGGTACCGTAGTGGAGGGTACGGCAAGGCAGCTGAAATTTGTCGGCGGCAACGCAGAGCAGTGTGCACAAAGGCTGCTTAACAAAAAATATGATAAATACCGTGAAAACGATATTGCAATAGAGATACCAAAGGACTTTTATGAAAAAGTCAAGCTGGAATTAAGGTCAAAGGAGGAGAACATCCAAAAGCGGATAGATCACGCAAAAGAAAGCGGCGACACGGAATTATGCAGGAAGCTTGAAGACCGGAAAGCGAAAATCACTAAAACTCGTGAGAATTTGAAGCAAAGCAGCGTCACCGAAAAGGAAGCGATATTTGCACGTAAGCATCCAAAGCTGTCAACAGCAAAGGATGTCGCCAATGTTGCCAATAAAGCCGGTTTAAGTCAGGCAGGTATCGGTGCGGCAATGTCAGCCTCACTTTCTCTCGTTAAAAACTTTGTTGCATGTGTAAAGGGCGAAATCGACCCCCAAAAAGCGGCCTTAGAGGTTGCCAAAGCCGCCGGCAAAGGAGCCGCAAGCAGCTATGCAACTGCTTTCTCCGGAGCTGTAATTAAAGGAACCATGCAGAACGCTTCTTCCGAGTATGTCCGCAGTCTTTCCAAAACCTCAGTGCCGGCACAAATGGTCAGCACAACGGTCAATGTCGGCAAGGTAATATTGCAGTTTATCCGTGGTGAGATCACCGGTACGGAATGCATAGTCCAACTTGGCGAAAACGGCTTTGGCGAATTAGGTGCGGCAATGCACGCAACCGCTTTTGCCTCATTGGCAAAAGGTGCAGGCAGCCGTGCTCTGGTGGTGGTTGCGGGAGCAGCAGGAAGCACAATAGGATATATGGCGGCTGTTGCCATATATCAGGAATTAAGGACTTCTCTGGTTGAATATCAGCTTGCCGCAGAAGAACGAAAGATTATTGAAGCTAATTGTGCCGAAGCGGTCGTGATGATAAGAGAATACCGTGAACAGACAGTCGCAGCATATGAGAAATACTTCACGGAAAAACTCGAGGTTTTTCGTAACGGCATTGATGCAATGGACGCAGCAATGCTCGAGGGAGATATTAACGGGTTTCTCAGTTCTAATACGCAAATTCAAACAGCACTGAAACGCAAGCCGCAGTTCCGTACGCAGAAAGAGTTTGACGATTTGATACTTTCCGATGAAAGCTTTAAACTGTAAGGAGGACAAAGTATGAAATATATTACTATTAAAAACGCCGTTATGGTTTTCTGTTATCTGCTTTATGCAGATGGAGAGGAAATAACAAAGAGTGAACTCGAAAAGCTTAATGAGATTGGCTTGGAGCTGGATAAAGCCCATTTTCCTGATTACAAAAACGAAATGCTGGAAGCGTGTCAGAAACAGCTTCGTTCAGTTATCGACGAAGAAGACTTTTATGATGTCATTGCAGAAGGCGTCGATAAGGTGCTTTTTGCTCCTGTTGCAGACGGTGACAAGGCAGTCGCCTCACGGTTTCTTGTGTGGAATCTGTTGACACTCGCATATAGTGATGAAACCTATCATCATAACGAACGCAGACTTATAAAGCATATTGTTAGAGTATGCAATATCCCGACGGACATTTTTTTAGAAATGGAACATCTGATGTGTTCGGCAATAGAAGTAGCCCATGAACACGACCTGCTCTCTCAGTCTGACCGTTCATATCGTGAAATTGCTCCGATTATAGAGGAAGTCGAACAGCTGATTGAAAAGCTGGCTGAAGCAGCCAAAAATCTGATTGAGGACGAGGTCAACGAGCCTTCTGTCGAGGAGCTAAAACTAAATCCGACCCTATCGGAAAAAATTTCAGAGGCCTCGGAGCATATCACAGCAGAAATCAAAGACACTGTCACCCCTATCTCCAAAAAGGCAGGAGCCGCAGTAACAGGCTTTTTCGGGAGCATGGGTAAGAGGTTCGGCGAAAACAAAAAAGAGGCCGCTAAAAAAGAAGAAGCCGCAAATAAAGAAAAGGATTTCACAGAAGAATAAGGAGGAGGAACTATGCCATTACCATTGCTGTTTATCGGAATCGCCGTAGCGACCGGTGCCGTAGGCATCGGAAAAACAACTATGGCAGGCTTTGACCAGCACAAAGCATCAAAGCTGAACGAGAATTCTAACGAAAGAATGGAAGAAGCCGCCAAAAGGCTGAATACCTATCGCAGGCAGTGTGAGGCATCGCTGGAGGCTCTGGGAAATGAAAAGCTGTTTGTGCTTAACGGAAACATTGCAGATTTTCTTGATATATTTACAAAGATAAAAAATGTTGTCCTTACCGACTCTCTCGGCTTGACGGAGCTGAACAAACTGACGATTGATAAAAAAGAATTTAAAGAGCTGGACGAAATGCGCCATTTTGCTTTATCCGTTGCTGACGGAGCTGCTGCGGGTGCGGTTGGCGGAGCAATAGCAGCGTTTGGTGCATACAGTACTGCTGCTGCCTTTGCCACCGCTTCAACGGGTACTGCTATCTCCTCGCTTAGCGGAGTGGCAGCGTCCAACGCAACCTTAGCCTTCTTCGGCGGCGGTTCACTTGCCGCCGGAGAAATGGGCGTAGCCGGAGGTACGGCTATTCTCGGCGGCTTGGTAGCCGGACCGGCCTTGATGATTATGGGTATCATCGTTGGTGCAAAGGCCGGAAAAAATCTGGAAAAAGCAGAAGCAAGCGTAGCAGAAGCAAGCGTATTTTGCGAACAGATGGATGCCGGTTCAGCACTGTGCATTGCGATTCGCAGAAGAACCGACCTGTTTTACAGTCTGCTGGCTTTACTGGATGCACGGTTTATGCCGTTAATCCAACAGATGAAGAGAATTGTTGATTTGGAGGGTTACGATTACTCACAATATTCGCTTGACTCAAAGAAAGCAATCGCTGCCGCAGCTTCATTAGCCGTCAGCATAAAAGCGGTCCTTGATACCCCTATTTTAAACGATGACGGCAATTTGACCGACGAATCAAAGAACCTTCGTGAGAAAATCGGAATTTAAAAATTTTTATTATATCCTTGGAAAAGGCGGCATCGGTACAAAGCAGGCTAAAATACGGTAAATTTTACTTTTCGCCCCTTTTTTTCTGTTGTTATGCACATATTTATTATTTACTTTGTATTTAATTCACACATTACCAATGAATTATTTATTGTTCGGCATTATTGCATTCTGCGCATATATTTAGGTATTTCCTTTATAATCCTGTTAAAATAACCTTCAGAGCCATTTTACAAAATTCTATATACAATAGGTAATGTAACATAAGATTTCTGTATGTGATAATGTAGTCCGATAAAAACCGCCGCTATAAAAAATCCTGCAAGAGGCTGAAAGAGGCCTCCTGCAGGATTTTTTAAACCATTTGATGGTAGTATTTGTTATTGCAATTTAATGTTGGCTTTAAACTATTAATATATATGGGTTTGAAGATGAATTCAGTTTAGATAAATATTTCAAAACAAATTCTCTGCTTGCGCCTATACAGCCGGCTGTTGGTTTATTGCTGACATGGAAGAAAATAGCAGAACCGGCGTTATATACAGCGTTGGTATTATAATTAATTACAAATCCATACTCGTATTCCGTAGGATGATCTATCATATACTCTGCCGAATTCCAATCCTTATTTTGGGTACCATCCACACACTTATTGTAATAAGCCGAATTAGGATCGTCAACCCAATATGTTCGTTCGTTATTTTAAATGTAGTCAAACCTGTATTCGGTACATTATGCATATAAAAAGCGTCACTGCTTTCAATAAAAGCTTTTATTGTGTCGTTTGAAACACCGTTTTTAATAAATGTTTTTGAATTTAATTTGGCTAAATCAAACTATGAGACACCCTATAGTCATAGAGCACCTCGTGTGTTTTTAATTATGATGTTATAAAATTTCTATATTATAATCTTTTTTCATAATATTATTTAGTCTTTCTACCTCTTCCCAAATTCCCTCACTTTTATTTTTACCCGTCCATTTTTTACAACTTTTCAGACTTTCTTGATTTCTGTGTAGAGAATTTGTCATGACCTTGCTTATTTCATCAATCGATAATGAAAATGTTGCATTTAACTTTTTTCTACTTGCTATACGATAATACATATCTTTTTCATTGTAATTAATGGGCAATATACGACAAGATTGAATAATATAGCTAAAGAACAAAAATACTGAACAATATATATCACATTCATTTCCTTGCAACATATTTTTTATTGCACATTCAAATTTTCTGCCTATATTTAATTCGGGATTCGTATCAGCCAAATAAAAAGCAGTATCTAATACAGAACCAAAGTCTGTAGGAGTATCAGCTACATTACATTTAATATGATATTTGCCTTTCCCTTCTAAAAAAGCTGATAATTCATCTTTACTTATTGCCTCCAATAAAAGATTTTTATAGTAATTATTTTTTTATCATAATGTTACCTCTTATTTTTTAATTAAGTTAATTTAAAGCATTATCCAAAAATGTTACTTTTATATAACTACTATTATTGGGAACATTATGGACTACTCCTTCAGGTATCCCTCCCGATGTATATCCACCAGGCAACCAATTATTATTTGCACCAACCTCTTTACCGTTGGGAATACTGATATTGCTTTTCTTTGGATCCCAATGTAAAACTTTTTGGAATACAATCAAAACTTTATAGCGGTCGGGGTATGTTCTCTGAAAACTGTGTTCCGAACAAATAAATATTCATTAGTGATAACGGACAGTTATTCAAACCAAATTTCTCCCTTATCATTTTACAAAGGATAGAAATTTTCAAACAAACATTAAATGTAAGGCTGTATGCTTGACAAAGATTGTTACTTTTATATAAGGGATACCCGTTGACATTAATAAAATATATATTGTTATTCTTCACCAGCGAAATACCCTCTAAATTGTTTTCAGCAAAAGAAATATCCATATCACCAAAGGCATTAATAATGAAATCCTTAATTTTATTCATATCATCGGCATTGTATAATTTTTGAATTTTTTCTTGACTTTTAGTTAAAAATTCAACATTGGATGGTGTAAAAATTTTTATAGCAAAAAAGCGTAAACAAAAAATATATAATTTTATTATCGCTGTCTTTTCATCTGTATCTTTAGCTATTATAATTTGCCTTGATCTATGAACCTCATATATTATATATTCATCATTTTGCCAATCAAATTTCACACAATCCTCCGGATAGATATTGTGGCTGTCATAAATTATGACAGCCTTTTTGTCTTCAAAATCACGAACTTTTAATCTGTAATTATCAAATACCTTTTTTAAATGATTAATCAAAAGACACACTTCCTCACTTGAATTGTTCTGTTACCTCAATTAATACGCCATTTGGGTTGTCAACAGGATTATATATCAGTTCGTTTATTTTATATCTTAATTTATTTCCATTTTTATCCTTCAATATGTTTCCTGCCGCAATTTAGAATGATGCAACCGCATAATTGCTTACAAGAGTGGCTGTTTTTGTATTGACATCAAATATATAGTCGGATGCACCGCTACCTGTATTTCCGTTTGCAACGGTATAAACTAAATAGCCGTTTTCAAGCTCAAATCTTTTTATACCTCCGTTCGGAGCGGAAACTGTAGAAAGCAGAGTATCCTCCCCTGTTTCAATATTGTACGAGCGTATATCGGAAGTATCTGCCAGTGAATAGCTTGAATTTGTTTTATACGGCGTGTAGTAAATTATATTATTCATTACCGCAAACATTCCCCTGCTGATGTTAAAGGTATCACTTTGACCATTACTTAGGTTAATTCTGCTTACAGCCCCTGTATCAGCATTGTAATATATATAACCGTTATCTATACATTTAATGCTGCCTGAAATATATCCAAAATTCGTTGCCTGTGCTGTTTCCGCATCAATCTCATACAAAGAATTGTTAGCGGTACCATAAAATTTACCGTCTGCGGCTGCCGATATAATGTAGGAGTCGCTAATAGTTTTCTCCTCCCCCGTTTTTAAGTTGAGAATGACCTTTTTGGAATCGTTTGTGCTTTCGTTATAATAACAATACAGCAAATATCCCTTTGTATAATAACAGCATGGACTATAGCTGAAATAACCGGATACAAGCTGATCATCACTGCCGTCCTGCTTCATTTTTCTAAGCTCTACCGAAAAGCCGCCCGAGCCGACTACTATTGGAATATAGTATATGTAGTCGTCAATTAACATAAACTTGCCTACCTTGTCCTTTATATTATCCGGCAAAGGACTTGCAACATCATTTGCAACATACTCAAATTTATGATCTTGTGTGTAACAAAGCCTTCCGTTTACACAGCCAACGCTTTGCAGTGCACAGCCATCTGCATTTTGTACCTCATTATTACTACTGTCGCTTGAACTGTTATCTGTAGGCTTTTCCGTTGCTTTTTTGCTTTCATTCAAAGCACTGTTTCCAAAGCTCTTTAACACATTGGTAAAGTCTGTTACAGTGGCTATTTGCTGTGGATTTTTACCACTGGTAACATCGGCGTGTACAAAGAAAATGTTATCCGTTTTTGAGGTATCAATATAGCGTTCTCCTTTGAACACACCTACGCCAAAGCCTGTAAACGACAAGCCGTATTTTTCTATTTGCTCCTTAAAGCAGTTATCATATTCCTCTTTATATCCGTCATTAACACTTGGATCCTCCATAGAAATTTGACGCTTTACAAGAGATACATAATTTGGCTGGTCTGAGTACAGCTTATTACAGTCATAATCATTTAATAAACAGTTTTCAGACTTTCCCAATGTATAGCCTATACTATTTACAGGCGAAAACACCATATCCGCACTAACCTCTTTGCCGTCATAGGTTATAAAAAGCAATGTATCCTCATTGCCGAAATCGGCATGCATAGCACAGTCATTAAAGCAAAGATATTTTGTACCGTTATATTCATTAATAAATAGCTGCATATCCTGCCAGCTATAGTCAACCGTTTCTGACATTCGCACATCTGTAAGCTTTTCAATATTATTATTTTTAGTAGTATAAATACGGAGATACGGAACAGAACAGTTTTTGTCCTTTTTATATTTTAATTTTGAAATGTAATCACTTTTAAGATATGGGACAATCAGCTCCGGAATATCGTCACCGTTTAGATCGGTTATCTTTGCACTTATCATACCTGTTTTGGTACACCACGCACCCGGATTTAAATATGTACCGTCATTGCTGAAATATTCCTTTTTAATATCATAATCCGTGTACAAGCCAATCTCAGGTATAATAGTATCTTTTATATACTGATTATATTTGTCCTCATAGCTTAGCTCTGTGTTTTTTTCAGCAGAGCTATCTATGGCCTTTTCTGATGTTGATGATTCAGAGGGACTGTTCTTTGACGAGCTCTTGTTTGTTACAGAACCACCGCCTCCTGTACAGGCACTCATTGCAATAACCAAGCACAGTGCCGTAAATATACCAACTGCTTTTTTCATAAATTCTCTCCCCTTCTGCTGTTATATATAAATTTCTGTAATATTTCTTCATAAATCATTAAATATATACCCTTTAATTAAATACGAGGCTGTTTATTATACACAAATCTGCCCATATATTTAGAACATTTGAAAAAACGCCGAGCCTCCGCTTTCGCCATTCTTCTACGGCCAAGCCTGACCGCAAGGCTGGGCTTGGCCATATTAGAGGTGTGTATTAAAATTTCCTTGTAAGCGTGTTTATTGTGCGAAATTATTGCGGTGTGCACATATATTCGGGTAATGTATTGATATTAGCTTGTTATAATTTACCTACAAGAACATTTTAGCAAATCATTTTATACAATTCAATATGTGACATACAGCGTGACACTAATTTTTTTGCTTTGTCAATTTGCATATAAATTTGTCATTAAAAGGCATTAAGTTGGTTGTATTGCACCACTTCAATTTTTTAGTTCTAATTATTATAAAAACCTGTTTTTCTGTAACACAAGCCTAAAGTCAGAAAAAAACAAGTGGCAGCTTATCCGTTGCCACTTGTTTTAATCAATTTTCTTTTTGCGGTTTTCTCTCAGCTATTGACACAGAGCCTTGTTTTAATACCTTATGAAATTACACTATTCTCAAACCTCAACCCTTACAGCTGCTAGCTCTATAATGTTTTAATACCTTATGAAATTACACTATTCTCAAACCTTAATGCAACTTAAAGCAGAGTTAAAAGCGTTTTAATACCTTATGAAATTACACTATTCTCAAACAAGCTGATTGACAAGCTTATCGATATGCGTATTTTAATACCTTATAAAATTACACTATTCTCAAACGATACAATGAATCATAGGTATAGTCGAGCAGTTTTAATACCTTATGAAATTACACTATTCTCAAACGAGATAGTCAGCCTCCAAATAGTCATCGTCGTTTTAATACCTTATGAAATTACACTATTCTCAAACAATCGTTGTCGCTGTCCCATTAGTTGGACAGTTTTAATACCTTATGAAATTACACTATTCTCAAACATGTATCAATAGATTACATAGCAGGACTGAGTTTTAATACCTTATGAAATTACACTATTCTCAAACCTCCAATTTGCTATTATTCTTTCGAGCGTTGTTTTAATACCTTATGAAATTACACTATTCTCAAACTCATCTATAGCGACTTTATAAGCTGTAAAA
>ERZ1673736.2802-NODE-2802-length-17936-cov-6.263688_pt1 | contig 17936 bp, 8 predicted proteins | sample MGYA00580212_ERZ1673736 | MGnify/ENA primary metagenome ERZ1673736 (study PRJEB41218, sample SAMN15661752) | gut metagenome | host: Homo sapiens | place: Canada: London | collected 2015-08-20/2019-03-30 | study: EMG produced TPA metagenomics assembly of...
TTATGTTTTTATGAATACCTGAAGACATTCTCGTATAAAATTAAGAATTTTCAAACGGAAGGGTGTGTATGTTAGACGTTATTGGTTTTCAATTTATGTAGTTGCAGACAAATGTTTATTATACTCCGAAACATCTCAATAAATCGGTGTTGTAGAAGGTCTTTTACCTTCTGTTAATAAATACAAAAATTATTAACTAGTATCGTACAACATACATACTGTATATTGGTTTGAATCACGTAAATTATTTGAATATTATAAAAAGAGCTCATGTGTCGGCAACCGTACGGACACGTCTGCACTTAGTGAGTGGATGGTCGTTAGACCATTCAGGAACTTAGTACAGCTACGTGGGAGTCCGAACGCGAGTGGGTTGCAGACACATGAGCTCTTTTTATAATATTCCACCAATAATTTCCGTCTTCAAACTAAAACTTGACAAATTATCTCAAAGGACTATAATATATTTTAAATAAATAAACTTCACCGAAATTCGTTGAAGAGAACAACGCTGTTTTTGAATCAAGTGTTTCAGAGAGTCTGCGGTTGGTGCGAGCAGATACATTTTCATGAACAGATATCATCTCTAAGATGCGGACTGAACATTACTTGACATTAATATTTTGAACCAGTAAGTCTCGCCGGAATCCTCCGTTATAAGGAAAGCGTATGATAGTACGTTAAGAGCTGTAATTTTATTGCAGAAATTGGGTGGTAACGCGGATTAGTTCGTCCCTTTTCAGGATTTTTCTGAGAAGGGGCTTTTTTATTGCATAGAAAATTTCGATGAAATAAAAAGTCCTCTGAGCAGGATTCTTTCTTGATTTATAGCGAAGGGCGGTGAGGAATATCAGGAGGTAACATAATATGAAACAACTACAAAAACTAAGCAAATTTTTATCAGACTACACATCTATCGTTGTCATCGCGATCGCAGTCATTACATTTTTCCTGCCATCGTTGATGGGGTGGGTGAATTTTCAATTATTCACGGATCCAGTAGCAAATAAATTCACGAGTCAGTCTATCATTATTGGTGTCATCATGTTCAGTATGGGATTGACACTGACAACAGAAGATTTCAAAATTCTTGCACAAAGACCATTTGATATCTGTATTGGTGCGATCGCTCAGTATCTGATCATGCCATTCCTGGCATTTGCAATTACAAAATTACTGAATCTGCCAGATGGAATCGCTCTTGGACTGATTCTTGTAGGATGCTGTCCTGGAGGAGTATCATCAAACATTATGTCCTATCTTTGCGGTGGAGATGTTGCATTTTCTGTTGGAATGACAACTGTATCTACAATCCTCTCTCCAGTGATGACACCACTGATGGTATCCTTTCTGGCAAGCGGAGCCAAGATCACAATTCATGGATTACCAATGTTTGTATCTATCGTAGAAACGGTTATCGTACCAGTAGCGATCGGGTTTGCATTAAACTACGCATTAGGAAAAAATAAAGCATTCAAAGAAGTTCAGAAAGTCATGCCGGGTGTGGCAGTTCTTGGACTTGCATGTGTTGTTGGTGGAGTTATCTCATCACAGGGATCAAAATTCTTCCAGTCTGGAATCGTGATCTTTGTTGCAGTACTTTTACACAATGGTTTCGGATATTTCCTTGGATATTGTGCTGGAAAACTTACTGGAATGAACACAGCAAAGAAACGAACAATTTCTATCGAAGTTGGAATGCAGAATGCTGGATTAGCAACAAACCTTGCAACAACAACAGCCCAGTTCGCATCAACACCAGAATCAGCAATTATCTGTGCAGTATCTTGTGTATGGCATTCAATCTCTGGAACATTACTTGCAGGTATGTTTGCACAGTATGATAAGATAAAGAGTGGGCATAAAGAAACTGCTACAGCAAAATAAATATTTTTATTAAATGAAAAAGAGACATCCAAAGTAGCTTCCAAAGGGAAAAGTGGGACACTTTCTATTGTATTTCAAACAGAAAGTAATGTTATTATGCTTCATAAACATTCCAACAAATCGGTGTTGTAGAAGTCCTTTTACTTTCTGTTAATAAATACAAAAATTATCAATCAATACCGTCTAACATACACAATGTATAGTGGTTTGAATGACGTAAATTATTTGAATATTATAAAAAGAGATCATGTGTCAGCAACCGTACGGACACGTCTGCACTTAGCGAGTGGATGGTCGTTAGACCATTCAGGAGCTTAGTACAGCTACGTGGGAGTCCGAACGCAAGTGGGTTGCAGACATATGATCTCTTTTTATAATATTCCACCAATAATTTCCGCCTTCAAACTACAAATCAGAACTTTCCTTCTTTAAACGCCCGCATCATCTCATTCGTCAAACTAAAATCATTCGGTTGTAGTTCAATTTCATCACGAGATTTCCACTCAGCAAGTTTCAATTCTGAAGCATCCATATGAATCTCTGTATCTCCATCTACCTCACAATAAAAACCAGCCAGCAGATCATCCACAACACCCCAAGGCTGAGATTTATAATATTGAATATTCTTCACACGAATACCAGCTTCTTCCATGACCTCTCGTGCAACAGTTTCTTCCAAAGTTTCACCAATTTCCGTAAACCCAGCAATTAATGCAAAAGGAGTGAATCCTTTGCGGTATTTTGTAAGCAGGATCTTATCACCATTTTTAACACCAACGATCACAGCAGGCACGATTCTTGGATAGATCAAGTGACCGCAAGATGGGCATTTTAAAGCACGTTCTGTGGAAGAATGAACGGTCTTGTGTCCACAGCATCCACAGAAACGGTTTGTGCGGTACCAGTTATAAAGATGTAAACCAGTGATCGCCGCAAACGTGCGGTATTTTGGACCAATCTGTAAATTGCGAAGCTCACGTACGGTATTGAATTCATAATCTTCAGGAATTTCTTCCGGAGCTTCATTTAATAAGAAGTAGTTGTCATCATCCACAGAGAAAAGATATGTAAGAGTTTCTTCTGTAACATGAGTATCATTCACAAAATCACTCAATCTAGGGAATGATAAAAATAGATGTTCCTCATTTAAAAGAGTTGGTCTTGCAAGTTTCTTACCATCACCGGTATAGATCATTTCATCCAGAGAAAATAGATTTTCCTGCCCCATTTCTTCTAAGTCTTCTTTCTTTAATAAACGATGAAGAAGACCTTCCTGTGTAAAATATAAAATAATGCTGTCAGCATCTGGTTTTTGATCTGGATGATATTGATTGTTTAGTTTATGTGGATAAATATCTTGTATCATATGTAATAAAATTCCTCGTTTCCATTAAAATTCAAATAAAAAAAGCACTTTTATCATAACAGAATGAGGATGAAATGAACAGAAGAAAAATAAATAAAGACAAAAGATAAAAATAATGATATACTGATAAACAATTAAGCTATAAGAGCAAAAAATAAATGGGAGGTATATAAGTGGAGATGAACAAACTATGTAGTTGTATTGTTCCATGTTTTAATGAAGAAAAAGTTATACCAATCTATTACGATGAAATGCAGAAAGTTATGAAGCAAGAAGAAAACATTGAATTTGAAATTATTTTTGTGGATGATGGAAGTAAAGATGGTACATTAGAGATTATGAGAAAATTGAGTGAGCAGGATCCTAAAATACATTATATTTCATTTTCCAGAAATTTTGGAAAAGAAGCTGCTTTATATGCAGGGTTAGAACGTGCAAAAGGTGATTATGTTATTACCATGGATGTAGATCTTCAAGATCCACCATATTTAATTCCAAAGATGATTCGATGTATTGAAGAAGAAAACTATGATAGTGTGGCAACAAGAAGAGTGACAAGAGAAGGAGAACCTGTTATTCGTTCTTTTTTTGCAAGGAAATTTTATAAACTCATCAATAAGATTTCGGATTCAAATATAGTAGATGGAGCAAGGGATTTTCGTATGATGAAACGAAAGATGGTAGATGCTATTTTGACAATGCCAGAATATAACCGTTTTACAAAAGGAATCTTTGGATGGGTAGGATTTGAGACAAAATGGCTGGAATATAAGAATGTAGAACGTGTCGCGGGGGAGACGAAGTGGTCTTTTTGGAAGTTGTTTCGTTATGCTTGTGAAGGAATTATGGCATTTTCAACAGCACCATTGATGGCAGTATCATTGATGGGTGTGTTTGTATGCATTATTGCATTTTTATTTCTGGTATTTGTAATCGTGAGAGCTGCAGTATTTGGAGATCCCGTTGCTGGATGGCCGTCATTAGTATGTATTATCAGTTTTTTAAGTGGTATTCAATTGTTAGGAATGGGAGTTGTTGGTATGTATCTGTCTAAGACATATCTGGAAACAAAACATCGACCGATTTATATTGAAAAGGAAAGTCATTAATAATAATGAAAGAGGAATCGTTTAAATGAAATTAACTACAAAGAAACAGCTTATGGCAAGATATACGATCTTATTTGCAATTATAAGTCTGATTGTATTTTATCCATTCTACAAAAATGGAGTGACATTCATATGGGGAGCAAAGGGACAGGATGGATTATCCCAACACATCAACGCGCTGATGTATTGGGGAGAATATATCCGCAATTTCTTTTCTAATATCATCCACGGACATTTCAGATTTCCAATGTGGGATATGAGCATTGGATTTGGAGCAGACATTCTAGGAACATTAAATTATTATGCGATCGGTGATCCACTCAATCTGATTTATGTATTTTCCAATAAGTCAAATATAGAATTATTGTATAACTTTATGCTTGTATTTCGTCTGTATCTGGCGGGAGTAGCATTTATCGCATTTGGACATTATCTGAAAAAAGATGGAAATGGAATCTTAGCAGGAAGTATTGTGTATATTTTTAGTGGAACATTTTTTTCATTTGCGATACGTCATCCGTTTTTCCTAAATCCAATGATCTATCTTCCATTATTATTGATGGGAGTCGAGAAGATTTACAGAAAAGAAAAACCATATTTATTTATACTTATGGTAACGGTCGCAGCGATTAGTAATTTCTATTTTTTCTATATGCTGACAGTTGCAGCAGTGGTTTACGCACTGATCAGATTTCCAGAATATAAAGAAGCAGGATTTTTCAGAACTCTTGGAAGATTTAGCGGGTGGTATCTGCTTGGAATTGGTCTTTCCGCAGTAATCTTACTGCCTGTATTAATCGCATTTTTAGGAAATGCGCGAACTACTTCGGATGTAAATTATTTCAGTATTTTCTTATATAAGAAATCATATTACAAACAAATATTCTTGCAGTTTGCAGGTTTTCAGAAGATTTATAAAGGAACAAACCTAAACTATGCAGCTTTAGGATATTGTGCAATTATTGCACTGTTCCTGAAAAGGGATAAAAAGCGGTTTTCATACAAGGTAGCAGTGGTACTTGGCATTGTCAGTCTGTTATCACCAGTGTTCGCCTATATTTTGCATGGATTTTCTTATCCGATGAATCGATGGACATTTATACTGGCATTGATTGTTGGAATGACAGTCACAGAAATCTATCCAGATCTATTTGTACTGACGAGGATCCAGAAAACAGGAATTCTTGCAGGAGCCGTTTTTTACATAGTATTTGCCCTTTTCTTAGGCGATAATATGGTAAAAGGGAAATATGAATTGGCAATACTTGTAGCTACAGTACTTGCATTGTTTGTACTCAATGAGTGTGAAATGTTTGGACAGGAGAAATATAAACATTTCATTTTGTATGCAGTATTGATCTTAACAGCAGGAACTGCTTCATATGTACAGTATTCTCCAAAATATGGAGAAACAATCTCAAATTATGTAAAATCCGGGCAGGCATATGAGATGTTGTGTGGAAAGGAAATGCGGCTGATACAGCCAGATAAATATAAGATACAAAATGGTGTGTATCGTGCAGAATCTCTGGATAACAAGATAACGAACTGGAGTTTAAATGCGCATATTCCGGGAATTACGAATTATTATAGTGTGACAGATAAGAATGTCTCAGAAACTATGCAGGAATTCGGATTAAAATCCTATCAGTATAAGTTCAAATTCCGCAAACTTGACATGAGACAAGGCCTCATGGATTTATATGGAGTTCGTTATGTAATCTGCACCAAAGAAACAGGAGCTAAATTATTATCAGATTATCAGTTGTTAAGATCAAAAGATGGGATGCAGTTGTATGAAAATAAAAATGTATTTCCATTTGGATATACTTATGATGGATATTTGTCATCACAAACATATAAAACTCTGAACCCAGCACAGAAAGAACAAGCATTACTTCAAAGTGCGATTCTGGAAGACGACAGCAAGAGTGCGGATAAATTAAAGAAGATGACAATCCCAGAGAACGTAACATGTCATGTTGTTGGAGAAAATTATCGCATTCATAATAAAAAAGAAAAGGAAAAAATTATTCAAATTAAGATTCCCAAACAATATATCAAGGCGAATTCTCATATTTATCTGCAAGGAGTCAGTACAGAAGCATTGGATGGAAAAAGCAGCAGACATGTATTAGGAGTTGGGATGAACAAAAGTAGCTTCCAGCTTCTTTATGGAGGTAAACAGGTTCATTTATTTAATGCAGAGAAGAATTCCAGTTACGATATTGGGAAAAGAGATTATTTGGTCAAGATGAGCAGAGATGCAGTGAAAGATCGGGAAGATACATTGACATTAAAATTTAAGTTGAAAAGTGATTATTATATTGATCGGATTTCGATTCTTACAGTGGATCAACAGACAGAGATAAAACAGATTCAAAAGAGAAAAAAAGCAGATCATCTGACCAATATTTCATATGATGGGGGAAATCATTTTTCAGGAGATATCACGGCATATCAAAATGAGATACTTTGCATACCAATCACATATCACAAAGGTTGGAAAGCATATGACAATGGAAAGCAAGTGAAGAGTGAGCAGGTCAATGGAATGTTTGAAGGAATCTATTTAAACAAAGGAGATCATCATATTACATTAAAATATGAAACCCCAGATCTTAAGATCGGTGCAGTTGTGTCGTTATTTAGTTTGATCATATTATTTATCATAAGTAAAAAGAAGAAATTTCAGTAATTAAGAAAAGCTTTCATTTACCAAAAAGAAAGGTAAATGAAAGCTTTTTTCTATAAAAGAGGAAACCAGATGTATGAAATAAAAAAATGACCAATGTTCAATAAAATGTTGACTTTTATCAAGGAAGTGCATATAATAACCAATGATTCAAAGAGGTATGACCTCTATTTAAGTAATAAAAATGCAAGGAAGGAGCAGCTGTGATCATGTTAAAAAGAGAATGGCAGAAAATTTCAAAGAACCCCTGGATGATTATCATTTTGATCGCGATCATTACGATTCCTGCAATTTATACATCTGTATTCCTTGGTTCTATGTGGGATCCATACGGAGATGCAGATCAATTACCAGTAGCGGTAGTCAATCACGATAAGAAGGTAAATTACGAGGGAAAAACATTACAAGTAGGAGATGATCTGGTAAAGAATCTGAAAGATTCAGGATCACTGGATTTTCATTTTGTAAGTGACAAGAAAGCAGAGGAAGGATTGAAGAGTGGAGAATACTATATGATCATTTCCATTCCAGAAAATTTCTCAAAGAATGCAACAACATTAATGGATAAGAATCCAAAACAGATGAAACTGACATACAAGACAAACCCAGGTACGAACTATGTAGCATCCAAGATGGATGACAGTGCCATAGCGAAGATTGAGAAGTCAGTCAGAGAAAAAGTAACAGAAACTTATGTAAAGACCGTATTTGATCAGATCAAGACAGCCGGAAGCGGTTTCCAGAAAGCAGCAGATGGATCCAAAAAGATCGAAAGCGGAGCGAAGAAGCTGAAAGCTGGAAATGATACGATCGAACAGAATTTAAAGAAATTAGCATCCAGCACATTAACATTTCAGAATGGAGCAAAATCACTTTCCGTAGGGCTAAAAACATATACAGCAGGTGTAGCCAAAGTTGACAGTGGAGCAAAATCTTTAAAATCAGGAACAAAGACATTGAAAAATGGAGTTGCAGCTCTGCAGACAGGAGCAACTCAGTTATCCAATGGCTCTAAATCCTTAAAATTAGGAATCTCCCAGTACACAAACGGAGTCAGCACAGCACAGGCTGGAAGCAAACAGCTTGCAGCGAATAATAAAGCATTAAATGCAGGTGTTGAGAAATTATCCAGTGGAAGTAAGGATTTAAAAGATGGAACTGGAACATTATCAGCAGGTCTTAAAAATCTGTTGGGTCAGACAAAAGAAACATCCAATGGACTTGGAACTCAGTTAAAAGAAAATGAAGCGAAGAAAGATGGAATTATAAGCAAACGAAGCAATTTCGATACACAATTAGAAGCATTTAATACAAAATTAAATGAATTAAATCAAATGCTTTTTGCTGGATCAACCGCATCAGAGACATCAACACAGACAGCAAACAATGAAACAGCTAAGAAGGCAGCAAGCAGTGCAGCAAATGCAAAGTCAAGTGTATCTGATTTAAACAGCAAAGTAAGCAAGTTAAAGAATTCATCTGTACTTGATAAATTAAGCGAAGAAGATAAAAAAGCATTATTAGCTGAAATCGACGAGGTAGATAGCGCAGCATCTGATGTTGAAAATAATGTTGATGAAACATATACAAATGCACAGAAAGCGGCAGATACAAAAACAACAGCAAAAACACAGTCCGCAAGTAGTGAACAGCAACTTGCAACAGTGAAAGCATATGTTAGTTCTTTAGCAAAATCATCAAAGCAACTTGCAGAATCATCCCAGACACTTTCTGGATATGAAAAAGCGATGATGAATGGTCTGTATGAAGGTTTAAACGAAGTAAAAACAACATTAGACCGTCAGGGAACAACTCAGGATACAATGGGTATGATCCAGGCGTTAACTCAGTTATCAGAAGGTGCCACAAAAGTACAGACAGGAATGACAACCTTAGAATCCGGAATCAATGACAGCACAAGTGGATTAAAGATTGGAATTGCAAACTACACAGCAGGAGTTGAAAGTCTGAACACAGGACTTACAACATTAACAAATAACTCCAAAGCATTAAATAGCGGAGCAATTCAGCTGAATAGTGGAATTGGTCAGGTAAGCTCAAAACTTCCAACATTTAAGTCAGGAACAGCAAAGCTTTACAAAGGAACAAAAACACTGAAATCAGGAACAGCAGCCTTAGTTGCTAACAACAATACATTGAACAGTGGAGCTGGACAGTTAGCATCTGGAGCTGGACAGATCGCAAGTGGATCAAGTCAGTTAGCAGCAGGATCTACAACTCTTGGAAATGGAATCGGAACACTTCAGAGTGGAAGCAAGACATTAAAAGATTCTTTACAAAAAGGAGCAGATCAGGTTAACAGCATTAAGGCAACCAAGAAGACAAACAAAATGTTTGCAGCACCAGTAAAAGCTAAGAATGTAGAATATTCACACGTTGATAACAACGGTCACGCAATGGCACCATATATGATGTCCGTTGGATTATTCGTAGCATGTATGGCATTTACATTAATGTATCCTTTAATGGAGAAAAACGAAGAAGTCAAGAGTGGACTTCAGTGGTGGTTAAGCAAAGTCACAGTCATGGCAGCAGTATCCATTGCGCAGGCAGTGATCATGGTTGCAGTTTTAATGGGAATCAATGGACTTGAACCACATTACGTAGGAAAAACATTTGGAATGGCCGTCTTAGCATCCATGGCATTTATGTCATTGATCTGCTTCGGTGAAATGTTATTAAACCGTGTCGGAAGTTACGTCATGTTAGTATTCATGGTCGTACAGTTAGGTGCAGCTGGAGGAACATATCCATTGGATATGGCACCACACTTCTACACAGTATTACACAAATATATGCCATTCAGCTATACAGTACACGCATTCCGTCACACACTATCCATGGATGGACAGATCGGACAGGATATTGCAGTGTTTGTTGGAATCTTAGTTGTGTCAACATTAGCAACGATCATCTTCTACCGCTTCAGAATGAAGAAACAGGTTGGAGGAACATTGGAACCTAATGGAGTGCCACAGCATTAAAGATATAAATAATTAAATAAAAACTCTAATGAACAAAAGACTAAGGCAGTCAGTTTTGAAGATGCGTATTTATGCGATTTTGAAACTGGCTGTCTTAGTCTTTTGGCATGTAATAAATTATATTTATACGAGAATAACTATAAAATGTCAATAATAATCATTTGGAGTGACTGTTTTTTATTGTATGTATGAAAAATGTGTATAAAATGTGAACAAATACATTGAATAAAACTTGACGCAAGAGTATAATTAAAAAAGTATAGTAATTGTAAATAGGGATAATAAGTTAATAAGGAGGTTTTACTTATGAAGAAGACTAAGATTTCACGGAAAAAAGTACGTGGAAAGAACATGAAGAGATTATTTGCTTGTTTGTTGAGTTTGTCAATGATACCGGCGAAAGGGGTAGCGGTATTTGCAGCACAGGACCAAAATGTATCAACAAAAGTTGTGAAGACAGAAGGACAACAGGCAATAAAGACAACTAAGGCGGAAGAGTCTAATGATAAGAAAGTAAATTTTACAAAAGATAAGATTGAAATTGGTAATTTTGAAGGAATTCAATTTGATAATATTGATCCGGACGATATAGAAGATGTAGAATTTGATATTGCTGAAGAAGATCAGGATAAATTAAAAATCTATAGTGTAGATGATGTAGGTGGTTGTGAATATATTCCAGAAGTAAAGGGAAATGTTGGAGACAAAGTGAAGGTAGGAGCTACGATCACGAAAAAAAATGGGGATTCAATTACAGTTGAGCCAAAAACGTTTGAAATACTGGCACAAACAGATTCAAATGTAGTTCCAATAAAAACTTACGGTTTATATAAAGCATTATTAAATAAAGATCATAAATCTGTAGATAAAAATAATAATGGGAAAATTGAAAAAAAAGAGCTGAAAAAAATATTTTATATAAACTTATCAGAAGGCAGTTCGTATGATATGAATGTAAAAAGCGAAGAACTGAATCTTTTGAGTGATGCAACAGAATGTAGAAATGTAGATTTAGATCATGATAAAGCATTAACTAATATTAATTTTGTAAAAAACATGAAAAACTTAGTTAGTGTCAATTTGTATAACACGGGAATTCAAACAATTGGCGATGCACTGGATCATGTAAAAGATCAATTAGAAGAGTTGAATTTAGGAAATACAAAAGTTTCATTTGATGAAAAAGCAAAATTTTTAAAAGATGAAGTTACAGTACAAGAAGGTACAACGAGTAGCAAAGGGTTTATTAGTCATTTGTTTGATTATGATAATGAGGAAGTTTTTTTAACAGATGATGCTGGTTCTGCATTAACTGCAAAAAGCGATTGGCGTACGATTAATATTTCAGCGGAAAAAGGAAGTGCAGGTAAAACTGGAGAATTAACAATTAAAGATGGCGAAAAATCTAAAAAAATTAAGATTAAGATTATTGGAAAAGATCAAAATGCTCCAGGATTTGCTCAAAATAAAATAGATGATACAATTGGACATTTTATTGAAATTAAAACTAAGGATGGAGCAAATATTGATATGGACAATGACATATCAGTAGATAATGAAGATGTGGTAAAGGTTGATTCTATTTTTAAAGAAGGGCCAGAAGAAAAAGATATTTATTATTTGGAACCTCAGGGAGTTGGTACAGCTAAGGTTACAGCTAAGTTTACAAAAGATGGTGTTACATATACAGATACAATGGAAGTAAATATATCAAAGGCAAAAGATAATATTGTGCCATTAAAATCTATTTATACATATGAAGGGCTGTTAACAAAAGATGGAAAATCTGCAGATGAAAATAATGACAAACAAATTGATACTTCCGAGATATTAAACGTAAATGAATTTTATACACGCAAATCAGGAATGACAGATAAGCAATTAGAAGGATTGGATAAAGCTGTAAATTGTACAAAAATGGGTCTGGAAAATAGCAATTCTATTACGGACATTGCTTGGATGAAAAATTTAAAAAAATTAACAAGAGTTGATTTAGGTTATACAGGTGTTAAAGATATTTCTTTCTTAAATGATATAAAAGATCAGATTACATATCTTAATGTAAGTGGTACGAAAGTTCCAGCAGATCAAAGATATCAGTTGATAGATCAAAAGGAAATTATGGTAGAAAAAGGAACCAAGATTGAATTACCATCCAATATTACTAGATTTTTAACAGAAGAAGATAAGATAAAGGTTGACGATGAAACAGTTGCAACTTTTAAAGAAGAAAGTGTGCCATCTATCGAAGAGGGAACAGCTTGGGTGATTAAAGCAGAAGGAGAATCAGGACAAGCAACAAATCTTGTAATTCAAAATGGAAATGATAAGAAAATCATACCAATTCGAATTGTAGACAAGGCAAAAGATGCGATTGGATTTGCTCAGAAAGACATGACAATAAAGCAACATTCATTTATGAAAGTTCCAATTAATAATTTAAAGAATGTAGATGAATATTATATTATCACAGAGAGCAACGATAACGATGATGAAGAAAATCCTGAAGATATTTTAGATACCAAGTGGGGTTACAATGAAGATGAAAAATATAAATATTTTGAACCAGGAAAGAAAACAGGTACAGTTAAACTGGTAGGAAAATTTGAGAAGAATGATGGTACAGTATATGAAGATACAATGACAGTTACTGTTGAAGAAAATAATGATCCTACGGTTTTAGCATTAGAAAATGCTTATACATATTTTGGTTTATTAGATACAGATGGAAAATCTGTTGATACAAATGGTGACGGACAGATTGATGAAAAAGAGATAAAAAATGTAAAACAAATGAACTTATATGAAGCAACAAGGAAAGAATTAAAGTTATTAGAAGCAGCAGAAAATTGCACAGATCTAGATTTGAGTTATAATAGTTCAGTCAGAAATTTAGATTTTATTGATTGCATGAAAAATTTACAAGAATTAGATCTTAGAGGGATTAATAAAATCAAAGATTATTCAAAATTGAGAACAATCAAAAATCAATTAATTTATTTGAATTTGAGTGATTCAAATATTGATGATGAAGAACGATTATCCTATGTTTATACAAATGAAATTTCCATTGGCGCAGGAAATGAAATTACGAATCCAATTCTTCCTATGGGAATTATTAATGACACAGATACATATGCAATTGAAAATTCAAACGTTGCAGAAGTAGTTGATCAATGGACATATGATGAAGATGGATATAAAGACCAGAGAATCGTAACGATTAAAGGCAAAAAAGGGCAAGAAGGAAAAGAAACAAATCTTGTTATTACAACAGAAGAAGGGGAAACATTAAAGATTCCAGTAAAAGTTACACAAGGATCTATTGTGAATCCACCAGTGGTCGCACCGACGGAGCCAACAAAGCCTGAGAATCCAAAACCAGAAGCACCAAAACCAACCCCAACACAGCCAACAACAGCTGCACCACAAAAAGTTGCCAAGATCACAGTCATAGCACCATCAAACAAACTTTCCGCAGGAAAGAAAGTAAAATTAACAGCCAATATTTCCAACAATGCAAGCAATAAAAATATCAAATGGACAACAAGCAACAAGAAATATGCAACAGTTGATAAAAATGGTGTTGTAAAATTCAATAAAAAGGCAGCCGGAAAAACAGTTACGATCACGGCATATGCAACAGATGGAAGTGGAAAGAAAGCAACGTTCAAGATCAAGATCATGAAAGGAACCGTTAAGAAGATCAAGATCACAGGAAAGAAAACGGTCAAAGCAGGAAAGACACTAAGTCTGAAAGCCAAAGTAACCGCATCCAAAGGAGCCAACAAGAAACTGAAGTGGACTAGCAGCAATACAAAATACGCAACAGTATCCGGATCAGGAAAAGTCAAAGCACTAAAAGCTGGTAAAAAGAAATCAGTGAAGATCACAGCAATGGCAACCGATGGAAGCGGAAAGAAAGCAATTGTAACGATTAAAATTAAATAATCCAAAAAATGCGCTAAAAGAGTGATCAAATCGATCACTCTTTTATGCATTCTACACGAAAAAGTGTTATAATAAACAAAGCAATATGCAGATTCAAACATGAAGAAAAGGAGGACGAATTTCATGCAAAAAGGATGGAAAGTATTCAACCACTTAAATGGAAAGAGCAGAAAGAAACTGTTAGCATGTCTGCTCAGTATATCCATGATACCGGTCAACGGATTTACGGTAATGGCGGCAACAGCAGATCAGGGGAATCAGGCAGCGGTGACACAGGAAGGTACAACCACACCAACAGTTACAAGTGGGATTTCATTTGCAGCAGAATCCCAGAATGTAACAGTAGGAAATTTCAAGTATTATGAATTCCAGGGAACGCAGGCAAAAGATTTCGATAAAGTCAACTTCAATATTTCTGATGAAAAAGCATTAAAGATTGAACAAAAGACTTTCAAACAAGCAGATGGAACAGAAGTTGTGAAGTATATGCCGATCGCATTAAAAGACAACGGAAAAGTTACTGTAACAGCAACGTTTGAGAAGAATAAAAAGCCATTAGATGGAGTAAGTGCTCAGCTTGAATTTAATTTAAGCAAAGATGATAATGTTATTCCATTTACCTCACAAACAATGTATCAGGTATTTAGTGGAAAGGAAGAAGGTGAACTTACTAAAGCAGACTTAGCAGCGAAGACAGAGATCAATCTTTCTGACAAAGGTCTGACAGATACAGAAGTAGCATATCTTCAGTATGCAACTGGTTGTGAAAAATTAGATTTAAGCAAGAATACAAATGTAAGTAAGATTGATGCATTAAAATCTATGACGAATCTAAAGGAAATCAATCTGGAAGGTACAAAGGTTTCCATAGCAGACAGAATTGCGTTGATCAAGAAAGATTCAATCACAGTAGAAAAAGGAGCCAAAACAAATGATCCTATCCGTCCAAAAGGAATCTTAAAAGGATGCAAATATGTTAAGTATTCTGAGGAAGTAGCAGCAGGAACAACAGCAAAATTAAAATCAATCCAGGTTCAGTCAGATGGATCCATAAGTCTGGAAGCAGTGGATACAGCAGAAGTAGGAACGACGAATTTAAAAGTTGAAAGTACAACAACACCAACAGTATCTGCAACAATTCCAGTAAATGTGACAGCCAAAAGTGCAACAACACCAGAGTTTGATAAAAATGATCCAAATGTAAGTGTAGGAGCATTTAAGAAACAGATCAAGTTAAATAATTTGGAAAAAGATGATGTAGTAATGATCACATCAAAAGATGCAAAGATCTTAAATATTCGCACAGAAACAGCGCAGGATGGAACAAAGACATACTATCTGGAACCAAAAGCAGCAGGAAAAGCAACGGTAGAAGCGGTAGTAGCAAGAGCAGGAAAGACATATACAGCAACGATTGAGATTCAGGTAGCAGCCGTAGGAAAAGATATCATTCCACTGACAAGTTACAAAGTATACGATGCATTAGAGGCAGATGCAAATAACGATGGAATGATCTCAACAGAAGAGATCAAAAATGTAAAATCTATTAATTTAGAAAATAAAGATCTGACGAATGCAGATTTAGCAGGTTTATCCGAAGCAGTTAATTGCACAAAGATCGACCTCGAAAACAACAAAAACATCACAGACATCAGTTTCATAAAGAATTTAAAACAGTTAAAGACACTCTATCTAAGAGGAACATCTGTGACAGATTTTACAGCATTAAATGATCTGAAAGCACAGTTAGAATCATTATATTTGTCAACAACAGCAAGCACAGCGACAAGAATGTCATTCTTAAGCGACAGCCTGTATCTAAAAGAAGGACAGGAATTAACAATACAGCAGTTTACAAAAGGTGTATTCGTAGATAGCAAAGAAGCATGCACGATCACATCATCTAATCTGGCAGCAGTATCCATTACAGGAGATAAGATCAAAGCCGGAATAAAAGGTCAGATGGCAACACTGACATTAAAAGCTGGAACAACAACAAAAACGATCAAAGTTTACACAACAGATGAAACAGGTAAGATTCCTACACAGGCGGTTGTATTAAACAAAACATTTGTAACATTAAATCCAGGCAAGACAGAACAGTTGAAGATCACATATTTACCAGATTATGCAACAGCTTCAATCGGAACAGTAAAATGGACATCTTCTAACGAAGCAGTTGTAACAGTTGATGCAGCAGGTAAATTAACAGCTAAGGCTGCAGGAAAAGCAATTATTACGGCAATAACATCTGACGGAAATGTAATGTACTGCATCGTAACAGTAGAAAATATCAAAGTCAGCAAGATCACGATCACAACAACAACATCTAACAAGATCGCAACTGGTAAGAAAGTAACATTAAAGGCGGCCGTAACACCATCCAACGCATACAATAAAGGTGTTACATGGAAATCAAGCAATACCAAAGTTGCAACAGTCAGCAGCAGCGGTGTCGTTACAACGAAGAAGAAAATGGGTGGAAAAACAGTAACGATCACAGCGACAGCCAAAGACGGAAGTGGTAAGAAAGCATCATATAAGATCTATGTCAAGAAAGGTATCGTAAAGAAAGTCTACATTTCTGGAGTTAAATCAGTAAAAGCTGGTAAGAAGTTATATCTGAAAGGAAAAACAAGCGCATCTTCAGGGGCAAATAGAACTTTAAAATGGTCAAGCAGCAATACAAAATATGCGAAAGTTTCTTCCAAAGGAACTGTAACAACATACAAAGCTGGAAAGAAAAAATCCGTGAAGATCACAGCAAGAGCAGTGGATGGAAGCGGAAAGAGCAAGACGGTTACAATTAAAATTAAATAGTAAAGTAATCTCTGATATTTATTGAAAGAAAAAGCAGTTAGAAATCAAAATTTAAGATTTCTAGCTGCTTTTCTTCTAAATTGCAAAAGTAGTAACAAAAACTTGCAATACCCCTCTTATATTAAATCAAATGATAATGTTTAAATGCATGATAAATCCCATCATCATTTACGGAATCTGTAACATATTCCGCAATTTCTTTTAACTCATCACAGGCATTTCCCATAGCAATTCCATGGCCAGCAGCTTTAAACATGGAGATATCGTTATTACTATCTCCAAATGCGTAGCAGTCATCTGTAGAGATATTGAGATGATCAGCGACATATGTAAGACCAGTCCCTTTATCAGGATTTTCAACATGATCCCATGTAAACTCATGCGCCATATAAGGAGCAAGGTCAAAAGCAGTGATCATAAATCCATAATGTGGATGAAAGTCAACGTTATGATCGCGGAAATAAGAACATTTTTCTCCTTCAAAGGTTCCATAGATATTGTTTTCTTCGCAAATCCGTTTGATCTGTTCGACCACTGTTTCAGGAACTGTTTTGTGATAGATCGTTTCGCCATCAAGAAGGATGTGAACTCCGTTAGAACAAAGATAACCGTCGCAGCCAATATCGAGAATCTCTTTTTCAAAATAAACAAGAGGTCGTCCAGTGTTGATCAGGACTTTATGACCATTTTCCTGTGCTTCATGGATCGCTTTGATCGTAGATTCTGGAACCAGACGCTGTTCTTTACTGTACAAAGTCGCATCGACATCCAGAAAGATTAGTTTGTTGTTTTCACTCATATTATCATTCCCCATCTAAATATTTATAAAAATTAAGAGCCGGATACAAATGAAGATTGATGGTCCGGCTCTGTGCTGTAAGGATATAGTTGACTATTCTTCCACAGTTACAGTCTTCATAATTTGTGGTTCTAATGGTTTATCGGAATAATCTGTTGCAACTTCAGCGATCTTATTTACAATATCCATTCCTTCGATGATCTTACCAAATGCTGCGTACTGTCCATCTAAATGTGGAGCAGCTTTGTGCATGATAAAGAACTGTGATCCGGCAGAATCAGGCATCATAGAACGAGCCATGGAT
>ERZ1673736.2805-NODE-2805-length-17924-cov-5.176227_pt1 | contig 17924 bp, 10 predicted proteins | sample MGYA00580212_ERZ1673736 | MGnify/ENA primary metagenome ERZ1673736 (study PRJEB41218, sample SAMN15661752) | gut metagenome | host: Homo sapiens | place: Canada: London | collected 2015-08-20/2019-03-30 | study: EMG produced TPA metagenomics assembly of...
ATAAATAATGTCGATTTTATTATTCCACCTGTAAATGAAAATGTGATTTATTATACTTCAGTAAATAGTTCTTCAACAGCAGGTGCTTTAGCTAGTATTTGCGTGACGGATGTAGGAAATGCTTATATCCAAGTTTTTGATGCATCGGGAGCGGCGTTTGAGTATCCCGTGAATACTTCGGTTCGGGGTAAGACTCCGGAATTTCGAGTAGCCCCGTATGTCGGTGTAAGCATGGCTCGCCCGGGGAATGGGTCCACGGCTTTGTTTTATGATATAGATAACCGGCAGTTCATGGGATGGAGGTACGGGACGGGTGCCGATGTTATGCAAACATTGACACCCGTGCCAGACCCGGAAAACGGGTTGTTTAGTTTCAAGACGGGGATGGAGTTGGTGTACATGGAGAGTACCCGTTATTCGAATGGTTTGGTTTATGCCATTTTTAAAGATAACGCAGGGAAACGTTGTATTTACGGGATTAACATGTCGGGCCGGGGTTTTACCCAAGAAACGAAATATGAAGACTTGAACGCCCCGGATTTTGACAAGGCAACGAGTTTTGCCTTTCATTCCCAGTTCCCTTACATGTTCTATGCCGTGGGCAACAAGGTGTACTTGCATAACTTGGGAACGAACGCGACGTACCCGATGGGTAATATAACGTTGGGGGATAACGAGGAAGTGACGATGCTGAAGTTTAACTTGTACAGGCAGTGTTCATTGAATGACTTGAGCAACCAATCGGATGAGTTTATGGCCCGGCAGTACGAGTTGATGGTGGGTTCCTATAATAATTCAGCATCGGATAACAATGGCGGCAGGTTGGGGTTCTATCCGGTGGACGGGGTGAATAACAGCGTGACGAAAAGGACGGAATACGAGGGATTCGCTAGAATAAAGGATGTGTTGTACCGGGAGAGGCGGTAAATAGTAGTCCATCAAATTGTAAAAATGAGTCCGGTATTATTCCGGACTTATTTTTTATCGTGAGTTATTTGTCCTACATTTGCACCCGCTAATTGCATTTGATAGGCAAAATATGGTGAAACAAATCACGGAAGCCGTGATTCTTAAAGTGCTAGTACGATAAATGAAAGAGTTGGATTTGACACAAGGCCGAGTGCCAAAAGTATTACTTCAGTTTGCCGTACCGTTTTTAATCGCGAACGTTCTTCAGGCATTATATGGTGGTGCGGATTTATTCGTTGTTGGACAATATGACGATGCGGCCAGTGTCGCCGCGGTAGCCATTGGTAGTCAGGTGATGCAGACTATCACGGGAATCATTCTCGGGCTCACGACGGGGACAACCGTGCTGATAGCTATTGCGACAGGGGCAAAAGATGATCGTCAGGTAGCTTCGACGATCGGTTCGTCGATCTGGTTGTTTGCCTTGGTGGGGATATTTCTCACGCTGGTTATGACGTTGAGTCATAATTCGATCGCTTCACTGATGCATACTCCGGAAGAAGCGATGCGTGACACGCGACATTACATATTGATCTGTTCCATCGGAATTCCTTTTATCATGGGGTATAATGTTGTTTGTGGTATTCTTCGCGGATTGGGAGATTCGAAAACGCCGCTCTATTTCGTGGGATTAGCTTGCGTGATTAATATTGTGCTTGATTTCCTTCTTGTCGGTTTCTTCCACATGCGGGCAGCCGGGGCTGCGATAGCGACCATCTCGTCACAGGGTATCAGTTTTGCCATGGCGTTATGGTTTCTTTATCGGAAAGGGTTTCATTTCGAATTTTCACGCCATGACATTCGTTTGGATCGTATCCTTTCGAAAAAGATCATGATCTTAGGGGCTCCCATTGCCTTGCAGGATGCTTTGATCAATGTTTCCTTCTTGCTGATCACGGTTATCGTGAATCAAATGGGGGTGATTGCGTCGGCGTCTTTAGGTGTTGTTGAGAAAATCATTGTATTTGCCATGTTGCCCCCGATGGCAATATCTTCGGCGGTGGCCACGATGACCGCTCAGAATTACGGGGCGAAATTGATCTCCCGAATGAATCGTTGTCTTTACGCGGGTATCGGGATGGCGTTGGTTTTTGGGCTTGCGGTTTGCGTGTACTCGCAATTCTTGCCGGAGACGTTGACGGGAATATTCACGAATGATCCGGCGGTTGTTGCCGTAGCGGCTGATTATTTGCGCGGGTATAGCATTGATTGTGTGATGGTGAGTTTTGTGTTTTGCATCAACTCTTATTTTAGCGGACAGGGTAATTCCGTGTTCCCCATGATTCATAGTATGATTGCCACTTTTTTGGTGCGAATACCCCTTTCGTACCTGTTCAGTCTGATAGATCCTTCTTCTTTGTTTTTCATGGGGTTTGCTTCGCCCATTTCAACTTTTGTATCCTTGCTGATCTGCATTTGGTATATGCGCTACACGAGGAATAAAAATCGAATGGCAGTGAACGCGGAGACTTCGTGTTAATCGCTTGGAATGTCTGTGAGCTTGGGTTATGGGAACATATTATTGTTGTTTCCTGTAACTGAGAATTGCCCAGCAGTATAGCCCGATGGCGAATGATCCCAAGGTGCAAAGTTGGGGCATGATGTCCCCGATAGTGCTCCCTTTCAGGTAAACCATACGCATGATTTCCATGAAGTAGCGTAACGGGTTGGCATAGGTGATACATTGCGCCCATGTTGGCATACTGCTGATGGGGGTAAACAAACCGCTCATTAAGATAAAAATCAGCATGCAGAACCACATGACAAACATGGCTTGCTGCATGGTGGTCGAGTGGTTGGAGATAATCAACCCCAATCCGGAAACAACGAGAATGAAAACCAGCGTTGCCAGATAGATGGTGAACAGGCTACCCGCTGGGATGATGCCGTATATAAGCCAGGCAAGGCCAATGCACAGATTCAATACGAGAAAACCGATCAGCCAGTAGGGAATAAGTTTGGACAACGTGAACGCGAAACGGCTGACGGGAGTTACGTTAATCTGTTCAATCGTACCGATTTCTTTTTCTCCCACCACGTTCAAGGCGGGGAGAAAACCGCAGAGCATAACGAGTACCATTGTCATGAGTGCCGGAACCATGTAGACTTTATAGTTCAGATGCGGGTTGAATTGGTATCTTACGGAAGTTGATACGCTTTGGGGTGATAATATTTGTGAGAGGTAGGAACTCCCCAAGCCGCCTTTTGTCCCGTTGACCGCGTTGACGGCCACGAGTGTTGATGCCGGGCGGCCGTTGGCCTGTTCCTTCTCAAATCCTCTCGGAATTTCCAGAATAATGTCGGCCTCGTCTTTTTCAATGGCAGCCATACCCTCTTTATAGGTAGTCGGGGTTTCGGTTAACTGGAAATAACGGGATGCCTCGATTCGGTGAACCAGCCTTTGGGACGAGGGGCTGTGATCGTTATCTATAATGGCAATACGCAAGTCTTCAATTTCCAGCGTGGCCGCCCAAGGCATGACGAGCATCATCATGCAGGGGAACATTAGGATGAGGCGAGGCAAGAAACTGTTACGTTTTAATTGCTTGAATTCTTTTTCGATGAGGTAACGTAATATCATGATTATTCCTATTTATTCTAAACGGTTTTTGAATGTGCGGGTCGTGATCCCGATGAGTACTATGGCCATGAAAAGCAGTATTGCCGTTTCTTTCCAAACGTACATGAACGGAATTCCCTCGATCATGATTTTGCGGACAATGCTGACATACCAACGTGCCGGGATGAAACATGAAACACCCTGCAATATGTTGGGCATACTCTCGATTGGAAAGATGATTCCCGATAAAATGATCGTGGGGAGCATCAGTACCATTCCGGAGGCTAGCATGGCAGCTACTTGTGTCCGTGTCACGTTGGAGATTAACAGGCCGAGAGCGAGTGACACGAAAATAAATATGAGCGACACGCCTAACAATGCCGTGAGACTTCCCGCGATCGGGACATCTAGCACGAAGACTGATAGGAGTAGGATGGTTGTTAAGTTTAAGATGGAAAGAGCAAAATAAGGTACGGCTTTCGATAGAATGACAAACAGGGAATTCATGGGAGAGACAAGTAGTATTTCCATCGTTCCGGTTTCTTTTTCCCGGACAATAGAAATCGAGGTCATCATAGCACAAATTAGCATGAGAATCAATCCCATGACGCCCGGTACGAAATTATAGGCACTTCGCATTTGTGGGTTGTAGAGTAGCTTGGAGTGCATGAGAATCGAGGGGTGCTGAATTCCCGTTTGCTGGAGTTCAGCCACGGCCGCGGTGATTATTCCGTTGGCATAACTGCCGCGGGTGATGGCCAAATTGGGATCGGTGGCATCGGCTATAACTTGGATACTCTCAGAATCGAATCGTTGCCTTTGCAGGTCCCGAGGAAAAGCAATTCCCAATTCGATCTTTCCTTTGCGGAAGAGGTGGTTCAGTTCCTCGTTCGTGTGAACGATATATTTCACGGTGAAGTACTCGCTGGCATCCAGACGATCGATAATATGACGAGTGTCCGGGTTTACGGACGATGAAAGGATGGCTGTCTGCACGTTCCTCACTTCCGTGGATATGGCGAATCCGAACAGGATGATTTGCACGATGGGCATTCCGATAAGGATAAGCATCGTCCGTCGGTCTCGCAGGATATGGTGGAATTCTTTTTTGACAAAAGCGATAAATTGTTTCATAAGCAGTACGATTAATCGGATGAACGGGTGGCACTACGAGCCAATTGTTGGAAAACTTCGTCCATGTTGGCGGCATGAAAGCGGGTCTTTAATCCACTTGGGGAGTCCAATGCCTTGATCTGTCCGTCCACCATCATGGAAATACGGTCGCAATATTCTGCTTCGTCCATATAGTGGGTGGTGACAAAAATTGTTATTCCCCGGTCTGCCGCTTGATAGATCAATTGCCAGAATTGCCGTCGGGTGGCCGGATCGACACCTCCGGTCGGTTCGTCAAGGAATACGAGTTGAGGGTTGTGGAAGATAGACACGGAGAATGCCAATCGCTGTTTCCATCCCAAGGGAAGTGCCTGTACGAGAGTTTCTCGTTCGTCATACAGCCCGATGCGTTTTAACATCTCTTCGGTTCGGGGAGCGATTCCTGTTTCCGGCACACCGTATATCCCGGCAAATAACCGGACGTTTTCCCATACTTTCAGATCCTCGTAGAGAGAAAATTTTTGGCTCATGTAACCGATGTGTTTTTTGATTTCCTCGCTTTGGGTGCGGACATCGTAGCCCATCACTTCGGCTTTCCCGGATGTTGGCCGACTTAGTCCGCAGAGTATTCGCATGGCAGTTGTTTTCCCGGCACCGTTAGCACCCAAGAAACCGAATATTTCTCCTCGCTTGACCTCGAACGAGATATGGTCAACGGCCGTGAAGTTGCCGAATGTCTTGACCAGTTGTTCTACCCGGATGACGGTCTGTGTTTCTTGGAGAGATATGGCATGTTCCAGCCCGGGAGGACAAAGTATATCTTTAAATCTTTCCAGAATAACTTGGGGCGTATCGATACCCTGAATATGTCCATGTTGTAAGAAAGCGATGCGGTCGCATTGTCGGGCTTCGTCCATAAAAGGAGTGGAAACGACAATCGTGATTCCTCGTTCCTGTAAGCGATGGAGCATTTGCCAGAATTCTTTACGTGATACGGGATCGACCCCTGTGGTGGGTTCATCAAGGAAAAGCACTTCCGGGTTGTGAATTAAAGCACAACATAAAGCGAGCTTTTGTTTCATCCCGCCGGATAAAGCTCCGGCTCTTCGTTTTTTAAAAGGGGCAATTTGCACGTAAATTTCTTTAATCTGATCGTGGTTGGCCTCTACCGTGGTATTGAAAACCGTGGCAAAAAAATTCAAGTTTTCTTCTACCGTCAAGTCTTGATAGAGAGAGAATTTGCCGGGCATGTAACCAATGCTTTGTCTGATTTGTTTATAACCGGAGATGACATCATAACCATTGACCCGTGCTTCTCCTTCATCCGCAACCAGTAGGGTGGTGAGGATGCGAAAGAGGGTGGACTTCCCGGAACCGTCCGGACCGATAAGCCCGAACAACTCCCCTCGTCTGACTTGAAAAGAGACGTCATGTAGGGCTTCCACGTTACCGTATCGTTTCCCGAGATGAGTCGTTTCTATAAGGTATTCCATAATTAGAATTTTACTTCTCCGTACATGCCTATTTTGATCGTTCCGTCATTGCGGACTGCAATTTTCACTGCATAGACTTGGTTGGCCCGTTCGTCATTGGTTAAAATGGTTTTTGGGGTGAATTCCGCCTCGTCCGCGATCCAAGTCACCGTGCCGTTATACTCTTTTTTCTTCTCGTTGCCGAAGTCTGCAAAGACTTTTACCGTATCGTTTAACTTAACAGAGGCAAGCTGGGAGAAGGTGATGTAGGCTCGCAGGTACATGTTTTCAATGTCTGCAATTTTGAACAGCGGTTTTCCGATGGAGGCTAATTCTCCGGGTTCCGCGTATTTAGCGAGAATTGTTCCGTCGATAGGAGCTAGGATATGGCATTTTTGTAGTTGATCTTCCACTTGAGCCACCTGAATGGCCACGGAAGAACTCTGTTCATTTAGGCTGGCGGTACTGTTGCGTAAGGAAGAAATTTGTGCGTCTAGTTGGCGTTGTAGCACAATTAATTGTGAGTCCCAATCGTCCAGTTGTTTTTGGTTTGCGGCATTGGCTTTTAGCAAATTCTCCACGCGGGCCCGCTCACGTTTGGCGGTAGCGATTTGTTCCTGTATGGCAGCGATCTGTTTACGTATGTCCGGACGTTGATTGTCAACCGATTTCATGTTGGCTTGTAGTTGTAGCTTCTTTAGGTAGAGTTGTACGGTGTCAACTAGCCCGACTTCTGAGCCTTGGGATAATCGGCTTCCTTCTTCGGCATGTAGGAAGAAGATCTTACCGTTAGCCTCGGAAGATACGATGATTTCCGTTGCTTCGAATGTTCCGGTTGCGTCATATTCTTTTTCTGAGTTACAGGCGGAGAGAAGCGTTGCAATGGCCGCCATAAGGATCATATTTAGAGTTTTCATATATTGGAGTGTTTGTAAATTTATTCGTATTGTATTTTTTACCTTCACGTGGGATTAATTTGTGAGGTGTTTTTGTTGATACAGATCCATGAGTAGTTGAATCTCGTGCAGGGCTTTGTTCTGCCGGGCTAAATTCTCGTTGGTCAGTTCCCGTAGCATTTCGGTCACGGTCAGCGTGCCGTTGGCTACTTTTGCTTCGGCAGACTTACGGATATTCGTACGGAGGCGAATAATCTCGTTATCCGTTTGCATCTGTTTTTGTAGGGCGGAGATTGCTCCTTGTTGCTCGGCTAATTGCAGTTGGGTGTTGAACAAAAATAAATCCCGGTTACTTTGGATGCGTTGACGTTCGGTGGTGAATTTCCGTTTGTCATTTTTCAACGTGTATAGACTGCCGAAATTCCAACTTAGGCGTGCGCCTACAATATAGTAAGGTTCAAAAGAGTTCTTTAGCATGTTTAGTCCCGGGTTACCGTAAGCTCCTTGTGCGAATAGTCCGAACTGGGGGCGATAACCAATCTTTAAAGATTGTTCTTTCACGTCGATACTATTTTCCTGAGCAGCATACAAGGATAACTCCGGGCGGTTGATGGGGCTAGAATCATTCCCTGGTGGAATCGTTGGTTTCACGAGTTGCGCACCCGTGGGCAGTTCTTCCCCGATGAGAAGGGCGAGCATACGCAGGTAGGTGGTTCGATTGGATTCTAGGCCGACCCGTTGTTGTCGCGTGTTAAGAATTTCTACCTGTACGGCATCCACGTCAGCGTCGTTGGCAATGCCGTTGTCCCGGTAGGCGATAACATTTTTCAAGTTACGTTGTAACTCTTCATTTAATAGCGTGTTCTGTTCCAATTGTTCGTCTAGTAAAAGGATACTGAAATAAACCTGATTTACTCGTTCGTTCAAGGCATACATGCTCACGTCCAGTTGACTTTCGGCCTCTTGGGAAGAGGCTTTTGCTTGTTGTTGCCGCGAGCGGATATACCCTCCGTCCCAAAGGTTTTGTTTCACTTCCAACATGATTTGGTACTGGTCTTTAGGTAAACCTTTGATGGATAATTCAGGGATGTTGAACGGGATTTGCGTGACATCACTTTGATAAGAGGCTTTCCCGCTGAGGCTGACCTGGGGTAGGTTTCCTTTAGCGGCATGGGCAAGGGTGTAACTTTCCGACAATTCGATCAGTTTATACTGACGGGCTAGCGGGTAATGTTTTTGGGCCTTTTGCCGGCATCCTTCGAGGGTGAGTTGCCCGGAGGCGTGTAGCACCAGGCAGGAGAACAGGATCAGAAAAAAGGTTCGTGTCATGTATTTGTATTTTTAATGATTATCTTCTGCAAAGGTACATGTTGAACGCATGATGTTAAGGTTCTATTAGTAGGGGTGAATGTTCTATTTGTTCGAAATAGTATGATTTTTTGTTTGTCTTGTGGGTGAAATATTATCTTTGTAGGAAATCGTCATGTTTTATGAAACCAAATGGGTTGTTGAATTTAGCTTTGAAACAGGTGCGGGATTGGTCTGTACAGCCCTGCAATGATTGTCGTTTTATTTCCGAGGAATTCGGGATTGTCCGTTCTGTGGCTGGGATACAGGATATAAGTGGTTCCCGGATTTTTTTAGGACAACCGTATCGATTGACGGAAGGACGAATCATACATTTGCGCTCCGGGTATGTCCGGGTACGGGTTAATTTGCATGATTTGACCATAAAGGTCCATCAAATGGTGGTCGCTTCCCCTGGCACTGTAGCCGAATTGGTGGAAGTGTCGCCGGATTGCGAATTGTCCATGCTGGGCATTGCCAATAGTTTCATGGAAGGTTGGCAGAAAGAGGAACAGTTAACAGCTTATCTTCAGGGAAGGCTTTACTTGTGTTTGGAATTGGACGAGGCGATCGAACAACGGCTGGAGACTATTTTTTCTTTGTTGTGGGAGATGGTGCATGATGTTCCTTTTCCAAGAGCCATAGTACAAAGTTTGATTTCGACCTTGTTCTATCAGATCGCGTATTTACAGCAAAATAATCGCTTTGTGGGGAAAACTAAATATACTCGTCAGGAGGAAGTGTTTAACCGGTTTATTCGTTTGGTAAATAAATACGCGATCCGTGAGCGTAACGTGGCTTTCTACGCGGATCGTTTGTATTTGACTCCTCGTTATTTGAGTACCTTGATTCGGCAGGTCAGTGACCATACGGTGATGGATTGGATTAATGAGGCCGTCATTCAGGAGGCTAAGATTCTGTTGCTGCATAGTGATAAACTAGTATACCAGATTGCCGACGAGTTGAATTTCCCCAATCCCTCTTGGTTCAGTAAATTTTTCCATCGCATGACGGGGAAAACGCCCAATGAATATCGGGCAGGGAAGTAATGTACAATAACTTTATATACCATTTTACAGTAAATGAACGTAATCTTTGTTTCTACGCTCAAACATCTTATCTGCCTTCGCTCAAGCGTCAATTTCCTCTATAAACAGAGGAGGAACTGCTAGTCCATCTCAAAGACAGTGAGTAATTTAGCTCTCCCTCTGTTTATAGAGGGAGTACGGCGAAGCCGGGAGGGAGTGCGTTAGCTGTAAACTTGTATATAAGTTTCTAAATTATCTTGGGTATTCTGATAAAAAAGCAAGTAGACTCCTTGATATAGTATTCACGTAAGTATTCTTTCTCAGTAAACCTTGGGCACACAGACGCTTCTCTTTCGCTCACGAGCGGAGGTGCACCGAAGTTATTCCGAAAAAGTACCGGAGTTGTCACCTGTTTTCATCGAAATGGCAATGGTTGATCACCGTATGATGTTATAAGAAGCGAATCACGTGGAAATTAGATGGAGTACCTGTTCTCCTTTGCTCTACCAAGTGAGCTCGAAGCGGTCTTGAATTGACCACGCTCGGCAGATAGAGAGCGTGCTTTCTATCTGCCCTCGCTCAAACATCAATTTCCTCTATAAACAGAGGTGGAACTGGTACTTCTTTTTGGATATTGGGAGAGTAACTTAGCTCTCCCTCTGTTTATAGAGGGAGTACGGCGAAGCCGGGAGGGAGTTCGTTGACTGTAAACTTGTATATAAGTTCCAATATTTATTGATTTAAAATTGAGAAAGATAACTGCATATCCAAACTTTTATCTATCTTTGTAACCGCCGTAACTGTTACGGAAATAACAAAGGTAAAAACATGAAGTTTTATAATAGAACAAGCGAGTTAGCAGAGTTGCAACGAATACAGAATTTATCGTTTAGTGACCATTCCCGTCTAACAGTAGTAACTGGAAGAAGAAGGATTGGCAAAACTAGCCTTATTATGAAGTCGGTTGAAGGCTTACCGACTGTCTATTTGTTTGTTGGGCGTAAAAGCGAAGCAACGCTTTGTTCAGAGTTTATTCCTATCATCAGTCAATCGCTTGATACGTTTGTTCCCGCAGAAATACGCACCTTTCGATCATTGTTTCAATATCTAATGGAGCTGGCTTCACAGAAGCCGTTCAATCTTGTCATTGACGAATTTCAGGAGTTCTATAACATCAATGAATCGGTGTATAGCGATATGCAAAATATCTGGGATACTTACCGCAAGAAATCCAAAATGAATCTGATAGTATCCGGCTCTGTTTATTCCTTGATGCAGAAAATATTCCAGAACAACAAAGAACCACTATTTGGTAGAGCAGATAATATTATCAAACTATCGGCTTTCGATTTAACCACGCTGAAAGAAATTATGCGTGACTACAATTTCAATTACACCAATGATGACTTACTCGCTCTCTATTCCTTTACAGGTGGAGTTCCCAAGTATGTTGAGTTGTTCTGTGATAACAGCACATTGAGCATAGACGAAATGATCTCATTTATGGTTCGGGACAACTCTCCCTTTACCGATGAAGGAAAAAACCTGTTGATAGAAGAGTTCGGGAAAAACTATGCAACCTATTTTTCCATTTTAAGTGCTATTTCGGGCGGTATCAATACGCAACCCGAAATAGAAGCCGCATTAGGAGATAAAAGCATAGGCGGTCAAATCAAGCGATTGATTGAGGATTACAATATTATTATTCGCCAACGCCCCATATTAGCAAAAGAAGGAAGTCAAACTGTCCGATATGAAATACAGGATAATTTTATCCGTTTTTGGTTTAACTATTTCGATCGTCACCGTTCATTGATAGAGATAAAGAACTTTATCGGTTTGCAGGCTATCATCAAATCCGACTATCCGACTTACTCAGGTATCATGTTGGAACGATATTTTAAACAACAGTTTGCCGAAAGTTTCCAGTACCGTGCTATCGGCTCGTGGTGGGAGCCTAAAGGCAATCAAAACGAAATTGATATTGTTGCCCTCAAATTGAAAAAAAGCCAAGCAGTAGCAGTCGAAGTAAAACGACAAAAGAAGAATTTTAAGCCTGAATTATTGGCTGCAAAGGTGGAGCATCTTAAGAATAAATTGTTGCCGAAGTATCAGGTTGAGATGGTTTGTTTGTCGTTGGAGGATATGTAGAGTACAAATATTCAAATGAATGGAATAAGACCCTCGCGGAATGCTTTTTCATGTGATCCGTCTCTTTGGAAAGTAAAAAGAAGGCATCCTTTTTAGACTCCTTCGTTATTTTAGTGAAAAGAAGCTACATTGTTGTATTAATTTCACGTTCCTGTAATAGTTTCCGATGTAGGATTCTGTTTATGCATATCAAAGTTTCGCATAGCTAGGGCTTTGTTATCGTTAGCATAACAATATTCACACTTGTGAATACATGTGTTATATTGGCCTATATCCTTAGCCTTCATACACCCACAGAATTCCCGTTGCCCCTTGTCTTTGTTGTTCCCACGAGTGATATACCTGCCGTTATCTAAGACTATGATATCTGCTGGTAATGGTTCAGATTCGCCAAACATATCAGGCTGAGGCATTGAGTATATTTTGACTTTCAAGAAGTCCATAAGCACTTTGTCATTATATGCTCTTCTAATCATCAAAGCATCATCAATACAATGGTTATGCTCCACACCTTCAAGGTCTGCCGCTTCACTACAAGTTGCCAGCGTATAGTTCCATCCCTTACGTTTATTAAGTTCAACTAGTCTTTTAGCAAACTCTATCATCTGAACTTTAGTCCATTCTAAATAATGAACTCCTGCTTCGTTGAGGTTCTTCTTCACCTTACGATAAATGGCTATATCTGCAAAGCTAAAGACAAGTTTTTCTGTATAGCCACGTAGTTGGTCACCGATATTCTCTATCTTGGCCAGTAGGTTATCCATACTTATTTCATCTGTTAAGATGAGTGGGTCAAAACGCCAGACAACTCCCCCCTTACCTAATTGACGAACAAGCTCCTTGAATGTCTCAATACGGAACGAGAAAGAAGGAACGGACTTCTCTAGTCCTTCTTTCTCGTAATCATTGAGTGAATACTGCACGTAGCAACCTATTCCGCGTTCTTTCAATTTTGGCAAATACTTCAGAAGAGGGTGTGGATTCTTAGACCAAAACACGATGAAACGTGTTTGGTCATAAGCAACATACGACTTTACTCCATTGAATGGATTAGTCCAGGCAGAATAGCCTTTCTCCAATCGATGGAAAAACCAATCGCAGTAGAAAGCAGGAATATCTGTGCTTCTACTGGCTGATATTATCAGTGGATGTTGGGCATCAACAATTCGTCCGTCTTCCAACACAATTTCTTTTTTGGGCCATATTGCCATATTGCACTTCTTAAGGCTTGTTATTTACTATTCATATGAAGCACTATTTTATCTAACACAGCACGAATTATAGTATTAGTTCTTCTGTGCCCTGTTAGAACCTTCACCATCTTAGGTGAGACCCAATAATAGAAAGAAACGAAGACACGACCTATGTAATTGGTAAGAAGTTTCTCGTCTCTAAACTGACGTAGAACTATAACGGAAGGATGATCGTAATCACCGTATGCCATCGTTGCTATATAGCATCCTTCGCTCTTCTGAGAATTCGAACTTGATGGCGTATTATTATGAGAATGGTTGTAACTTGGCTTATATGATGGAGATGGGCTACTTGGTCTTGAATCCATTGAGGAGCTAGACGAACTGACAGTTGAAGGAGAAATCCTCGGTGTGTATGAAGGCTTAGGAGTATAGCCGCTTTTTGTTTTTGGTACAGTGGAAGAAAAAGCTTTTATACCATCTACTTCTCTGATACGACTAATCTTGAAGGTACGAGTCTCATTCCTCAGATGGCAAAAGGCTGAGATATATCCCTCACCAAATTCATCTGATGGCCCGATATCACTGATTGTACGCTCTGATATTTCACCAGAGTTTTTCACATACTTGATTTTTACCGTTTTGCCACTTTTTATGGCTTCGGCAATATATTCTGATATTGTCATCGCTTTACTTATAGTTCTTTTAACGATTTTACATTAACTCTCACGGCTTTTGCCTTACTTATCAATCCGTTGTCAGAAGTCAATAAAACAGCATTCTGATTTCTATACTTGATTGCAAGCGAAAGGATTATGTTATCGGCATTCTTCGCATTCAAGTCTATAGGCAGCAATTCAACTGCCCCAACTTCATATCTTATTCTTCTATTCTTTCCTGCATTCTTGATTTTACGAAGTGCGAGTTCAGCTTTGCCCTTAAGCTCCGAGTCCTTGCTCGTCTTCAACTTGTCTAATTCGTCAAGTACTTTTGCTGGCAAGACAACAAGATCTCGCGGATTAATGCGTGCCAATATGTCAGAGTCTTCAATGAACACATTTGTATCAATAACAAATGTTTGGCTCGAACTGTCTAAGTTTACCTTCTGTTTGTTTTCGGCGTAATATGCAAGGTAACCTAATGGTAAATTAATGGAAGAATGAGTTTGTATATAGTGAAGATTTCCGACTACATACAAAGCCTTGCGAGCTCTGGTTACTGCTACATTCACCAAATTAGGAACACTGTAATCAATCCAGCGAATTTTTTCTTCTGGAGAATCATCAGTAACAACGAGGCTATATATTATTACATCCTTTTCATCACCCTGGAATTTATGAACCGTATCCGACACAATCTGCCCAGCCAACTCTTCAGGAATCATAGCATTTATCTCTTGGGATTGAAGTTTGAAAGGAGAAATGATGCCTATAGAAATGTCTGGATACTTCTTTGCGAGTTTTTCTGCAATTTCTATACAACGTTTGGCTTCTTCCTCATTGATGTTCTGCATCTCGTTCTTTTGAGAGCCAATAACATCTTCCCAAATAATTCCTTCCTGCTCCAAGTTGACATTGCCTGGAGCCGTTTTGATATTGAGGTTGATTCCAAGTTTTCTTCTATAGAAGAATTCCTTTGAGTAACCGATGATACCATAGTTGCATCTGAAATGATTATCAAGTACAACAGAGGATGCACCTGTCGTATTTAACAGTGTGTTACAATAATCCCATAAAGAAACGGCTCTATAAGAAGCACGGCTGTTCTCTGTTAGATTTAAAGCAGCTTTTATCTCACCCTCCTCATATGCCGTGACATTTGTGATATGTTTCAACTGCATAGGGTCACCGATAACAACAATCTGCTTAGAACGTTGTATCAGCGGAAGAGCAGAAGATATATCACACTGAGAAGCCTCATCAATAATCAGCAAATCAATCAAGTCTCTCTCAAGTGGAAATGCACTCTTAATAGAAAGATTAGTAACACAGTTCAAATTGAACACATCAAGGAAAGCTGATGCCAACTGCTCATTCAATGGCATAGACTGCATATATGAAGAAATCCTAGCAACAGCGTCAGGTTGCGACAATCTCTTTAATATCAACTGGTTCAAAAGCCTTTTACCAAGTTCTATAGATGCGACATATTGAGATTCTTCTTCAATGCTCTTACAGATAGCATCTTCGTCTATTGCCGACATTCTCCTCTCTAGTTCTTCTTCCTTAGCCTTGCAAGTTTCCAACTGTGTATCAAACAATGATATAGCAGAGCGATAGTCTCTTTCTATCTTCTGATACTCCTCTTTGTATTTAATGATGTCATTAAGCAAAAGAATCGATTTCTTACAAGAATTGATGAGCCCTTCTATTGAAGTATCCGAAATATCGACTTCCTTTTTAAGAGCGTCATTAAACTCTGAGGGTAGATGCAACAAATTGCCTTGCAAGTCATTTATAGAACCAGTCTTAATGAATAGATTAAAGAAAAACCTTCTCAACCAACTTTTGCGATGATTAATTTTTTGGTATATGGCAATAATACGCTCTTTGGACGATGCTATGTTGGCATAAGTGGCAAAGCACATCTGCGGATGAGCAAGATTGTTCTTTAGTGATTGAATATCCCTATTAAACTTGACATTCGCTTCCTCTTTACGATTAAGCAGAGTTATAATCTGCTCGGAGATTGCTTTCTTATCGTCTCTATTCTTGTTTAGCTCATATAGTTTCTTGTGTCCCTCCGTAATTATCGAATAAGCATGTTTATATTTTGCAAAGAGGTGCTCATCAATATCTGCTGAATCTATTTGTGGAATATAATTGATAAAACGCTGTAAGGACGGCTTCAATTGATTGTTTATAGCATCTTTGGAACCAAATCTCAATAAATACTGAATAGGGTCAACACTATCAAAACGTTCCTTAACATTGTCAACAGCTTTGTTGTTTTTACTCGCAACAAGCACCCTCTTTCCGAACAACAATGCATTTGCAATCAGATTGATAATCATCTGCGTCTTACCGGTTCCCGGAGGACCTGTAACGACAGAAACTTTTTTGTTTAGAGCCGAACACACGGCACGCCTCTGACTGTCATCCATTGGAACGACAGAAATTAAGACATCTTCGTCAATATGATGAAGCTCGTTATTGTCTACGTTACCACTTAAAAAACTATGAAGCAATGACGATGCCTCTGTATTGATAAGACTGTTAAGTTCATCTGTAGTCTGGCTAAGTGCAGGAGTTTCGTCAGTAAGAGCTAATCTCAGTTCATATAGCTTTAGGTCATGTGCTATAGCATCGCGCAACACTTGTTCAAGGCGGTTTAATGTGACTGCTGGTTCATACAAGACGCTTTCGATGACAGAAACAACTTCTTGACTTAACCCCAGATCTTCTGCTGCATCTGCACAAACAGAGAAAGATGATAATTGGGCTGGAATAAACTGCCTACTGATATCTATTGCCCTTAAATCCTCCTGAGAGAATACATACTGCAGGAGTCTTATACATTTATTGTTGATAATTACGCACAAACCGATATTCAGATTCTTCGGACATTGCGTATATCTACGGTCGAAATTCTTACGAAATAACTTTGCAAAATCCTCGTTTTCTTCTACATCTATATTGAATATGAGCTGATCAGCATTTTCATCAATATGAATACCTGTGGGATAATCATCTTTTACGGCACCAGTCTTCATCCTTTCCAAACGGACAACAAGTTCGAAGAACTGCCCCAATCTCTTGATGCCATTTTCCGCAGGAGCAACATTCATCAAGAGCTGCCGAACTGTACTCAAACCATTATTTTCGGTAGCGTGATGCACTTGAAACTCAGTCTTTACAACCTCTATTTCATCTCCTTTCTTTTCGAATACAAGCAGATTGATGGTTCCGCCTTGTACTAGATTGCCAATCTGCCTACCCAGTAAATCTTCATTGGATATATTAAATAGACCCGCAAAGTTCTCTATGCGTGTCGCACCGATATTATTGGGACCGACACAGATAAATGTCTGGGTAGTATTAATTCCTGATTCTATTTTATCATGCAACGTCTGCAAATTGACTATAGGAATGTCTAGTATATTAGAGAAAAGATGCACAACGTTTCCCTTGTTAATAGAAATCAGCTCTGCATCCACATCGTCAATATACTGGTTTATGGCAACAATCTTTGATGCAACAACATACTTACTTAGATGTGCTACAGCTCTATCCAGAGCACACCTTGAGGGTTCTATAAGAATGATCTTACTAATGTCAACATGCAGACCTTCATTTCGCAGATAATCAATAAAGCACATGGAAGCCAATCCTTGACCACAGCCCCAGTCAAAGATGGTTAAGTCCTTAGATAACGATTCTAAGTCTTTGATAGTGCTAAGTGCAGTATTTATTTTGTTTCTATGTAAGTTGCCATATGCGCACAGATATTGACAAAGTTCAGTTTCACTTTGCAACACCTTTGTCCCGTGGTTAAGTCCTCTCCATGGGGCATTCCTGTTTACTTCAGGAAGGTAGCAAAAAGCAAGACCTAAGATTTTATCAAAGGTCACTTCTGTCATTGTGTTTAATTCATCAATATATGCCATAACCATCAATTACATAGGGTTTTACTAAATAAATCAATTTACCATTTTCTCAGATAGCATATAGATTAGTTTGATTTTACAAAAATAAAGAAAATCGAGTGATATAGGCAAAGATTATACGGGATAGTTTTTCGGTATAGTAAACCCTATACAATGCCAAATCACAGCATTAGTACTTTTTCGTAATCGTCATTGGAGTAGTAACCAAGTTTCAATTGTTAGGATAATATGAGTTTTCAAAACCAATGTTTATTGGCATCGAAATGTAATGGTTCTTAGGTCCTATGTATCTTGGTTACAGATTCCGTTATTCCTAGGTTGCATCATCCAAAGTTTTCTATTACCCCGATAATAATGTTTCTGAACTCTCGATTACTGATATCTTGTAACCATGATTACTCGGTTATCCATTTCGCACAGCGAAATAACGATTTATCGCTTCCGCTGCAACAGCAGTCGGCAAGTAACTTTTGTGAGGCAAAATGAGTTTTGTGGCCACAAAAGTACAACTTGCTTGGCAAATCCTGTACCCTGAAAACATATCCTGACAGGTCTGTTTAAGGCAGAATCTTCTAGTCGAAACCAAAGG
>ERZ1673736.2806-NODE-2806-length-17919-cov-5.284315_pt1 | contig 17919 bp, 16 predicted proteins | sample MGYA00580212_ERZ1673736 | MGnify/ENA primary metagenome ERZ1673736 (study PRJEB41218, sample SAMN15661752) | gut metagenome | host: Homo sapiens | place: Canada: London | collected 2015-08-20/2019-03-30 | study: EMG produced TPA metagenomics assembly of...
GCGGTGATTAAGGACTGCCACGGGATTACCTATTATGGCGGTAAGAGGGAACAGACGGCTAAGAATACCCGTGTGAAGGCGCGCGTGAAGGCGGAGGCGCTGCGGGAATTCATGATGGTGAAGGACAATATTTTTGTAATGGGGCATAAGATGACGGATGTGGATTCTTTTGGCGCAAGTATCGGTATCTACCGTGCAGCCGCGGCACTTCAGAAGAAGGCGCATATTGTCATTAATGATATATCCGTGTCGGTCCGGCCGCTGTATGAAGAATTCATGAAGAATTCTAAGTATCCTGACGACTTGTTTGTAACATCGGCAGAGGCGAAAGAGATGGTGGATGGCAATTCCATGGTAGTAGTAGTAGATACGAACCGGCCTAAGATGACGGAATGTGAAGAGCTTCTGGGAAGGACGAAGACGATTGTCGTTCTGGATCACCACAGGCAGAGCAGTGATAATATTGACAATGCTCTACTGTCTTATATTGAGCCTTATGCGTCTTCGGCGTGTGAAATGGTGTCGGAGGTACTGCAGTATATTGTGGATGATATCAAGATTCCGGTCATAGAAGCGAATTGTCTGTACGCCGGAATTATGATAGATACGAACAATTTTATGAATCGTGCAGGAGTCCGTACCTTTGAAGCTGCGGCATTCTTACGCCGCTGCGGAACGGATATTTCTTATGTGCGCAAGCTCCTACGGGACAATATGGACAGTTACCGGGCGAAGGCGGAGATTATCAGCCGGGCAGAGGTGTACCGGAAGGAATTCGCCATTGCGAAGGGCGAACATCTGAATGTGGAGAGTCCTACCATCGTCGGAGCGCAGGCAGCCAACGAGCTTTTGGATATTGAAGGGATTAAAGCATCTTTCGTGTTGACGGTATATAATGGAAGAGTCTATGTCAGTGCAAGATCTATTGATGAGGTGAACGTGCAGATTATTATGGAAAAACTGGGCGGAGGCGGTCATATGAATGCTTCGGGGGCACAGTTTGATTATACGGATCTGGACAGAGGGGTCAGAGAAGTGAAGCGGACGCTGGATATGATGATCGAGAAAGGAGACATATAATAGCTATGAAAGTAATTTTAATGGAAGACATAAAGTCTCTTGGCAAAAAAGGAGACGTTGTGGATGTAAGCGATGGGTATGCCAGAAATTTCCTCTTAAAAGGAAAGAAGGGCGTGGAAGCTAACAGCAAAAATATGAATGACCTGAAGCTTCAGAGAGCCAATGAACAGAAGAAAGCACAGGAAAATCTTGAGGCGGCCCAGGAACTGGGCAGAAAGCTTGCGGCAGGGCAGGTGGAAGTGTCTATAAAAACCGGAGAAGGCGGAAAGGCATTCGGCTCTGTGTCTTCAAAGGAAATTGCATCGGCTGTGGAAGAGCAGATGGGACTTACGATAGACAAGAAGAAGATTCAGTTGAAAGAGCAGATTAAGATGCTGGGAACGCATATGGTTCCGGTGAAACTGCATGCGAAGGTGACGGCAGAACTGAAAGTTGTTGTGAAAGAAGAAGCCTAGGAGGAAATGAATGTGGAGGAAGCGCTCATTAAGCGAGTACTGCCCCATAGTATAGAAGCGGAGCAATCCGTAGTGGGGGCTATGCTGATGGACAAGGATGCTGTTATGACGGCATCCGAGATCATAAGCGGCAAGGATTTTTATCAAACTTCATACGGAACAATCTTCGATTCTATGACAGAGTTATTTAACGAAGGAAAGCCGGTGGATCTGATTACACTGCAGGAGAGGCTGAAGGAGAAGGATGTGCCGGAAGAGATTTCCAGTCTTTCTTTTGCGAGAGATTTGATTGCAGCGGTTCCTACTTCTGCGAATGTGAAGTATTATGCTGAAATTGTGAAGGAGAAGGCGGTTTTAAGAAAGCTGATTAAATTGAATGAAGAGATTGCCAATATCTGTTATGTGGGAAATGAACCGCTGGAATCGATTCTGGAGACGACGGAGAAACGGGTGTTTGAGCTTGTGCAGAGCAGAAGCAGCGGAGACTATGTCCCGATTAAGGAAGTCGTGCTGCATGCGCTGGAGAAGATAGAGAAGGCGTCAAAGAGCAAGGGCACGGTTACGGGGATACCTACCGGATTTTTGGATCTTGATTATAAATTGTCCGGACTGCAGCCGTCAGATCTGATTTTGGTGGCGGCGAGACCCTCTATGGGAAAGACGGCGTTTGTGCTGAATATTGCGCAGCATGTAGCATTTAAAAGTAAGAAGACAGTGGCAATCTTCAGCCTTGAGATGTCGAAGGAACAGTTGGTGAACCGTCTCTTTTCGCTGGAATCCCAGGTGGATTCCCAGGCTCTGCGTACCGGGAATCTGAAGGATTCGGATTGGGAGAAGCTGATTGAGAGCGCCGGAATTATCGGAAAGTCCAATTTGATTATTGATGATACGCCGGGGATCTCTATTTCTGAGATGCGCTCCAAATGCCGGAAGTACAAGCTGGAGCATCACCTGGATCTGATTATCATTGACTATCTGCAGTTGATGTCAGGGAGCGTGGGCCGACGTTCAGACTCCAGACAGCAGGAGATTTCTGATATTTCAAGAGCTTTAAAAGGTCTGGCGAGGGAGCTGAATGTGCCGGTGATTGCTCTGTCGCAGCTTAGCCGTGCAGTAGAACAGCGGCCGGAGCACAGGCCTATGCTGTCAGATCTGCGTGAGTCCGGCGCCATAGAGCAGGACGCGGACGTGGTAATGTTTATATATCGCGATGATTATTATAATAAGGACACAGATACGCCGAACCAGGCGGAGATTATTATTGCGAAGCAGAGGAATGGCCCGATTGGGACGGTGAACCTGGCGTGGTTGCCTGATTATACCAAGTTCGCAAATTTGCAGATATAAGATTGCGCACAAGGCGCAATCTTTTTATGATATAGGAAGTTCAAGGCGGACTTGTCTGCTTTGTTATGATTGAAAGAGAAGTTTCTTCAGCCGCTTTGCTGCAGCAGGCCTGGCAGATTCTTTCCGGTAGTTTTGCTGCTGGCGTATGAGCTGATCCAGTTTCCGGAATTGCTCCTCCTGCGCCCGTTCCCTGGCGTCTAAGAGGAATCCCATTTCTTTGCTCAGCATGGATACCAGGACTTCATTATTATTTTCTAACATTCTTTTTATCTGTAATTGTTCCCGGGTGCGCTTCATATCAGGAATCAGCGCCTTCAGGTCGCTGAAGGGAACTCCCTGCTCGTACAGTTCTTTGATACAGTTATAGAGTTTAGTATCCTCTTTTGTAGCGCTGCTTAATGCGTTCAGTGCGTTTCCCATAAAATCATACCCCCTTAATTATTGAGTGTGGAGCCAGCATAGCATGTCCGGCTGAAAAAAATCGTAGAAAGGTGTCGAGACAATTAAAAACGTAAGAAAACTAACTTTTTTCATAAAAAATCAAACAAAAAAATGTATAAAAATAAAAAACGTAAAAAATTATACCTTTCACCAAAATTTTTTTCTTGCCGAAAAACTCAAAATAATATAAACTTTATTCAAGTAACCGAGGACAAGTCGGCCTCGGCAAGAAAAAATATATTAGGGAGGGTTTTAACCATGAAAAGAAAACTCGTAAGCGTGCTTCTTTGCACAGCTATGGTAGCAACAATGGCAGTTGGATGCGGAAGCAGTGATGATTCAGCTTCTGACGATTCAGCTCAGACAGAAGATACTACAGGTGATGAGGAAGAACCGGCAGATGATAATGGTGACCTTATCAAAGTTGGTATCATCAACAACGACCCGAATGAGTCCGGATATCGTACAGCTAACGACAAGGATCTGAAAGAGACATTTACAGAAGAGAACGGATATGACGCATCCTTCGCATACAGCCTGAAGAATGACGAGCAGATCACAGCTGCACAGAAGTTCATTCAGGATGGTGTAGATTATCTTCTTCTTTCCGCAGCAGATACAGCTGGTTGGGATTCTGTACTTCAGGATGCAGCAGATGCTGGTATCCAGGTAATCCTGTTTGACCGTACAATCGATGCTGACGAAAGCCTTTATGCAGCTTCTATCGTTTCCGATATGGACAAAGAAGGACAGACAGCTGTTGATTGGTTAGACAGCCAGGGACTTGATGAGTACAACATCATCCACATTCAGGGTGTTATGGGATCAGCTGCTCAGCAGGGACGTACAGGAGCTCTTCAGGACAAGGTTGATTCTACAGACAACTGGAATATCGTAACACAGCAGACAGCAGAGTGGAATGCAGAGAAAGCTCAGCAGATCGTTCAGTCTGTTATCGATGCAGGACAGTCCTTCAACGTAATCTATGCAGAGAACGACGATATGGCTAAGGGTGCTGTAGCAGCTCTTGACAAAGCTAATATGTCTCATGGTGTTGATGGCGATGTAATCGTTATGGGATTTGACTGCAACAAGTGGGCTCTTGAAGAACTGCTTGCTGGTAACTGGAACTACGATGGACAGTGTAACCCATTCCAGGCTTCTTATATCGAGGAAGTAATCAATACTCTTGAAGCTGGCGACGAAGTTGCAGAGAAGACTATCATTATGGAAGAGAAAGGATTCGACGCTACCACAATTACACAGGAAGACGTTGACCAGTATGGTATCTAATTATATTACGACAGGTAATATACAGTACTTAGTTTTTTAAGATTATGAAACAAGCGCGGCGCAGCGTGTTGTACGCTTGCACTGCGCTTGTTTTTTTAAAAAAAGTTTTATAGGGGGAATGGACTGGTGGAAGATAAGACCGTATTGAAAATGAGAAATATTCACAAAAGCTTTCCCGGAGTGCGTGCCTTGCAAGGAGTTGATTTTACCCTTCGTGAAGGTGAAATCCATGCGTTAATGGGTGAGAACGGTGCCGGAAAATCAACCTTGATTAAAGTTCTGACTGGTGTGTACGGAAAAGATGAAGGTCAGATTTTTATTAAGGGTAAAGAAGGTGAAGTAGCAATACATTCACCGCAGGATGCACAGAAAGTCGGAATCAGTACCGTATACCAGGAGATTACATTGTGCCCGAACCTTACGGTTGCTGAGAATATGTTTATCGGCCGTACTGCGGGCGCTGTTCAGAACTGGAGAAAGATGAACGCTGATACGGACAAGATACTGAAGTCACTGGATATACCGGCGAAGGCAACGCAGCAGCTGTCGACCTGTTCAATTGCTGTACAGCAGATGGTAGCAATCGCACGTGCGGTTGATATGGAATGTAAGGTTCTGATTCTGGATGAGCCTACTTCTTCTCTGGATGAGTCTGAGGTTGAAAAGCTGTTCAAGCTGATGCGCGACCTGAGAGCAAAAGGCGTTGGTATTATTTTCGTTACTCACTTCCTGGATCAGGTATATGAGGTGTGTGACACAATCACGGTACTTCGTGACGGACAGCTTGTAGGACAGTTTGATATCAAAGAGTGTCCGCGTGTTGTACTTGTTGCGAAGATGCTTGGTAAGGAACTGGATGATACAGAAGAGATTAAGGGAGATTACTCCACTTACCAGGGCGATGAAACTGAACCTGTATATGAAGCAAAAGGTCTTGCAAGCAATGCAGGTATCAAGCCATTTGATTTCTATATTAAGAAAGGTGAAGTCAATGGATTTACAGGACTGCTTGGATCCGGACGAAGCGAGAGTGTTCGTGCAATCTTTGGTGCGGATAAGGTGACAGGCGGAACCGTGAAGATGAAAGGAAAATCTGTAAAGATTACAAAACCAATAGATGCTATGCGTAATGGTATCGCATACCTGCCGGAAGACCGTAAGGGAGACGGTATCGTAGGCGATTTGTCTGTACGTGACAATATTATCCTTGCTCAGCAGGTACTGAGAGGATTTTTGAAACCATTCAGTAAAGCAGAGACTTATAAGATTGCCGATGAATATATTAAGTTGCTGGATATTAAGACAGCTTCGGCAGATACACCAATTAAATCACTTTCCGGTGGTAACCAGCAGAAGGTTATCCTTGCACGCTGGCTGTTTACTCATCCTGACTATTTGATTCTGGATGAGCCTACCCGTGGTATTGATATTGGTACTAAGATTGATATTCAGAAGTTGGTGCTTAAGCTTGCTTCAGAAGGTATGAGCGTTACCTTTATTTCTTCTGAAACAGACGAGATGCTTCGTACCTGTTCACGTCTGGTCGTTATGCGTGACCGCAAGGTTGTAGGTGAGCTTTCAGGCGAAGAGCTGACTCAGAGCAAGATTATGAGCACAATTGCCGGAGGTGACAAATAACTATGCAGACGAAAAAAGCAGGTGTTGGTGAATTTTTTAAGAACTTAACAAGGCAGCAGATCTTTATTCCGTTGGTTGCGTTGGCTCTGCTCCTTATTTTCAATTTGATTGCCGATCCTAATTTCTTTAAGATTACATTAGGACATAACAGTGCCGGCGACCCGGTTCTGTCAGGTTATTTAATTACAATTCTGGACTCTGGTTCAGAGCTTGCAATCCTTGCGATTGGTATGACGCTTGTTACAGCTGCTACAGGCGGACAGGATATCAGTGTCGGCGCTACAACAGCGATTGCAGGTAGTGTGATTCTTCGTGTGCTCTGCGGAACAGATTCCAGACCGGATGAGCTGCAGGCTCCGATTATTGTAGCATTTTTAGTTGCATGTGTTGCAGCAATGTTATTTGGAGCATTTAATGGTGTTCTGGTAGCATATTTCAAGATTCAGCCGATGGTAGCGACCCTGATTCTTTACACGGCGGGACGTTCCATTGCGGCATGGATTAATAACAATGAGCTTCCGATTGTAAGCGATACAACCTTTACATATTTTGGTGGATTTATTCCGGGAATTCCGATTCCGACGCCATTCTTTATCGCTATGATTTGTGTAATTGTTATTGCGTTAGTGCTTTGTTTTACAAACCTCAGGCTGTATACAGAAGCTGTTGGTATCAATGAGAACTCATCCAGACTGAATGGTCTGAATCCGGCTTTCATTAAGATCCTTTCTTTTGTAATCCTGGGTCTGTGTGTTGCTGTTGTCGGATTGATTAAAGTAAGCCGTCTTTCTTCTATTAACTATTCAGTTATAGCGAAGGATATTGAAATGGATGCCATCCTTGCAGTTGCCCTTGGCGGAAATGCATTGAGCGGTGGTAAATTCAACATGACAGCTTCCGTTATCGGAGCATATGTAATTCAGTGTCTGACAACCACACTTTACAAGTTTAATGTACAGTCAGATGCACTTCCGGCATACAAGGCAGTTGTCGTAATTGTGCTGGTTGTTATGAGCGCACCTGGTATGAAGGACTTCATTGCAGGAATTAAGAAAAAAATTGCGCCTAAGAAACATGATGTAAAGGAGGTTGGCTAATATGGCAGGAGAGAAAAAAGCAGCAAAGAGCGGCGGTATTGGAAATAAGCTGAAGAATATGACCGATACAAACCTGCTGTTACTTATCACGGTAGTAATCTTCTTTGCTATGTATATTGCGGCAATTATATTCCAGGGAAAAGGATTCCTGAAAGCACAGACTTTCCTGAATATCCTGAACGCGAATGCTGCACTGATTATTTTATCTTGTGGTCTGAGTATTGTTATGATTACCGGCGGTATTGATATTTCCGTTGGTGGTGTTACAGCTCTGGTTGGTATGTGCTGTGCAGTTTACCTGGATTTCAAAGGCGGAAATGTAGCTGTAGCAGTTATCATTGCTCTGGCAATTGGTGTTGCATTTGGTCTCGTACAGGGATTCTTGGTTGCATACCTGGATATTCAGCCATTCATTGTAACTCTGGCAGGTATGTTCTTTGCCAGAGGTATGACGACAATCGTTAATTCAAGCCCGTTCAATGTTGCGAATGAAGATTTCGTTGCTTTGAAGGGTACGCGTATTACAGTTCCGGGACTTGGTTCTGTAAATAAGCTTGGTAAATATGTAGATGCTTATGTTGAAATCGGTGTAGTTGTTGCGCTTTTAGTAGTAATCATTCTGTTCTGTGTTCTTAGATGGACAAAGTTCGGACGTGCATTATACGCTGTAGGCGGTAACCGTCAGAGCGCTTTGATGCTTGGTATCAACGTAAAGAGAACCAGATTCTTTGCTCAGTTACTCTGCGGAATTCTGGCGGGTATTGGCGGATTTGTATACTTCCTGCATGTAGGTTCCGGTTCACCGTCCCATGCATCAGGAGAAGAGATGAACGCTATTGCATCTTCCATTATCGGTGGTACAATGCTGACTGGTGGTGTTGGTAATATTATTGGTACTCTGTTCGGAGTTCTTTCACTCAGCACAATCAAGAACATCGTATCTTCAGCCGGATTGGATCAGGCTTGGTGGACAGGAATTACAACAGCTGTTATGCTGTGTCTCTTCCTTGTTATCCAGAGTGTTATCATGAAGGTTCGTAAGCAGGGCTAATGATGAACGTATAGTAGAGATATGATAGATGGCGGCTTTTCGTAAGCCGCCATTTTTTGCGTAATAAAAACAGCGCCGGAGCGAAAGCTCCTGCGCTGTTTTTTGTCTTATACATTATTACAACCGATAGATACAGCTATTAGCCCTGGGAGATAGCTCCTGTAGGACACTGAGCTGCACATGCGCCACAATCTACACAAGCGTCTGCGTCGATTTCATAATGATCTGCGCCCTGAGAGATTGCGCCAACTGGACATTCAGCTTCGCAAGATCCACAGCTTACACATTCATCACTAATTACGTGTGCCATAATATGTACCCTCCTTTTAATTGTCTAGACATAAAAAACCTTTTTCGTCTATTCTTATCATAATACAAAAGGTACAAATATACAAGTGAAAATCGTGGTCTAAATTGAGTACAAGCGTTCTTTCTTTTTCTGATATGCAGAGAGAATAATCTGCCGTGCCGCTGCAGCTTCTTCGGCGGAAGGTTCCCGTACGTTATCCAATGGATAAGGGATTCCCAGAGATTTATATTTTTCCTTTCCCATAGAATGATAGGGGAGAACTTCCAACGCCTGTATATTATCAAGGTCTGCCATAAATTCTCCCAGTTCTTCCAAGTATTCCCGGTACAGAGTGATGCCGGGAATAATGACGTGGCGGATCCATACGGGGATTTTCTTTTCTTCCAGATATTTGGCGAAGGCAAATATCTTTTGGTTGGACTGTCCGGTCAGCATCTTGTGTTTTGTTTCATCCATATGCTTGATATCTAAAAGAATCAGATCGGTAAGCGAAAGCAGCCGGTCAAGCTCTTTTAAAAAAGCAGGATTGTCGGTTGTGAAGACGGCGCCGGAGGTGTCTATGCAGGTATGGATGTGATGCTTTTTAAGATTGCGAAAAATTGCCGTGACGAAGTCGGACTGCAGGAGAGGTTCACCGCCGGTTACGGTCACGCCTCCCTTCCGGTAGAAAGGGAGATTGTTATAGAAGCCTTCAAGGACTTCCGGGACGGACATCAAGCTGCCGGAGGCGGGCTCCCAGGTATCCGGATTATGGCAGTACTGGCAACGCAGGGAACAGCCGCTTAGAAAGATTACGTAACGTACTCCGGGACCGTCCACTGTGCCAAAGCTTTCGATGGAGTGTACATATCCTTGTTCCATCATATATCCTCGTGGAAGGTGCGGGCGATGACGTCGTCCTGCTGTTCCTTGGTGAGTTTGATGAAGTTGACAGCGTATCCGGATACGCGGACGGTAAGCTGGGGATAATTTTCAGGATGCTTCTGTGCATCCAGCAGGGTTTCTCTGGTAAATACATTTACGTTCAGATGATGGCCGCCCTGCGCCATGTATCCGTCCAGCATAGTGATTAAATTGTCAATCTGTTGTTTGTTTTCTTTCATAAAATCTCCTTTCTATCCTCTTTCACTTTCTTCATCCAGGCTTTCCTCAATATTTGGAATGTGACAGGGAGAGCTGCTACCGCAGGCAAGGCTGTCCAAATCCAGATCACCGGTAAAGATGCGGTCTTCTTTGCCGAGCGCCCCCGGAATAATAGAAAATGTGTTGGAAATGCCGTCCTGCGCATAGGGGAAGGGAATTTTCGCAACGGATGCCAGGGATGCGAGGGCGCCGTGGGAGTCCCGTTTGTGCATAGGATTTGCTCCGGGGGCCAGAGGCTCTCCCAGTTTCCGGCCATCCGGGGTGTTTCCGGTTTTCTTGCCGTATACAACATTTGAGGTGATGGTTAAGATGGACATGGTGGGAATGGAATGACGGTAGGTGCTGTGTTTGCGGATTTTGTCCATAAAGGTCTGAACCACCATGACGGCAATGCTGTCTGCCCGGTCATCATTATTCCCGTATTTGGGGAAATCTCCTCTAATCTCGAAGTCCACGGCAACTCCGTTTTCGTCCTGGAGAGGCTTTACACGGGCGTATTTGATGGCAGACAGCGAATCTGCCACCACAGAAAGTCCGGCAATCCCAGTTGCAAAATAACGCTTTACCTCCCGGTTGTGAAGTGCCATCTGAATACGTTCGTAGCAATATTTGTCGTGCATATAGTGAATAGCGTTCAACGTGTTGACATACAGCCCGGCAAGCCATTCCATCATGTCGTCAAATTTCTGCATGACATCCTCATATTCCAGATATTCCGTGGTGACGGGGCGGTATCTGGGTCCTACCTGAACCTTCATGCGCTCGTCGACTCCGCCGTTTATGGCATAAAGAAGGCACTTTGCCAGGTTGGCTCTGGCGCCGAAAAACTGCATTTCTTCTCCCAGACGCATGGAAGATACACAGCAGGCAATGGCATAATCGTCGCCGTGTGTGACCCGCATCAGATCATCATTTTCGTATTGGATGGAAGAAGAACGGATAGACATTTCGGCACAGTATTCTTTGAATGGCGTCGGAAGCTTCGCGGACCAGAGCACTGTTAGGTTCGGTTCCGGAGCTGTTCCTAAGTTATCCAGTGTATGAAGGTAACGAAAAGAGGTTCTGGTAACCAGTGTCCGTCCGTCAATTCCCATGCCTCCGATGGATTCTGTCACCCAGGTGGGATCACCGGAAAATAAAGCATTGTATTCCGGGGTGCGGGCGAATTTTACCAGCCGCAGCTTCATAATAAAATGGTCGATATATTCCTGTGCCAGCTCCTCTGTAATCAGACCCTTTTCCAGATCCCTCTGTATATAAATGTCAAGGAAGGTGGACGTGCGTCCAAGGCTCATGGCAGCGCCGTTTTGTTCTTTGACAGCGGCGAGATAACCAAAATACAACCATTGAATTGCCTCTTTCGCATTTTTTGCGGGGCGGCTGATGTCGAAGCCGTAGATGTTTCCCAATTCTTTTAGCTCTTCTAGCGCTCGGATTTGTTCAGTAAGCTCTTCCCGGAGGCGGAGCGTATCCTCCGTCATCTGCCCGGACAGAAGGTCAAACTGCCGTTTTTTGTCCTTTATCAGCCATTTACATCCATATAATGCTACCCGGCGGTAATCCCCGATGATGCGTCCGCGCCCATAAGCATCCGGGAGCCCGGTGATAATAGCAGCTTTTCTGGCAAGCCGCATTTCGTTTGTATAGACGTCAAATACGCCCTGGTTATGGGTCTTACGGTATTTGGTGAAAATTTCGGTTACTTGGGGATTTACTTCATAGCCATGTTCCTGACAGGCATTCTGTGCCATGCGAATTCCTCCATAAGGCTGCAGTGAGCGTTTGAAGGGTTTGTCTGTCTGGAAGCCGACAATTTGTTCCAGCTCCCGGTTCAGGTAGCCGGGACCGTGCGAGGTAATAGAAGAGATGGTGTCGGTGTCCATATCCAGGACGCCGCCTGCCTCGCGTTCCTTCTCGGACAGCTTAAGAACCTGCTCCCAGAGAGTCTTCGTTGCCGAGGTGGGACCGGCAAGAAAAGAGCTGTCGCCCTCGTAGGGTATATAATTCAATTGAATAAAATCTCTGACGTTGACAGAAGAGCGGTTCCAGCTTCCCGGAGTAAAGCCCTCCCAGCATTCTGTTATCCAGTTTGTTTCCATAGATGCCTCCCGTATGATTCTTTTTGTTACCATTCACAGCACCCCACCAGCATGCGCACTCGTCGCATCTTCGATGCTCCAGTCCCGCTCCTGACGGAGCTAAGACTGCTTATGTGGGTGGGGTGACTGTTCCACAAGCCGGATTTGAATGGTAACTTCTTTTTAAAATTTTAAGAAAAACTTCAACATTTTCCTATTGATTTGGTGTATAGTGTTTGTATTCAGTGAGTATTTTATGATTGCAGGAGAGTGGAAAAATGTGTAAAAAATTTAAAATAATCAGTGTAATCCTGAGTGTTTCTCTGCTTGGATGTGCATGCGGCGCGAAGCAGGAAGAGAAAAAAGCGGAAGAAGGACAGAAACCGGTGGAAGAAAGCAGTGAAGAACAGGAGGAAGAGGATAGCCGGCAGAAGTGCCTGGATGCGATCAGGCCTTATGCATATAGCAGTGTGGAAGGGATTGAGCTTGAGCCGGGAACCTATATTTCTGTCATTGGGAAAAGTGCGGATGGGGATTTCTGGGCTGCTGTGGAGGAAGGAGCGAAGGATGCGGGGGCTGATCTGGATGAAGCCCTGGGTTATAAGGGAGAAGATAAGATTAAGATCGTCTACAGCGGTCCGGGTGAACCGGAGGACGTGGACGAGCAGGTGAATATTCTGGACGAAGAGCTGGCTAGATATCCGTCGGCTCTTGCTATGTCGATTATTGATACCCAGTCTTGTGAAGTGCAGTTTGATTTGGCGGCGATGAATGATATCCCAGTGGTAGCATTTGATTCCGCAAGCGGCTACCAAGGGCTGATGGCGAAGGTAGGAACAGACAATGAGGCGGTGGCACAGACGGCTGCATCGCGCACGGCGGAGGCTATGAAGGAGCGGGGGAAAGTGATTGTGCTGGCGCATGATTCTGTATCAGAGAATGGGAAAGAGCGCACGGAAGCATTTATCAGAGAGATAGAGGAAAATCATGCAGGTATCTCGGTGGCGAATACTTATTATCTGGATCAACTGGACGAAAAGAAGAAGAATATGGCGGACGAGATAAATGCGGGTAGTTATTCTGTGGAACAGGGAGTCGCGGAAGGAGAGTTGTTTGAGATTCCGTCAGAGCCGGTAACGGCGGAGGATATTACGGACGAGCAGGTGTTGGATTACATCCTGCGGCGGAATCCGGATGTGGCGGCAATTTATGCTACGAATGAATCAGCGGTGGAAGCTGCGCTTGCCCTGTGTGACAGAATGGAAAAGAAAGAGATGGTTATTACCGGGTTTGACGTGAATGAAGAGATTGTGCAGGCGCTTGCAGATGAGAAGATTGACGGGATCGTTATGCAGAATCCTTATGGGATGGGGTATGCCGCCGTCGTAGCGGCAGCCCGTTCTGTGCTTTCCATAGGCAATGAGGCAGAAGTGGACACAGGATATACCTGGGTGACGCCTGAGATGGCGCAGAAGCAGGAAATTGCTTATTAGGTCTGCCGGGACTTCTGTTTTCTGCATTGACGGATAAGATGAGTTTTGCTAAAATGGAAAAAGGGAAAAGGATAGGTTTATGAAGAAATTATTTTGTTTACTAAATCTGCCGGGTGAGTATAAGTTAATGAAATAAGGAGGAATATCATGTTAGATCTTACATTCGGAGAGCAAGTCAAAATCATCTTAAGCCGCAAAGGCATGACTATTAAAGAACTCGCAGAGATAATTGAAGAACGGACGGGTAAGAAGATGTCCCGCCAGAATCTTACACAGCGCCTGGGAAGAGATAATTTTCAGGAGCAGGATATGCGTATGATTGCAGATATCCTGGGCTGCCCTTTTAAACTCAGTATCCTGGGGGACAGTGAACAGGCAGAGAGAGCTGCGTTGGCAGAGGACGTGGAACCGACGGAAAGAGAGCTGGCGAAGCTTGAGAAGGCGAAAGTGCGCAAAGAAAAGAAAGAAAAGAAGAAAAAGATACATTCTGAGACAGCAGGGGCAGAGCGGGATATTACCATTGGAGAACTGGTGGATATCCACAGAGAGTTGGACGAGCTGAGTGCACGGAAGATGGAAGAAGATGCTGAAACAGAGGCACGGATGACGGAAAGTGCTGAAGCAGAGGTTGCCGGATCGGAAGAAATGCGGTCAGAAGGCGCTGCAGAAAATCTCGCATCAGAAGCTTTGGTATCAGAGGCGGCAGAGGAAACTATGATAAATGAGGCGGAAGAGACTCACTGGCAGGAAGATGTGGGAGGAGAACCGTCATTGGATGCGGTCGACGGAGAAGAAGCTGCGGCTGAATGGAAGCCGGAGGAAGAGTCGATCGAAGAAGTGCTGAAGGAAGTTGAGCTGGAAGAAAAGGAAAGAAAAGAGGAAGAAAAGGTGAGAGAAGAGAAGAAACCACGCGGGTGGCGCGCCTACTTCCAGAGAAGGAACCGGAAGGATTCCGCGGCAGCAGAAAAGGAAGAGAAGAAGAAGCCGGAAACTGTGGAGACGACGAATTCTTCTTATGAGGCAATCTATGAGTCTGTAGAAGGAATGCAGGCAGAGGATAATGATGAAGAAGACTTAGAACGCGGAGAGGTGAATCCTTATACCGGGCATGAGTATGAGACAAACAGTGTGAGATCTCATCCGAAGCGTATTGGATATGTGCAGGTGTATGACAGGGCGAACCATCAATGGACAGATATGACAGAGTGGGCGTTCATGGGGTATCAGGAACGTAAGAAGGCGCTGCTTGGCAAGGACTATGAGCCGCCGATTTATCTGGAATAATTTCCGGCGGTAAAGAGAAAGAGTGAGAGAGATTGAACTGGGAACAATTGTTGTCTGCAAAGAGGTACAAGGGAAGCTCTGCGAGACAGAAATATACCAGAAACACAGATTTAAGAAGTGAATTTGAGAAAGATTATCACAGGATTATAGGGAGCGCGTCTTTCAGGAGGCTGCAGGATAAAACGCAGGTATTTCCGCTGGATAAGAGCGACTTTATCAGGACGAGGCTGACCCATTCTCTGGAAGTATCTTCCTTTGCCAAGTCGCTGGGACAGAACATCGGAGAGTATATTCTGACGTACAAGAAAGATCCGCTGTTTACCGTGCAGATGAAGGAAGATATCGGCAATATCCTGCAGTGTGCGGGTCTGATTCATGATATCGGCAATCCGCCGTTCGGTCATTTTGGTGAACTGGCAATCCGGGAATGGTTTGTAAGGAATCTCCCGGAGCTTACTTATCACGGGCAGCCCATTGCAGAGGTGCTGACGCCGCAGATGCGGGAGGATCTCTGTCATTTCGAGGGAAACGCCCAGGCTCTGCGGCTGGTTTCCAAGCTGCATTTCCTTGTGGATGAGCGGGGGATGAACCTTACCTATGCGCTGCTTAATACGATTGTAAAATACCCGGTATCATCCCTGGAGATGAATCCGAAATCGGGAGATATTAAGCAGAAAAAGCTGGGATATTATTACGCGGATGAAGATATATTTAAAGAAATCCAGCGAGAAACCGGGACGGAAGGCAACAGGCATCCGTTGGCGTTCATACTGGAGGCGGCGGATGATATTGCTTATAAGACGGCAGATATTGAGGACGCTTTTGTCAAAGGATTCCTTTCTTATAATGTTCTTGCTGAAGAACTGGATGAGCTTCAGGAGCGGTATGGGCAGGGTGGTGCGCAGTTCAGCCCTGTGGCGAAGCTTCGGGAGCTTTATGAGAGAGGGAAGGCGCTCCATGTGGAGAATCCGGAAGAATATGCCATTAAGAACTGGATTGTGAGGGTGCAGGGATTCCTGATTAATTGTGCAACCTATGGATTTACGTCTAATTATGAGGCGATTATGGCGGGAACCTATCGGTATGACCTGTTTCACCAGACTTTTGCCGAAAGGCTGATGGATATGCTGGGAGACCTGGCATACAGGGAAGTATTCACGTCCGAATTCATTTACCGCATGGAAGTGACAGAGGCGGTAATGATTGACTATCTGATGGATCGCTTTGTGACGGCAATTATTAAATACGATGACAGGACGGAGCAGTTGGAGACGATTGATAAGCGGCTGGTGTCATTTATTTCGGATAATTATAAAAATGCTTACCATTACCATTCCAGAGGAAAAAATGACGTGGAGAAGCTTTATCTCCGGCTTCTGCTTGTAACAGATTATATCTGCGGGATGACAGACAGTTATGCAAAGAGGCTGTATCAGGAAATGAAAGCAATGATTTAATGTCTATGAATATTTATTCGTACAATGGAATAGACTATGGAGAATAGATAGGATTGGACGTGGAGGTATGAGACGGTTTATCCGTTATCTGTATGAATACAGACAGGGACAGAGAGTGAGGAATATCGGATTTGTAAAGGTGGAGCAGGATGAAAAAAGTACGTCGGTACATATCCATGGAAAAGGAATGCGCCTGCAGGGAGATCAGAGCCTTCGCGTGTTTCTTTTTTATACAGAAAATGGCAGATGTGTAGGCGTATGTCAGGGAGAGATAGAGAAGGCAGGACCGACGGTAAGCTATTGCCTGACTTATACTGACGAAGATACCGGTAAGCCGGATAACTATCCGCTGATAGAAGGGATTATACTGGAAAATGACAGCGTACCGCGTTTCGCGGCAGTGTGGAACGATATGCCGGCGGATATCAGCGGGATGGAAGAGTGGAAACCGGAGCCGGAACCCGCAGAGATGATTGCAGAAACAGCGTCTGAGCCTGCAGAAGCGGCGAAATATAAGGAAGAGCGGGAAGAACTGCCGCAGGAAGTGGAAATCGAGACGTATATCGAGCCTTCTGCGGTGCAGTATACAAAGATAGAAAGGCAAGATATTGCCAGACTTCCAAGATGTGAATGGCGTCTTGCGAATAACAGTTTTCTCCTGCACGGTTACCGCAATTATCATCATCTGGTATTTGTGGATGACGGGGACGGGCGGTGGCTTGGCGTGCCGGGAATCTACCACCCAAGGGAAGCAAGGGCGGCAGAGGCATTCGGATTCCCGCGGTTTGTGAAAATAGACAGTCAGGAGATAGAGCTGACGGGAGACGAAGGAAAAGACGTAGAGGATTTTGGATATTGGTGTCGACAAGTGAGATCATAAACGGTATAATTGGGGACGTAGTAAAATGTCATTTTACTACGTCCCCAATTAACAAATGTGGTGTCCTTATTTGACGGAAAGGGTGTCCCCAAATGACAGATCAGGATAAAAAATATATGAAAGAAGCCTTAAAACAGGCGAAAAAGGCGTATGCTCTTGATGAGACGCCGATTGGCTGTGTGATTGTATATGAAGGGAAGATTATCAGCAGAGGCTACAACCGCCGGAATGTGGACAAGAATACCCTTGCCCATGCGGAGCTTGCTGCGATTAAGAAAGCGAGCAGGAAGCTGGGGGACTGGCGGCTGGAAGGGTGTACCATGTATGTGACGCTGGAACCTTGTCCCATGTGTGCCGGAGCGATTGTACAGGCGCGCATAACCAGGGTGGTGATTGGCTGTATGAATCCCAAGGCAGGCTGTGCGGGTTCTGTGTTGAATCTGCTGCAGATGGATGGATTCAATCATAAAGTAGAAATAGAAACGGGGATTCTGGAAGAAGAATGCAGTCAGTTAATGAGTGGATTTTTCCGGGAACTCCGAAAGAAGAAAAAAGAACAGGACGCTTTGAGGAAGAGTTCTGTTCAGAGTACAATAAAATAGGATTATTTTTTTCGTGCGCTGTGCTTCGAACTTGGCCAACAAGCGTTACCTTAGCAGCTAACTCAGCCCAGGCACCCTCACGGCACCCGGAAGGTTCTACTTAGTGCTGCTCCGTTCCCGACCTGACACGGTTCATAGATTCCCGTCGCGTGAGACCCAGACATCAACGCCGCTTACTAAGGGCAGCCTCACCAGCTTTTGCCCTCTGCACAGCTTCACCCCTGCTATAGCGGATTGCAGGTACAAGGTACCGCTAACACCCCGGCTGCA
>ERZ1673736.2812-NODE-2812-length-17895-cov-5.229989_pt1 | contig 17895 bp, 7 predicted proteins | sample MGYA00580212_ERZ1673736 | MGnify/ENA primary metagenome ERZ1673736 (study PRJEB41218, sample SAMN15661752) | gut metagenome | host: Homo sapiens | place: Canada: London | collected 2015-08-20/2019-03-30 | study: EMG produced TPA metagenomics assembly of...
GAAATGCCGGCAACCGAAGCACAAATGCGAGCAACTGCAAAATGGCAAAAAGAAAAGACAGACGAAGTCCGCTTTCGTGTCCCCAAGGGCGAGCGTATTGTGATTCAAGCACACGCAAAAGCGCAAGGTGAAACCACCACGGCTTTCATCAAGCGCGCCATCCGAGAGGCTATGGAGCGGGATAATGCTGCAAAGTAAATAAATCTCTTAAAAATCAAAACACTTTCTCTTAAAAGTTCTTTATGACGTATGATTCGTTTCTCAAAGAATTAGTGAGGGGCCCCGAAACCTGCACTTTTTTCAGCAGTGCACCTTCTACGTCCTTGCCGTTACACATACCGTAGACATATTAAATCATATAGATATTTCAAAATCTCAATGGCATTTGTTCAATAATTATGTTATACTGTGTACACTTAAAATTTTTAAGGCTGTGGCTCCCCTGCTTTTAAGTTGCGTTAGAGAGATGGGAGTGCTTAGATCTCCTTACCCACGAAGGACCTGTACGTTTAGATACAGGTCCTTTATCATACCATAAAATATCTAATGCTCCGGTGCTTTACTTTTACCTACATATTTATATATACTGTTGGCGAACACTAAATTTGTCAAAAAAATTTATTTCTTTTCGTATTTGCTTATACTAATTTACTTTTTATGTTTTATTTTGGAACACATTTCTTGCCTCTATTTTCCTATATAAAGTTATAAATACACTATATTTTCGATTTTTTATTACCCTTTTCTCATATATTAGTTTTTTTATATGCCATCTCAAAAAGGTTCTTGCACTGGTGCTGGCGTTTGCTTGTGCATTCACCATGTTCGCTGGTGCAGCGTTCACGGATCAGGCCGACATTAAGGTCGATTCTGAAGTCGTGGACACTCTGGTATCGCTGGGCGTCATCGACGGTTTCGCAGATGGCTCTTTTAAGCCCAATGATACTGTAACTCGTGCTCAGATGGCGAAGATGATCTACGTCCTGCGCACTGGCAACTCTGACGCTTCTGCGTACAACGACGACAAGACTTCCTTCACCGATATTGGCTCTCACTGGGCACGCGGCTACATCAAGTACTGCCAGTCCCTGGGCATTATCGCTGGTAAGTCCAACACTATCTTTGCTCCGAATGCAACTGTAACTGCACAGGAAGCTGCTAAGATGCTGCTCGTAACCTTGGGTTACGATGCTCAGAAGGCAGGCCTGGTAGGCGCTGGCTGGGCTTCCAAGACCAACGCTCTGGCTGACGAGAACGGCCTGCTGGACGATGTAACCACTTCTTTCACCGGTCCGTGCCCGCGTCAGTACGCTGCACAGCTGATCTACAATGCTATCGATGCTCCTACCGTTGTTCTGCGTGACGGCGAGTACACCAACATGAAGCTGGTTACCGGCATCTATGGCCAGAATGACTACAACCCGACCATCGGCGAGAAGTACATGGGCCTGACCAAGGCAACCGGCATCCTGTACTACGTCAAGGAAGACAACAAGGGCACCTACTCCCTGAACCTCGTAGAGCAGATCTCTACCGGCGCTAAGTCCTCTAAGTGGGATCCCGCCAAGGAAGATAAGTTCACCAAGGTAAAGAAGGACTACACCGACCTGCTGGGTCAGGAAGTACAGGTTCTGTACAAGGATTCTGACGATGTATTCGGCGTTTACTCTACCGACAAGAACGAGGTAGTTGTAGAGACCACCGCTGGCCTGATCGACAGCCTGAAGACTGTTGACAAGACCTTCGAGGTTAACGGCACCAAGTACAAGTACGACTCCAACTTCGTAGTTTACAAGGCTAACAACACCACCGCTGACTCCACCAACGTTGCTACCATCGTAAGCGACGAGTCTGCTCATGCATATGCTCCGGCTTACGCTGTAAACCTGGTATCCATGAACGACGATGACAAGATCGACTACGCTGTAGTTATTCCGACCACCGTTGCTAAGGTTACTTACGCTGGTTCCAAGTCCATCACCCTGAACAACTCCATCGGCTCCATCGACACCGAGGACGTTGATACCTACGAGGGCCTCAAGAAGGACGACTGGGTACTGTACACTGCTGAGGCTGACGGCACTGCTTACAACGCTACCGTTGAGAAGCTCGAGCCGGTTACCGGCACTGTTGAGTCTGCTAAGGACAACACCGAAAAGGAAATCAAGATCGACGGCGTTTGGTACAAGCGGGCTGCTGGTTCTGCAAAGGCTGGCGACAAGGTAACTGCTGTTGTTTACGGCGGCTACTACTACGACATCGATAAGAACGCAGGCTCTGCTTCTGCTGATGACGTTCTGTTCGTATACGAGGCTGGCAAGCTGAACAACGGCGTAACCACCACCGGCGTTGAGGCTTCCGTTCTGTTCGCAGACGGCACCACTCAGACCGTTCGTGTTGAAAAGATGGTTAACCCGGCTAACGACAACGAGTACACCGTTGATGCTTCCAACATTAAGACTGTTAACGACAACAACGCTTCTACTCTCTACACCTCCTTTAACAACAACAAGGCTAATATCGTAGTTGGCGCTATGTACACCTACGAGAAGGACGGCGCTAAGTATAAGCTGACCCCGCTGTCTGACACCGACAACAAGTGCGGCTACGACAACTTTGCTAACCTGAATGCTTCTCTGGATGGCGACGGCTTTGCATACTTCGGCGACAACGGCAACAACCGTCTGGCTGGTGCTCGCGTAGACGACGATGCAGTTATCTTCGTTGCTAAGAACCTGAACACCAACACCACTGGTGCTGATGCCAAGGTTATCACTGGTAAGGCTCTGAAGGCTTGGAGCGCACACGTTGGTTCTTCCTCCATGGCTCTGACCGACAGCAAGAACGGCGTTGCAACCGCTAAGGTTGGTACTCTGACCATCAAGGCTGATAACTACGGCTCTGAGGCTGGCCACTACGGCGTAATCGTTGACGATCCGGCTTACGAGAAGATCAACGGCACCAACTACGTTGCTCTGAAGACCTGGACCGAGGGCGCTACCGAGAACACTACCTTCCTGGTAAAGGGCACCAACACCGGCGCTTACCGCAAGGGCAATGCGTTCAAGTACGACACCGACGACACTGAGACTGTTGGCGACGTAACCTACACCGTTATCAAGAATGTTACTCAGATCCCGACTCTGGCTAACAGCGCTGAAGTAGCAGTTCTGGGCGCTGAGAAGTCTGGCAGCGACATCCTGGTTGACGTTCTGGCAGCTAACACCAACGGTTCTTCTCAGACCTTCAAGGTTAACAGCGACACCACTGTTATCTACATCGATGGCAAGAAGGGCGCTCAGGCAATCGACCTGACCGACGTTGAAGCTAACGAGTCTGCAGTAGCTGGCTACTATGTATCCAACGCTTGGATCGTTAAGAACGCTGACAACACTCTGGACCTGATCGTTATCGACGTAGCTAACGAGCTGAACACCACCGGCGATCTGGAGCTGAAGGGCACGACCTCCTACATTGATTCTATCAATGGCGATGTTATCACCCTGAAGCCTTCCGCTTCTGGCACCACGATTGCTAACCTGATTAGCGATCTGAAGAATGTTCAGACCACCGCTACTGGTGCTGTTGCAGGTTCTTCTTCTTCCGATGGTTCTATCACTATCGTAGCAACCAACGGCTCTGCTAAGAAGTTCACTGTTAAGTGCCCGGGCAGCTCTACTTTCACTGCACAGTAATTTAGTTCTAACCGACTAAGTTTCTAAGTGAACAGGAACACCTCCGACGAAAGTCGGAGGTGTTTTTTACTCTTCTGATTGCTTTTCTTCTTGTTCTTCCAAAAAACTCTCATAATATTTGCGATACTTTGGATTTCCAAGGCTGTTGATGTCATGTATCATGCCGAATAATTCTATACGAATGTTAGTGATTTTATACCAATATTCAGCTTCGCAATCCACTTCACTTCTATCACCGCAGCCCTCCGCAATACTTTGTAATTCCAGTTTACGTTTTCCCAATAAATCACTGATTTCTGTGATTTTCAATATTGCATCACTTATAATTTTGTTTTCTTGCTCCGACGGTTTGATCCAATCGAATTGTTTAGGAGGTAAAATTCTTTCTGAGAAATCTTCCATTTCTTCAATAGTGTGAGAAGCTATAAACTGTCGAATATACGCTTGAAAATTATCAAAATATCGCAATAAATCTCGTTTCTCATCCATACGGCGATAGTACAGCGTAACCATAACGCCGCTGATAATACCCCCCAGAATACCGATTACCAAATTGATGAATTGATCTCTCATATTATGTCTCCTTTTCGCGGGATATATCTCATTATACCGCAGTAAAGGACAAAAAACACCCCCGACAAAGTCGGGGGTGTTCGCACTAACTAAGCAAGTTAATCAATGCAATTCGTGATATCAGTATCAGGTGTGGATGAAGTCGTTGGCAACGTCATCATCGTACATCTTACCCTGCGTATCAACGAATACAGCTGCGATCTCGCCGCCGTCAACGAAGTAAACAGCGTTCTTCCAGTAGTTACCAGAACCCTTGGTTACTTCCTTAGCAGTTGCCAGCTTAACGCCTGCAACGCCTTCCTTGTCCTCGGTGTTAACGCCGATTACAACGTACTCGTCAGCAAAATCAGTTTCAGCCTTATTGCTGAAGGTGATGGTGTCATCATCGTAAGCAGTGATAGCTGCTGCATTGTCCTTTACGTTCTGAACAGTCAGCTCGATGTCAGCCAGATCGCCGTCCATGGAGTAAGCAATGAAGGAGCCCTTAGCGATGGTATGACCATCATCGTCGCCTTCATCCTCGGTGGTCAGAACTACTTCCTTCTCACCGTTCCAGATGGTGAACTGATACTTAACGCCGTCATTGTCGATCTCGTCAACCTTGGATACAACATAGCCGTACAGGTAATCAGAGCTGCTCGGAATGTCGCTATCCAGAGTCAGGCAAGCGATCTTAGCGTACTGATAGCCGCTGGTCTTCTTGGTCAGTGCAGAAGTCTTGGTAACGTTGGTTGCGGAGTTCCAGTTGTTAACAGACTTACCAGTCTTAACAGAAACATCGCCGTTATCCTTGGTTACGAATACAACAGCATCGTCTGCCATGCGGAAGTTCTTAGAAGAATCCGCCGGAGAAGCAGTGAACTTGCCTTCGTCAATGGAACCAGACTGATTGGTAATCATCTTATCGTAGCTTCCCTGAGTCAGAGCCTTGATCTCGTACTCGGTGTCGCTCTTCTTGGTAAACTTGAACAGCTGACCCTTCAGAGCTGCAACTTCAGCATCAGTATCGTAATCAGTGTTCCAAGCACCATTCTCATAGAACTTGTCACCGTCGATCTTGGTCAGAGTTACAGTCTTGGAGGTGCCGTCTGCGAAGTAAACATCAGCCTCAACGCCCTTCTTAACACCGCTTTCCTTGCGAGCAATGTCGCCTACATACAGGATGTTGGAAGCGGAAACAGAAGTAGAGGTAGCGTCCAGAGCAAATACAAACTTGCCAATAGCAGCAAAATCGTACTCGTCGTTGTTATCTACAGTGTCATCAGCAACGATGGTGTACCAGGTGCTGTCAATCTTGGCATCAGAACCGCCGTTTCGGATAGCAGAAACCTTACCGGAAACAGTGCCCATCTCAGTAATAGCGGTGTTGCCGGTTACAGTGTAGTCAGCGTTTACTACTGCAACGTAATCGTCCTCAGCAGCACCTTCATACAGGTCAACGTCCTCCAGCTTCGGAGCAGTAGCAGTCATGTTCAGGCCAGTGCCGTAACCAGAAGCCAGATCCAGAGCAGAAACGGTGATGCTGGTGGTGGACAGGTTATCGATCTGAGCCGGAACAAACGGGGTTACGATAGCGTAATCCAGCTTGTCATCGTCGTTGAAGTCAACAAACTTAGCGGTGAAGTACGGGAAATTCTCAGCCAGATCAGCCAGGGTTGCAGCCTCGGTGAACAGATCCTTGTCCGGGGTAACGTATACCGGCAGTTGAGCAGCCAGCTTGTTGTTATGCTCACCGCGGTCAACCTTGTAGGTAGTACCGTTGATCTTTACCTTGCCCTCGGTCTTGTCGATGTCATCAACATCGTCTACCAGAGCAGTAACAACGGTGTTGTCAGAGGTAGAGAATACGCCATAAACCTTGTCGGTATCCTTGTACAGAACCTTAACAGTCTCACCCAGCAGATTGGAGTAATCCTTAGAAACCTTGGTCAGGGCGCCTACGCCTTCGATCTGGATGCGGTAAGTATCCTTGCCGTCTTCCTTCTTAACAGAAGTCAGAACGCCTTCGTCGTTCTCGTCCAGACCCATGTACTTCTGACCGATGGTCTTGTTGTCGTCGTCGCTGTAGTTGGTGTTGGTGTAAGCATCGTCACGCCATACAACGGTCGGAGTATCGATTGCGTTGTAGATCAGCTGTGCAGCGTACTGACGCGGACACGGACCGGTGAAGGAAGTGTTAACGTCCTCCAGCAGGCCGTTCTCGTCTGCCAGTGCGTTGGTCTTGGATGCCCAGCCTGCGCCTACCAGACCAGCCTTCTCAGCGTTGTAGCCGAGGGTTACGAGCAGCATCTTTGCAGCTTCCTGTGCAGTTACAGTTGCATTCGGAGCAAAGATGGTGTTGGACTTACCAGCGATAATGCCCAGGGACTGGCAGTACTTGATGTAGCCGCGTGCCCAGTGAGAGCCAATATCGGTGAAGGAAGTCTTGTCGTCGTTGTACGCAGAAGCGTCAGACTTGCCAGTACGCAGAACGTAGATCATCTTCGCCATCTGCGCACGAGTTACGGTAGCGTTCGGCTGGAAAGAGCCGTCTTCGAAGCCCTCTACAATGCCCAGCGATACCAGAGTGTCCACGGCGTCAGCGTCAACCTTGATGTCGGCCTGATCCGTGAACGCTGCACCGGCGAACATGGTGAATGCGCAAGCGAACGCCAGCACCAGTGCGAGAACCTTTTTGAGGTTGCATACAAAAGAATAAAATCAAACGATATACAGAATGCTTTCTCCAAAACCATTCGTAAATCCAACTATTTCGTGAATATCGGCATGGTCGAAATTGAGTAAATAAATGGATATTTTATATCCTGTGCACGAAGCAGAGAAAAGAATATCTGTACAAAATCTATTCAAATTTTTGTTTATACTGACGAAATGTTTTTTGCATTGGAAGCGTGAAGTTTGTAACTCGATATCCATAATATGGTTCATATTGTTAAGCACACAAATTCGCAAAATGTTCTCGATTCTTGATGATTTTCTTCGAGAACACGATTTAGTTTCAGTTTTTAGATTTTTATATGCCATCTCAAAAAGGTTCTCGCACTGGTGCTGGCGTTCGCTTGCGCGTTCACCATGTTCGCCGGTGCAGCGTTCACGGATCAGGCCGACATCAAGGTCGATTCTGAAGTCGTGGACACTCTGGTATCGCTGGGCATTGTAGAGGGCTTTGAAGATGGCTCTTTCCAGCCGAACGCTACCGTAACTCGTGCGCAGATGGCAAAAATGATCTACGTTCTGCGTACCGGCAAGTCTGACGCTTCTGCGTACAACGACGACAAGACTTCCTTCACCGATATTGGCTCTCACTGGGCACGCGGCTACATCAAGTACTGCCAGTCCCTGGGCATTATCGCTGGTAAGTCCAACACCATCTTTGCTCCGAATGCAACTGTAACTGCACAGGAAGCTGCAAAGATGCTGCTCGTAACCCTCGGCTACAACGCTGAGAAGGCAGGTCTGGTAGGTGCAAACTGGGCATCCAAGACCAACGCACTGGCAGATGAGAATGGCCTGCTGGAGGACGTAAATACTTCCTTCACTTCCGCTTGCCCGCGTCAGTACGCTGCACAGCTGATCTACAACGCAATCGACACCCCGACTGTTGTATGGCGTGACGATGCTTACACCAACACCAACTACAAGGACGAAGACAACCAGACCATCGGCGAGAAGTACATGGGTCTGGAGTCCGACACCGGTATGCTGGTTGCTGCTGGTAAGGTAGGCCTGGACGGTCAGAAGTACGACGAGGATCAGATCGTTCTGGATAAGGTAAACAAGAACGATGTTGCAACTACTCTGTCTGACGTTACCGGCGATTACTCTGCACTGCTCGGCCAGCACGTTAAGGTTCTGCACAAGGTTACCAAGACCGGCGTAAACAGCAACAAGGATAAGGTTTACGGCGTATACGCAACCGACAAGAACGGCGTTCTGTACACTGGTATTGCTAAGGATCTGGACACCGTTTCCGGCGAGAAAAAGATCGATGTAAACGGCAAGAAGTACGATGTAGACAGCAAGCTGACCGTTTACACCTACAGCCTGTCCAAGGAGAAGTTCGAATCCGCTACTCCGGCTGTTGATACCGCAGCTAAGATTGCAACGGCTGTTAAGGCTCTGAACGACGATGCATTCAAGATTTCCGTTATCTCCAACGATGACAACTCCAAGATTGACACCATCGTTAAGGTTCCGGTAACCTTCTCCAAGATTACCGCTACTACCTCTACCACTGTTACCTACAAGGTTTGCAACAACAAGGGCGGCACTACCTCTGTTGGCGCTAAGCTGAACTTTGAGGATGACACCCCGGAGATGTACGACGGCTTCAAGAAGGACGACTACGTATTCGTTGGCACCAACCTGCATACCGGCAACACTGCCTTCACCAAGGCTGAGAAGATTTCCGGCAAGGTTTCCGCTTCCAAGAAGAACGAAATCAAGGTTGATGGTTCCTGGTACAAGCTGACCCACACTGATAAGAAGGATAAGGTTCTGGACACCAACAAGAACGTTGAGCTGTATGTATGCGGTAACTACGCTTACTACGTTGACGGTTCTGTTTCCGGTAACCTGGATACCCTGCTTCTGAAGTCTGTTGAGGACACTTACAGCACTCTGAACGGCGGCGTTTCTGCTAAGGTTATCTTTGCAGACGGCACTGAGAAGATTATCAACATCGAAGGTTGGAAGCATTATGATTCTTCTTGGACTTCCTACACCGATGAGGCTGGTACTCTGAAGACTCAGATTGGTGCAATCCCGACTAACGCTCTGTACATTTACGATGAGGACGACGGCAACTACACCCTGACCGATATCAGCAAGGCTGGCAAGTCTGGCACTGATTACGAGGACTTTGACATTGCTGATTCCAGCGTAAACTACAAGGACAAGGCTAACACCCTGGCTGGCGATTCTGTAAATGACGATGCTGTTATTTACCTGCAGTATAAGAGCGCTGGCGACACCAAGTATAAGGTAATCACCGGTAAGGATCTGGCTAACTACGACGATATGACCGGTACTGGCAGCTCTATTGCTCTGTCTGACGACGACGGCGTAGCTTATGCATTCCTGAACCTGGGCACTTCTAACACCACCTCTAACGACACCCTGTACGGCGTTGTTACCAAGGCTGTTAAGCAGCGCAACGCTGACAACAAGGAAGTTGTTTACCTTGAGATGGTAACTGCTGACGGTGAGAAGACCGGCGACAATGCAGTTGAGACCGATAAGACTGATGTTAACGCATTTAGCAAGGGCGATATCGTTAAGTTCGACGGCAGCTACACTCAGGCTAAGAACGTAGAGGTTATCTCTAACGCTACTAAGGCTGAGTCTGACGGCAAGACCGCTGGTTATGCTGCTGTTGCTAAGGACGGCACTTCTTCCAGCAAGTCTATCCAGTTCAAGAACAACAAGCTGTACACCAAGGATGGCGCAGAAATTGCTGCTGCTGACAACGGTACTGCAGCTAAGACCTATGGTGCTAAGGTTTCCGACACCGTAGTTATTTACCTGAACTCCGTTGATTGGGAAGCTGGCGACGCACAGGATTGGATGGAAGCTGAGCTGAACTCTGGCGATACCGCATACAAGGCTAACGTCTTTGCTGTAATCAACAAGGATGACGAGCTTGATCTGCTGGTAATCGGCACTGAGGACAACGAGATCCGTTCTTCTGCTGACACCGATAATGCAGTTCTGATCGCTAAGTAAGTTCTTCTGAACTTTTCAAGCGTTCAAATCGCAAAATCAAAACCCCCGAGGAAATTTCCTCGGGGGTTTTCCCTTTCCTCGAAAAAATTCTGCAAAATCCAAAAGTTTTTCTTGCAATTTCCGAAAAATCGGCTATTCTATTACTCACATCAAAACACCATGTGAGTTTAGGAGGTAATTTTTATGGGATTCGAAGCAAACCGTCAGCAGGTATTCAGCAAGCGCATTGTGGACTTGCCGGACCAGCCGGACATGTCCGCACGCGATCTGAAAGCGTACTTTGACTCTTCTGCGGAGGAACTGCGCCAGTCGTTCAACGAACTGTGCAACGCGCTCAGTGACTTGTCAGCGGCAGCCAAGATGGGCTACCGCGCAAGCGCAGGCGTGCCGGCCAAGACTGTGCAGGATGCCATCGAAAACGTACAGCAGCAGCTGCGCAATGCCTCGGTGGGACAGCTGCCGAGCGGCTGTGTGGACGGTGACAAGCTGGCACAGGATGTACGCGACCGCTTTACATCAATCGCAACCTCGGTCAATCAGGAAGCGGCTGCTCGCGAAAAAGCCGACACTGCCCTGCAGCAGAATCAGGTAGCGATGGCAAGCACGCTTGCGCTCAAGGCGGAAGTAACCGCCGCGGCCTATGTCGGTGACGGACAGACCAAGCGTGCATTTAATCTGGGATTTCAGCCCAAGGCAGTTATCCTCATGCGTGAAGGCCACTATACGCATTACAGCAACACGATTTACGGCGGTATTGCGACGCAGGACAAGCCGATTGCTTACATCGACCGCAATGCACTGGCTATTACCGAAAACGGCTTTGAAGTACTTCAGATGGCAGGCTGTATGCTGAATCAGGACACCTGTTCGTATACCTATGTAGCGTTTAAGTAAGGATAAAGGGAAAACCCCGCTCAATGAGCGGGGTTTTCGATTTTGCACACTGCAAATAACTTATGCAATAGCGCCAGTGCCGGTCAGGTCGATAACAACCTTCTGGTTCTTATCAGCCTTCAGGGTTACGGTTACAGTGCCAGTAGAACCGGAAACAGAGTAGCCGTCCTGACCCTCAGCGTAGGTCAGACCGTCAACCTTAACAGTCATCTTAGACTTGTCGAGGGTCTTACCAGAAGCCAGAGTGAACTGAACACGCATGGTGTTGGTAGCTTCAGTGTAAACTGCAACAGCGCCGGTTACAGCAGTGGTATCAGCAACCTTAACGGAAGCATTGCCAGAAGTGTAGGTGCCGTCAGTTACAGTGGTACCATTGTTGGTATCAGCAACCTTGTAGCCCTTGAATGCGCCGGTGGAGTCGATAACCAGAACGTCAATCTCCTTGTCATCCTCGTTAGCAGCAGCAGCCTCGTCCAGAATGAACCAAACGTTAGCAGTGTAAACGTCCGGGTTGGTGGACTTCTTCTGAGCCTTGGTCATCGAGGTGGTGCCGTAGGTGTAAGCCTGGCCGATCTCGTCATCATCGTCAGCGTCGGAGTCAACACGCAGAACGGTGGTATCTGCAGTGATCTTGAACTTGCGGCCATTAACAGTGATGTACTTGGTATCGGTGCTCTCGTTGCCGCCCTTGTAGCAGGTGGCCTTGGTCATAGCATTGGAGCTCGGTACGTCAGCAGCATTAGAAACAGTGCTGTAATCGGTTACATCGGTGATTACCTTGTCGGAATCGATGTTGGAGTAACCGATCAGTACGCCCTTCTGGCGGTCAGAGGTGGTGGTGTTGTTCTTCTCAACAACATCAATGTTCGCAGAACCGTTCCAGATGGTGTAGTGCAGGTCGCCATTGTTCTCGTAAGCAGAGGATACGATGTAAGCGTAGTTGTCGGAAGAGTTACCGGAAACGTCAACATCGGAAACCATAACAGAAGCCATCTGAACGCGGTTCAGACCATTGGACTTCTTCTCGAATACTGCAGTAGCGCTGGTAACATCGCTGTTAGACAGGTTCTTGTACTGCTTACCGGTGATCATCTTAGAACGACCATTAGCGTTGTACAGGATAACAGCAGCATTGTCATCAACCTTAACGGACTTGATGGAATCGCTGCCCGGAGTAGCATTAGCAGTAGCGGTATTCTGGGTAGCCTTGTAGCCGTTGTACTCCTTGTTCAGAGTCAGAGCCTCGAGCTTAGCATCGGTATCTGCACCGGTGATCTTGTAAGCAACGCCCTGTACCGGAGTGATGCTCTTGCTGGACATGGTCAGAGTCTTAACAGTGCCGTCGAAGTAACGAACGCGAACCTGATCGCCATTCAGAGAAGAGCCACTAGCAGTACCAACTGCAACTGCGATGTTGGTCGGGAAGCCGCCATTGCCGTCATCGGTGTCGATCTTAACAGCAACGCCGTTTACAACGTAAGCCTTAACCTTGTCGCCGGTGGAGATACCAGCATCGTTGTAGGTATCGGTAGAAACCTTGTACCAGGTGCCATCAATCTTGTACTGATGGTAGCCAGTCTTAGCCTTGTAGCCGTCAGCGGTTGCATTTACAACGTCAGCCTTGACGATGTTCTTGCAATCCTTGTACAGGTTAGCGGACATTACAGCCCAGTCATCCTGCTTGATGTTCTCGTCGATCTGCTCGTCAGCATACTTGTAGGTCTTGCCAGCGAAGGTGATCTTGTCGGAAGCAACGTTGGTAACCTCAGCTGCAACCTTCTCGATAACCAGAGCGGTATCGATCTTGTTGTTGCCATCGGTATCAACGAAGGTTACTTCAGACAGAGAGGTGTTGCCGTTGGAAGAATCAGCATTAGCAGCTGCGTCCTTATCGAAATAGCTGATGCCAACAGTCTCGTTCTTGGTGCCGTTAACACCGATGAAGGTCAGGTCGATCTTCTGGGTGTTATCAACGGAGTAAGAAGTGCCCTCAAACTTGATCTTGGAGCCGTCCAGCTCAACCTTGTTCATCAGAGTGGTGTAAACCTTGTTATCAGAGATAGAGTATACACCCAGAACGTTGTTGGTCTTGCCGTCCTTGAACATTACCTTAACCTTCTGGCCCAGCAGAGAGGTGTAATCCTCGCCAACCTTGGTGAAGGAAACCTTGTCGCCGCCCTTGTAGTTGCGGTCAGCGTTGTGGTAATTGTCAGAATCGTAATCAGCGTCCAGCTTGATGGTCAGAGAGTCGTTGTCGATCTCAACCAGGGTGCCGTAGTCGTAGGACAGACCCATGTAAGCAGAACCTACAGTCTCCTTAACGCCGCCGTTCAGGATGTCGTCGAAGGACTTGGAGTCTTCAGACCACTTTACACGGTTTACGTTGAGGGTGTTGTAGATCATCTGAGCTGCGTACTGACGCGGCAGGCCCTGCTCCAGAGCAGAGTTTACATCGTCCAGGATGCCAGCTGCGCCTGCGTACTTCAGTACGTTGGTGCGCCATGCAGAACCAGTCAGACCAGCCTTGGCGGAGTCGTAACCGGAAACTACCAGCAGCATCTTAGCAGCTTCAACGCCGGTTACCGGAGAGTCCGGGTCAAACTTGTTGTTGCCCTTGCCAGCGATGATGCCCTGGGACTCACAGAACTTGATGTAGCCCTTTGCCCAGTGGTTGCTGATGTCAGTCAGCTTGGAATAGTTGCTCTGATAAGCAGAGTCATCGATCTTGTTGTTGCGTACAACGAAGATCATCTTGGCCATTTCCGCACGGGTAACGACCTTGTTCGGCTGGTAGGAACCATCGGTGTAACCGGTGATTACGCCCAGCGAAGAAAGCATGTTCACAGCGTCAGTAGCCTTGATGTCGGCCTGATCCGTGAACGCTGCACCAGCGAACATGGTGAATGCGCAAGCAAACGCCAGTACCAGTGCAAGAACCTTTTTGAGATTCGCGCCGGAGTCGCGATTACTCGAAAAACGCGGTTGAAATTTCAAAAATCCATCCAATATGTAACATTTCAAAGAAACGCTTTCTTCAAATGGGTTACATTTTATGGATACAACCTGTCCGCCAATCCCAATCGCAAACAAGCATCTATATTATATAAGGTATAACCCGCGTTGTACAGAGCCGGTTTGCGATCTAGCCCAAAGCCAGGCGGCAGCGTAATATTACAAGTAATGTTACACTCATGTTACGGATTGCGAACTTCGCTTGACCCTTGTGTTTGACTATGGTAATATACTTATCGACGAGTGAAAACTCGCGAAAATTTTATAAGGAGGAATTCCCCTATGAAGAATCTCAAAAAGGTTCTTGCACTGGTACTGGCGTTTGCTTGCGCATTCACCATGTTCGCTGGTGCCGCGTTCACGGATCAGGCTGACATCAAGGTCAAGGATGAAGTCGTGGACACTCTGGTTGAGCTGGGCGTCATCGAAGGTTTCGAAGACGGCTCTTTCCAGCCCAACGCAACTGTAACCCGTGCGCAGATGGCAAAGATGATCTATGTCCTGCGTACCGGTAACTCTGACGCTTCTGCGTACAACGATGACAAGACCTCTTTCACCGACATTGGCTCCCACTGGGCTCGTGGCTACATCAAGTACTGCCAGTCCCTGGGCATCATTGCTGGTAAGAGCAACACCATCTTTGCGCCGAACGCATCTGTAACTGCTCAGGAAGCTGCTAAGATGCTGCTCGTAACCCTGGGTTATGACGCTCAGAAGGCTGGCCTGGTAGGTTCCGGCTGGGCTTCCAAGACCAACGCTCTGGCTGACGAGAACGGCCTGCTGGACGATGTTAACACCTCGTTCACCGCAGCTTGCCCGCGTCAGTACGCTGCACAGCTGATCTACAACGCAATCGACACCCCGACCGTTGTATGGCGCGACGATGCTTACACCAGCGTAACCCTGCTGGGCGATGACAACCAGACCGTAGGCGAGAAGTACATGTCTCTGAAGAAGTCTACTTCTACCCTGACCAACGTTGTTAAGACCAACGGCAAGGACACCTACACCGTAACTCTGGACTCCACCGCGTCTGTTGTTGACTGGGATAACACCACCGAGTCCAAGGATTCCGGCAAGGCAATCTTCGAGTTCACCGACGTTAAGAAGGATTACTCTGATCTGCTTTACAAGACCGTTACCGTTCTTCACAAGGATCGCAAGACTGTTTACGGCGTTTTCGCAACTTCCGACAACTCCCAGCAGTCCAACGTTCTGAAGAAGCTGGAGATGGACGGCGCTAAGGTTAAGCTGGACGGCACCAAGTACGATCTGGCTGCAACCGCTAAGCAGACCGTTTATGTAAACGGCGACGTTCTGTACAAGACTGCTTCTGGTTTCACCTTTAACTCTGAGGCAACTGGCGCTACCAAGGCTACTATTCCGGACTTTGTAAATGCTTACGGCAACAAGCCGACTTCTGGCACTAAGTTCGAGGATTCCAAGTACTGGCAGGGTTCTGAGGTATCCCTGATGGCTACCGACGGCACTTCCAACTACTCCATCCTGAAGGTTAAGACCTTCGCTGTAGGCAAGGTTACCGCTGTAGGCTCTGACTACATCAATGTAACCTACAAGAAGGGCGACAGCGACATCATCACCAAGACCAAGCTCGAGAAGGACGATTGGGATTGGTACGATGGCATCAAGAAGGATGACTACGTTGTAGTTTCTGCAGCTGGCAACTACGGCACCGGCAATGGCCTGGTTGAGAAGGCTGACGTTGTTACCGGCAAGGTAACCGGCACCAAGTCTGACGACGGCGTTTCCGTTGGCGGCAACTGGTACACCATGGCTGGTAACGGCACTTCCTTCGTAAAGCGCCCGAACACTGGCTCTAACGTTGACATGGTAGTTGTAAACGGTTACGTTTACTACACCGACACCACCGCAGGCAATGTTGATGACATGGCTCTGCTGATCGAGGCTGCTGCTAAGGGCGGCACCGGTTCTCAGTGGGAAGCTCGTATGCTGTTTGCTGACGGCTCTGAGAAGACCGTTACCATCGAGAAGTACTGGGATGACAAGGATAACAAGGCATTCCCGATCCTGCCGTTCTCTGAGGGCACGGCTGCTAACCCGAACGTAGCTTCCTGGACCACTACTGCTACTACTTCTGTAGCTGCTGCTCCGATTCTGGTATCCTACGAGGTATCCGGTGATGTTTACACCCTGAGCCGCGTTGGTATCGCTGCAGTTGAGGATAACGCTAACAAGGGCGACTTTGCTCTGAACGGCTATGATGCGTACGTTGACGCTACCACCGGCCTGATGACCGACGGCAGCATCAAGCAGAGCGACAAGACCGGTCACGGCACCTCTGACATGAAGATCTACACCCAGGCTGATGCTAACGGTCTGAAGAAGGGCTCCACCGCTCTGTCCCGTCTGTACTACGAATCCACCGGCGTTGTATTCGTTAAGTACAAGGCAACTACCGGCGGCACCGATGCAGATTACAAGGTAATCTCCGGCAAGACCGCTGCTGACTACAACAAGGCTATCGGCAATGTAGCTGCTGTTGCTAACAAGTCCGGCAACTCCTACTACGCTCAGGTAGCATTCATCGACCTGCAGCAGGGCACCACCGGCGGCAGCGATGACAACTACGCAGTAGTTATGGACGACGTTATTAAGGATACCAACGATGGCACCAAGTACATTGTTACTGCTTGGAACGGTTCTGAGAACATCACCATCAAGACTGATGACAGCACTGTTAAGAACCTGAAGAGCGGCGCTTTGATCACCTACTCCGGCGATCTGAACGATGCTGACGTTGACGTTAAGGCTGACCGTGACCATAACAACTACTTCGTATCTAACTACGATGCAGCTTCTGGCGACATCAACCTGATGTCCGGTACTCTGACTGCTGATGCTTCTGTTGCTGGTAAGTACACTGGCGCTTTGACCTCTGCTGGCTCCACCAAGAAGTTTGCAAAGGTTGACAGCAAGGATACCATCGTAATGTTCGTAAACTCTGACGATTCTGAAGGCGTAACCGGTCTGGATTACACCAACATCGATCTGGCTTACGCATTCGACAGCGACTTCTGCACCACCACCGATGATGGTCACGGCAACTACACCATCACTGGTCTGTCTGAGGATGCTAAGCCGAACGTAAAGGCTTACTTCGACGACGATGATCAGATCACTGTTCTGGTTGTTGACGTAAACCGCAACATTACCCAGTGGTAATTCATATTTAGCGTTAGCTGAATAATCAAAACCCCCGAGGGAAATTTCCTCGGGGGTTTTCTTTGTGCGCTCACTTGCAGTGAAGGGTAAGTTATGCTATTGTATTATCAGTAAATAAATTGATTTTGGATGATAATCACATGATAGAATTGCTCAAAGCATTTCTGTTCGGCATTGTAGAGGGCATCACCGAGTGGCTGCCGATCAGCAGTACCGGACACATGATTCTGCTCAATGAGTTTGTAAAGCTGGACGTGTCGGAAGCGTTTTACAGCATGTTCGAGGTGGTTATTCAGCTCGGTGCGATACTCGCGGTCGTTGTCCTGTTCTGGGGACAAATTTTCCCGTTTGAACGGCGAAAGGGCCGTCACGGCGGCGCATCCATCGTGCTGAATATGGATACCGTCAAGCTGTGGATCAAGATTCTGGTAGCTTGCGTTCCGGCGGCGATCGTCGGTCTCAAGTGGAACGACCTGTTTGAAGAACTGTTCTACAATTACCAGACGGTTTCCATTGCGCTGATCGTGTTCGGCGCAGCGTTTATTCTGGTCGAGAATGCGCATAAGGGCAAGCCGGCGCGCATCAACGCACTCACTGAGCTTACTTACCCGACCGTGTTTATGATCGGTATGTTCCAGCTGATCGCGGCTGTGTTCCCGGGCACCTCGCGTTCCGGCGCGACCATCGTCGGCGCACTGCTGCTCGGCGTGTCGCGTACCGTGGCTGCGGAGTTTACGTTCTTTCTGGCCATTCCGGTCATGTTCGGCGCAAGCCTGCTCAAGATTCTCAAGTT
>ERZ1673736.2824-NODE-2824-length-17851-cov-9.982693_pt1 | contig 17851 bp, 17 predicted proteins | sample MGYA00580212_ERZ1673736 | MGnify/ENA primary metagenome ERZ1673736 (study PRJEB41218, sample SAMN15661752) | gut metagenome | host: Homo sapiens | place: Canada: London | collected 2015-08-20/2019-03-30 | study: EMG produced TPA metagenomics assembly of...
CCGGCCGGACAGTACATGGAAATGCAGATGCTTTACACTCTGCCCCGCCTGCTCCTCCCAATGGGGCTGGCCCCATTGGGAACCCATATCTTTATCCTCGGACGGAGTAGATCCGCCCTCCGGGTTTCTCCGCCGCATCGCGGCGGAGAAACTGCGGCGCAAAGGCGCCGCCCCATCTTCGATGGGGCCCCGGGGAGCAGGCTCCTCTCAGCCCGGAGGCCAAGTCATATCCCGGCCGGACAGTACATGGAAATGCAGATGCTTTACACTCTGCCCCGCCTGCTCCCCGATGTTGGAGACGATACGGTAGCTGTCCAGTCCCAGCTCCCTGGCCACCTTGGCAATGACCTCAAAGATGTGGGCCACCGCCCCGCTGTTTTCCGCCGTCACCTCGGCAGCGGAGGCGATGTGGGCCTTGGGGATGACCAGGAAGTGGGTGGGCGCCTGGGGATCGATGTCATAGAAGGCGAAGCACTGCTCGTCCTCATACACCTTGTTGGACGGGATCTCTCCCGCGACGATCTTACAGAACAGACAATCGGACATTGGGGGACCTCCTTTGTTTGTCATATAGGACCATTGTACCGCATTTCCCCGGGATTTCAAGAAATTTTTCATTGCTCAGCACCCTTTTGTTGTCCCCAGAGTCTGGATCCTCCCAGTTTTCCCCATAGAAAACTGCCTCCCAGCAGGATCTCATCTCTTTTGACGCTTGTCCGGTCCAGCGTCTCCACGGGATCTGTTTCTTCTCTTTCAGGCGTACCACTCCTTCCAAACTTTCCTGCCTTCTCCCCGATGCAAAATCCAGGGGGAAATTTTGTTGGAGCCAGCAGGACAAAAAAAGACGCTGTGTTTGCACACAGCGTCTTTTTTTATTACTGGGCTTCGACCTGGCCGAACTCGCGGCCATTATAGGTCAGGCAGGACTTGCACATCCGGTGGGGCAGCCGATAGGCACCGCACTTGGGGCAGGTCACGATACCGGGAGTCTCCAGCTTCCAGTGGGAGCTGCGCCGCTTATCGCGCCGGGCCTTGGACACTTTTCTCTTAGGAACCGCCATTGGTGACACCTCCTTCGGTTAATGTGCTGTCATCAGCACGTTTGGACTACTCAGTTTCATCATCCAACAGCTGCGCAAGCGCCGCCAATCGTGGATCCACTTCAGGTCTGCACCCGCACGGACCCAGGTTCAGGTCTGCTCCGCACTTGGCGCACAGCCCTTTGCAGTCTTCTGAGCAAAGGTTCTTTGTATCCATCGCGAGGACAAAAGCCGTGGTCACCAGCTCGTCCAGATCCACCTCGCTGCCCTCCAGGAGCACGATCTCGTCGTTCTCCTCGTCCTCCAGCTCATCGGCCAGGAGGCAGTCCAAAGGCACCGCCTTTTCCCGGGAAAATTCCTTCCCGCAGCGGTCGCAGGCCAGGTCCAGAAGGGAGCGGGCCGTGCCCGTCAGCTCCAAGGCCCCGGCGTGGTTGGTCACGGTGCCCGCGGCCTCTACCGGCCGGCTGATGGGATGGGAGCCATAAAATTCCAGCTGGGACAGGTCCAGCTGAAATTGGAAGTCCTTGGACGCGCCCGGAACGTGGATGATGTCCTTCAGATCCAGCCGCATATGGAACCTCCCTCCGGGGTATGGACCCCATACTCGCAGAATGGTACAGCGAGTATTATAAACAAATCGGGGAATAATGTCAAATACTTTTTTGCATTTGAGGAAAAAATTTTTTTGCGGCGCCCTGCCGGCCCGCCGGGCGAAATCGGGATTGACAAAAAAACAAGAATATGGTGGAATGGTGGCAGGATATCACACGCTCAATACTGTGGAAGGGACCGACTTGCCCCATGAAGGAATTTATCGTTGGAACGAACGACGCTGGACAGCGCCTGGACCGCTGGCTGGCCAAGACCCTCCCCCTCCTCCCCGCCCCGCTGGCCCAGAAGTACATCCGTCTCAAGCGGGTCAAGCTCAACGGCAGGGGGGCAAAGCGGGACGTGCGTCTGGTCCAGGGGGACTTGCTCCAGCTTTATATCAACGACGAGTTTTTCCAGACCCCCACACCGGAAAACGCCTTTCTCTCCCTCTACCAGCCCAAACTCACGATCCTTTATGAGGATGAGCACATCCTTCTAGTGGACAAGCGCCCCGGCCTGGTGGTCCACCCCGACGAGACGGAGCGGGTCAACACGCTCATCACCCACATCCAGGCCTACCTCTACCAGAAAAAGGAGTGGTCCCCCTACCAGGAGGGGGCCTTTGCCCCCGCCCTGTGCAACCGTATCGACCGGAACACCGGGGGCATCGTCATCGCCGCCAAAACGGCGGAGGGACTTCGGGTGATGAACCAGAAGATCCGGGACCGTGAGCTGAAAAAATACTACCTCTGCATAGTCCACGGAACTCTCCCGCGCCCCGCGGGCCGGCTGGAGGGCTACATTCTGAAAGATGAGGCAAAAAAACAGGTCACCGTGAGCAGCCGTCCCAGGCCGGGGGCCAAGACGGCCGTCACACTGTACGAGACCCTGGCCGTCCGGAACGGGCTCTCCCTGGTGCGCTGCCAGCTCATCACCGGGCGCACCCACCAGATCCGGGCCCAGTTCGCCGCCGCCGGGCACCCCCTGCTGGGAGACGGCAAATATGGCAGCGAGCGGCAGAACAAGCGCTACGGCCGCAGCTATCAGGCCCTGTACTCCTACCGGCTGGAGTTCTGCTTCACTACCGACGCCGGGGCGCTGGCTCCTCTGGACGGACAGCAGTTCCAGGTGGAGCAGGTGGACTTCGTGACGGAATATTTTCCCGGCTTTTCCCTGTAATCCCCGCCGGTCCGCCGGGATCTCCCCTCACTCCGGCGCACCCCCAGTTTTCCTTGCCCCGGCCGGGCTTTCCCGGTTTTCCGGCGGGGGGATTTCACCGAGATTTTCGACAAAATCCATTGACATTTTATCGGTAAGCGGATATAGTGTATCTCGCTATCTGTGAATCCCCGCCGGGACCTCCAGCTGTCCCTCTGCTGCGGACAGCGGCGGGAATGAGACCGAGGGAGCTGACAAGCTGTAAGTTGAAAGGAAATGGGGGAGGATACATGTCCAAGGAGTTGATCCGCCTGGTGGACTGCACCATGGCGTTTGACGACGAGGTCGTGCTCGATAACATTACGCTGAATATCCATGACAAGGAGTTCCTCACACTGCTCGGTCCCAGTGGATGCGGCAAGACCACCACTCTGCGCATTATCGGTGGTTTCCAGACGCCCACCGCTGGCGACGTATTTTTTGACGGTGTGAGGATCAATGCTGTCCCGGCGCACAAACGGGCCATCAATACAGTATTTCAGAGATACGCTCTGTTTCCCCACCTGAACGTCTTTGAAAACATCGCCTTCGGCCTGCGCATCCCCAAGACGAAGGAGGAGCGGGACGAGAAGGGAAAGGTCATCCGTCATCAAAAAGTCAAGCTCACTGAGAAGGAGATCCAGGAGCGGGTCATGGAGATGCTGGATGTCGTCAACCTGAAGGGGTTTGAGAAGCGCTCTGTGTCTTCCCTGTCCGGTGGACAGCAGCAGCGGGTGGCCATTGCCCGCGCCCTGGTGAACCGTCCCAAGGTGCTGCTGCTGGATGAGCCTCTGGGGGCGCTGGATATGCGGCTGCGCAAAGACATGCAGAACGAACTTAAGCGCATCCAGCAAGCCATGGGCATCACCTTCATCTATGTCACCCACGACCAGGAGGAGGCCCTGTCCATGTCGGACACGGTGGTAGTGATGGACAAGGGGCAGATCCAGCAGATCGGCACCCCGGAGGACATCTACAACGAGCCTCAGAATGCCTTTGTGGCCGACTTCATCGGCGAGTCCAACATCATCGACGGCATTATGCGCACCGATGGCGTGGTGGAGATCTTCAACCGCCGTTTCCAGTGCCTGGACAAGGGCTTTGCCCCCAACGAGCCGGTGGACGTGGTCATCCGCCCCGAGGATGTGGACATCGTGCCAGAGGAGCAGGGCCAGCTGAAGGGGACCGTCACCTCCGTCACCTTCAAGGGGATGCAGTATGACATCATCGTAGACTTCTATGGCTTCAAATGGCTGATCCAGACCACGGACCTGTCCCCGGTGGGCAGCCGTATCGGCATCAAGATCGATCCCGACGGCTTCCACGTGATGAAGAAGAGCCATTACTCCGGCATGTTTGGAGACTACTCCTCTTACAGCGAGGAGTATGACGAGATCAGCGACGCCGCCTATGACCCCGAGGAGGCAGAGGGGGAGGAGGCCGGAGATGAAGCGGAATAAGCTCTCCCTGTTTTCCATCCCCTATGTGGTCTGGATGGCCATCTTTGTGGTCATCCCCATTCTGATGGTGGTGGTCTATGCCTTTTCTTCCGCCGGAGGCGGCTTCACCCTGGACAACTTCGCCCGCATCTGGGACTACGCGGTGGTCTTCACCCGGTCCTTCAAGCTGGCCCTCATCGCCACCGTGATCTGCCTGTTGGTGGGCTACCCCATTTCCTGTTTCCTGGCCCGGGAGGGAGCCGGCTTCCAGCGGGTGGCCATGATGCTCATCATGCTGCCCATGTGGATGAATTTCCTGCTGCGCACCTACGCCTGGATGTCCATCCTGGAGAACACCGGCCTGCTCAACCGTTTTTTTGACGCTATCGGCCTGTTCGACCTCATCAACGGCCTCTTTGGCACGGAGATCGAGTATTTCAAAATGATCAACACCCAGGGCGCGGTGGTGCTGGGCATGGTGTACAACTTCCTGCCCTTCATGATCCTGCCCATCTACTCGGTCATCGTCAAGCTGGACCACCGGCTGATCGAGGCCGCCCGGGACCTGGGGGCCGATTCGGTCACGGTGTTCCGCCGTGTGACCCTGCCCCTGTCCCTGCCTGGGGTCCTCTCGGGCATCACCATGGTGTTCGTCCCTGCGGTGTCCACCTTCGCCATCTCCCATCTGCTGGGGGGCGGCAAGCATCTTCTGCTGGGCAACCTGATTGAGATGCAGTTCAAGGGCTCGGCCTATAACCCCTATCTGGGCTCCGCCGTGGCGCTGGTGATGATGGTGATCGTGGTCATCTGCATGTCGGTAATGAATCGCTTCGGTGAGGGCGAGGAACAGGCGGTGATGCTATGAGCCGTTCCGCCTCTCTCTTCCGCCGCCTCTCCATGGCGCTGGTCTTTGTGTTCCTTTACGCCCCCATTCTGGTACTCATCGTCTTTTCCTTCAACGACTCCAGCAGCCGCTCGGTATGGGCCGGCTTTACCCTGGACTGGTATCGGGAGCTGCTTCGGGATGACCTGATCCTGGACGCCTTCTACACCACCTTGGCAGTCTCCGTCCTGGCGGCGGTCATCGCTACCGTGGCGGGCACCTTCGCCGCCATTGGCTTCTACAACATGAAGCGGCGCTGGCGCGGCCCCCTGATGACTATCAACAATATACCCATGGTCAACGCCGATATTGTCACCGGTGTGAGCATGTGTCTGTTCTTTGTGGCAGCCTTCTCCCTGTGGGGACAGGCTGCGGAGTGGATCAACGCCAGTCTGGGCACCGATCTGCCCACCAAGCTCTATCTGGGCTTCGGCACCATGCTCATCGCCCACATCACCTTCAACATCCCCTATGTGATCCTGTCCATCATGCCCAAGCTGCGGCAGATGGACAAGAACCTGGTGGACGCGGCCCAGGACCTGGGTTGCACCTGGATGCAGGCTTTCTGGAAGGTGGTGGTGCCTGAGATCAAGCCGGGCATCGTCAACGGCCTGCTCATCGCCTTCACCATGTCGGTGGACGACTTTGTCATCAGCTACTTCACCGCCGGCTCCACCACCGCCAACTTGGCCATGCGCATCTACGCCATGACCAAAAAACGCATCAGTCCGGAGGTCAACGCCATCTCCACCCTGCTGTTCGCCACCGTGCTCATCCTGCTGATCGTCATCAACCTGCGGGAGGCCAGTCAGGAGAAGGCGGCCAGGAAGCTCCGCCGCTGATTTTTGCGGCCTTCAGCCGTGAAAATAGAAAACCATAGAATATTGGAGGAATGATCCATTGAAAAAAGCATTTTCCCTCATTCTTACCCTGTCCCTGTCCGCCGGCCTGCTGGCTGGCTGCTCCGGCTCCGGTACCGAAAAGCGGGTGGTCAACGTGTGCAGCTGGGGTGAATATATTGATGAGAGCCTCATCCAGCAGTTTGAGGAGGCGACCGGGATCGAAGTCAACTACCAGACCTCTCCCAGCAACGAGGAGCTCTACTCCTCTCTCACTCTGGGCGGCACCAGCTACGATGTGATCGTCCCCTCGGACTATATGATCTCCCAGCTCATCGAGGAGGACATGCTCCAGCCTCTGGACTACGACAAGATTCCCAACTTTTCCAAAATCGCCGACCGGTTCAAGAACCTGTCCTATGACCCGGAGAATCTCTATACGGTCCCCTACACCTGGGGCACCCTGGGCATCATCTACAACAGCACCATGGTGGACCAGCCCATCACCAGCTGGGACGCCATGTTTGACCCCCAGTATGCCGACCAGGTCCTGATGATCAACAACTCCCGGGATGCCCTGGGCATCGCACTGATGGATCTGGGCTACTCCGTCAACACCGACAGCGAGGAGGAGCTGCGGGCCGCCTACGATCTGCTTGCTGAGGCCAAGAAGGCCGGTGTGTATCAGGCATGGGTCATGGACGAGGTCTTCGACAAGATGGAGGCCGGCGAGGCCGCCGTGGCCACCTACTATGCCGGCGACTACCTGAGCATGCTGGAGAACAATGAGAACCTGGTCTACGTGGTCCCCGAGGAGGGCTCCAACTGGTTCGTGGATGCCATGTGTATCCTTAAGAACGCAGAGAATGTGGATGAGGCTCATGAGTGGATCAACTTCATGGCTTCCACCGATGCCAGCCTGAAAAATATGGACTATATCTGGTACGCCTCCCCCAATCAGGAGGCCCTGGATTCCTATCCCGACTACTACGAGGAGACCTATGGCGAACCCCTGGACATGGAGCGCTATGAGATCATGGCTGCCCCCCAGGAGGTTCTGGACCGCTGCGAGGCCTATCTGGTGCGCCCGGTAGACACCCGCACCCTCTACAACGACCTGTGGACCGATTTGGGCATTCTCTCCTGAGCTCAGCTCCCTTCAAAAAAACCATTGGACCCAGCCGGAAGGCTGGGTCCTTTTTCTTCCATAGCAATTTACAATTCGTTCACGCTTTGTCTCAAATTTCTTGATGTTTTTCCCTCCTGGTATGGTATTCTATGGGTGGTCGGAGCGATCCGGCTTTCCCCTTCCAGAATCCACGGAGGGCTCCATCCCCTCCCAACCCCGAGTATGCGGCCCGTTCTCCCCGGGCTGCGTCTCACCTCCGGCGCACGGCGGTGCGCCCACTGTCTCCCGCACGGACAACAGCCTGCCCGGGAGACAGACCAAAGACTCTCCGGCCCCCATCTATGGTCCGGTTCCCATCATACAAAATGCCCGGCCCGCTCAACGCATTGAGTGGGCCGGGCATTTTTGGATTCAGTCCAGCCAGCCGGAGTCCGGCTGGGGCTCCCGATGGGCACTGAACAGGGAGCCTTCCTCCCTGGGCGGCCCGTTCAGGGCCACCCGGTAGTAGTCGTGGTCCAGGATCATGGCCGAATAGGCCACCCGGTTCTGCACTTCGGCGATCTGGCTCTGCACATACGCCTCGTCCGGCGGGGAGCCGTCCCAGGACCGGAACTCATCCAGCACTGAGTTGTATGCCCCCTCCTCTGTCAGGAAGCTGTAATTCGAGAAGATCACCAACCCGGGTTCGTCAGACAGGATATCCCGCCCCGCCATCAGCCGCGAGTCATACTCCAGGCCGAACAGGTTAGCCAGGGTGGGCATTACATCCAGGCTGGAGCAAAGCTTCTCCACCCGCACCGGCTCCTCCATCTGGGCGTTCCACAGAATCAGGGTGTTCTGGAATATCTCAAAGTTGGGGTCCACTTGACGGCCCAGCAGCTCACTGTACTCCTCGTCGGTCAGTCCGTAGGGGTAGTGGTCGCCTGAAAGGACGATGACGGTGTCATCCAGCCTGCCCGCCTCCTCCAGCTGGGTGAGCAGGCTCTCCATGGCCAGTTCCAGCTCCATCTGACAGGCCAGATATGCCTTGGGCCCCTCGCTGTACGGCAGGCCAGCCACCTCGTCCCAGTGCCTGCGGGACATGGCGTTCTCCTCATAGGTGTAGTTCAGATGGCCGCTCACCGTCAGGCAGTAGACCATAAACTGCTCCTCATCCACGAACATGGGAACGATTTCTTCCATCATCTCCAGGTCAGAGGGAGGCCAGATCTCTTCCAGTTCTAACCCGTGCCCCAGGGCATAGTACTCATAGCCCATGTTGGGGAAGGACTTATCCCGGTCATAGTAGGTATAGAGGTAGTCGTGGAAGGCCATCGTCCGGTAGCCCAGCTGGCTGAACTGGTTCCCAAAACCGAAGGGCATGTAATTTCCTGCGGACTGGGAGTAGCTCCACACCCCGGACTTTGGGATGAGCCCCGTGGTGGTGGTGTACTCCCCATCCGAGGTGGACACCCCCCACAGCGGGGTGTAGAAGTGGTCAAACACAAAGCCAGAGTGGGCCATCTCATAGAGCACAGGAGTGCGCTCCGGGTCCATGGCCAGGGTACAGAACCCCTCTGCCACGATCCAGATCAAATTCTTTCCCTGAAAATAGCCCGTCCACTCATTTTTTGCTGTGGGCACCTGCTGGGAAAAATAGGTGTGCATCTGGAGCAGGTCCTCGTCTGTCTCCTCCGCTATCAGCCGGTCGAAATCGATGTCCAAGATGTGATAGTCCGCGGAGGAATACTCCGCGGACTCCACCTCTACCGGCTCACTGGCCGGCCGGTAGAGGTGGAGCGCCTGCCCCTTCCGGAGGCTCTGGTCCTCCGGGGTGATCCCGAAGAGCACTCTGCGCAGCTCCAGCTGGTTCTGGGTCAGCATCCCAAAGTTCTGCACCTCCAGTTCCGGCACCGCCGCCTGGAGATAGATGAAGCGCAGGGACATGGAGCCCCCGCCGCAGCACATCACGATGCCCATGGCAGCCAGCTGGACCACCGCCGCCAGGAGGGCCCACCGTGCCCCCATCCTTCTGGACATGGGGCCCTCCTCCGGGATCAGACGCCGGCGGAGGACCACCGCCAGTCCGAAGGGGACCGCCATCATGGCGATGGGGAACCAGTTGAGCAGGATCTCCCCAACCGCCATGTCTCCGAAAGCACCGGCCACCATCCCCATCTTAGTCAGGGAGAAAGCTGTGAGGAAGGTCTTGAACAGGTGATAATAGATGCTCTGGGCTCCCATCCACACGGAGAGCAGCAGGGTCATTGCCAGCAGCAGCACCCGCCCCTTTCGTGGGGCGACCCCGCCGCACAGCAGTCCCAGCAGGATCGCGATGGGCAGGGTGAACAACAGGGTGAACAGCGCCCCCACCGGCGTGACGGCGTGGAAACAAAACAGCTTCAAAAACAGTTCTTCATAGTAGATGACCCCAGCAAAAAACAGGGACGGGACCAGCAGCCGCCGCCAACGGCTCCATCTGTTCTCCCCCGCCGGGCCCATAGCAGTCATTCTTTCCCAACTCATGTAGACAACCTCCGCTCGCGGGACTCACTTTTGGGAAGAGCGCCCTGTCCGTCTCCGCGCCCCCCCTCTCTCCGGGGGCCGGCGCGGCCTGGCGCATGATTTCCCATTGTACTCAATCCCGCACCCGCTGTCAAATCCCCGGAACGTCTCCCCTCTCCCCACGCCCTCCATATTTCCCCTATAAAAAACGGCGGTAATCCTGCACAGCGCTGTCCCTTTTTTTCTTTTTTCTCCCATCCCGCGGTTTTCTGCACAATTTCTTCTCCTTCTTCTTTATTTTTTTGTTTATTCTATCTTAATCAAAAGAATTTGATGGAGGATCTTCATTTCTTTCCTCCCTTTTTGAAGAATTTCCTTGCAAAATATGTGGAAATCTGCTATCATGATTTTAACATTTTATTCATAATTTTGGGGTTTATTTGGGCGGGAGCGGGAATCGGTTTCCGCTTCTGTTCTGCCTATGGCGCCCCATGGAAATGAGGTCCCCTGTGTCTGAACTGCGCGATACCCTCCTCGCCCGCCTCTCGGAGGCATACACAGCCTATTTTGACGTAGAGCCCGTCCAAGACGGCTCCCCCCTGAAAGCACTGTGCGCCTATCACTCCCGCGGCTCTCAGTATGTACTGATCAAAAAGGCGGAGCTGTGGGCGGCGGAGACCCACGAATACCTCTACCTATACTCCCTCCCCCGGCTGGACTTCACCAGCCTGGTGGAGCTTCAGGCCCGCACGCTGGAGGACGGGATGCCACGCATCCGCCCCCATTCCCAGCATATGTGCACCTATCTGTCGGCCGTGGTCCTGTGTGATCAGGCCGACCCGGACGCTCTGGCCCAGCTTCAAAAGCTGAAGAAGCACCGGGACTTTAAGCTATCGCTCCATGGATGGATGGAGTTTCGTATAGCAGCGGTGGACCTGTCCACCGGCGACATCGCCACGAACCGCAGCGGCAAAGATCTGGGGAAGAGCCTGAGTGGTCTTGTGGCCCGCGAGATCCAGAAATTTAAGTTAAGGAGAGGAGAAACTTAAATGAATGCAGTGTTAGTTCTTTCCATTGGCATTGTCATTCTGATCGTAGGTTACATCTTCTACGGCGGATGGCTTGCCAAGCAGTGGGGCGTGGATGACTCCCGGCCCACCCCTGCCCATGAGCTGGAGGACGGCATGGACTATGTCCCCGCCAAGGCTCCAGTGCTGATGGGCCACCACTTTTCGTCTATCGCCGGCGCCGGCCCCATCAACGGCCCCATCCAGGCCGCCGTATTCGGCTGGATGCCTGTGGTGCTGTGGGTGCTGATCGGCGGCATCTTTTTCGGCGCCGTCCATGACTACGGTGCCCTGTTCGCTTCCATCCGCCACAAGGGCCAGTCCATCGGCGAGGTGGTCGCCCTGAACATCGGCGACCGTGCCAAGAAGCTGTTCCTGATCTTTTCCTACCTGACCCTGGTGCTGGTGGTGGCCGCTTTCGCCTCCATCGTGGCCAGCACCTTCCAGGCCACCTATGTGGACGGCGTGCTGGACACCGCCGCCTCTGCCACCAACGCGTCCGTGGCCATGATCTCCCTGCTGTTCATTGTCATGGCCGTCCTGTTCGGCTTCTTTGTCTACCGCCGCGGGGCCTCCCTGGCAGTGGCCACCATTGCCGGCTGCGTGGGCATCGTGATCTGCCTGCTCATCGGCCTGAACTGGCACCCCATCTATCTGTCCAACTCCGTGTGGATGTGGATCATCGGCGCCTACATTCTGGTGGCCTCTGTGGCTCCCGTGTGGATCCTGCTCCAGCCCCGTGATTATCTGTCCTCCTTCCTGCTGTACGCCATGATGGCCATCGCCGCTGTGGGCGTCATCGGGGCCGGTCTCACTGGTGCGGACGCTGCCCACATGGATATGCCCGCCTTCACCGGCTTCTATGACAGCCTGGCGCCCACCGGCACCTCCCTGGGCTATGTCTTCCCCGCTCTGTTCGTCACCATCGCCTGCGGCGCCATCTCCGGCTTCCACTCCCTGGTGGGCTCCGGCACCACCGCCAAGCAGCTGGACCACGAGCGGGACGCCAAGCCCATCGCCTACGGCGGCATGCTCATCGAGTGTGCGCTGGCCCTGGTCTCCCTGTGTGCTGTGTCCTTCATCTGGACCGAGTACGCCTCCGGCGAGATCGTCACCCCCACCCAGGTGTTTGCCACCGGCATTTCCCGCATGATCGCCTCCATCCCCGGTCTGGCGGGCACACAGGCCACCGTCAGCTCCCTGTTGGTGCTGACCGTATCTGTCTTCTGCCTGACCTCCCTGGATACTGCCACCCGTCTGGCCCGCTACATGTTCCAGGAGTTCTGGCTGAAGCCCGGCCAGACCTATAAGGAGGCCACCGGCTTCAAGGCCATCCTCACCAACCCCGTGGTCGCCACCGCCATCACCGTGGTGCTGGGCGTGGGTCTGGGCATGACCGGCTACTCCAAGATCTGGCCCCTGTTCGGCGCCGCCAACCAGCTGCTGGCCGCGCTGGCCCTGCTGGCCGTCTGTGCCTGGCTGGGCAACATCGGCAAGAACAACAAGATGTTCTATATCCCCATGATCTTCATGCTGATCGTCACCCTGACTTCCCTGGCTCAGACCATCAGCACTCAGGTGGGCAAGATCACCGCCGGCGCTGCCACCGACTGGGCCCCCTATGCGCAGGCCATCCTGGGCGTGCTGCTGTTCATTTTGGCTATCGTGCTGGCTGTTGAGGGCTGCATGACCATCTTCGGCAAGAAGAAAAACACCGCCGCGAAGTAACCTTCCATCCTGCTTCACGACATCAGCAAGGACCGCAGTGCCTTTTTCCGGGCGCTGCGGTCCTCTTCTGTTGACAAGGATTGTATTTTTTTCTCATTCGTGCTACACTGAACGGGACAGCCTTTGCGGAAGGGAGGAGAACATTCTGATCGAGCGGCTCTGCCGGTGGAGCGTGCCGGCTTTTTTGCTGCTGGAGGGGGCGCTCTACCTCTCCTTCCTGGCCCTGGACCTGCTCTCTCCTAGTCCTCTGAGCACCGCCCTGAAGTATGCCGCCCTGCTGCTGTGCCTGCTCATGGCCCTGGCGGGGGCTTCCCGGGGCGGAGACCGCCTAGTGGCCGCCGCGCTGGCCATGACCGCAGCGGCCGACCTCTTCCTGCTGGTGCTGGACCGCTGGTACCTCCTGGGCATCCTCCTCTTTTACGGGGTCCAGGTGGCGTATATGGTCCGCATCTGTAAGGCCAACGGAGGCTATGCCCTGCTCATTCCCAGGTTCCTTCTGTTCTCCCTGCTTCTGGTGGCCCTGTACCAGCTGGAGCTCTTCACACCGGAGACCGCAGCCGCGGCCCTCTACTTCTCCCACTTCCTCTTCAACGCCCTGCTGAGCCTGTCCCTGCGGGACGCCGGGGGCCGCCTCTTCTCCCTGGGACTGCTCCTCTACCTCATGTGCGACATGCTGGTCGCAGTCTCTCAGTTCCCCAGCCTCTTCCCTGCCCCCCTCTCTTCCGTGGCCCAGGTAGGGATGTGGCTCTTCTACCTCCCCGGGCAGGTGCTCATCGTCCTGTCCGGTCTGGTCATCCCTACGGGAGGTGTCCCTGATGAAACAGAGTAAGATCCTGTCCGTCCTGCTGGCCGTCCTTACGGCCTGCCTCGTGCTCTCCTCCTCTGTGGCGGTCCCCATCCTCTGCCGCCCTTTCTATTACGCCCATATCGGCCCTCTGGGGCTGGTCCAGGCTACCGGCCTGACAGAGGAGGCGATCCGCCAGGCCTATGACGAGATGCTGGACTTCTGCCTGGGCGCCCCGGAGTTCTCCACCGGCGCGCTGTCCTGGTCACAGTCCGGCCGGGACCATTTTGCCGATGTGCGGGTCCTCTTCCTGCTGGATCTGGCCGTGCTGGCCTTGTCTGCCGCCCTCCTGCTCCTCTGGTTCCTGCTGGGCCGGAGGATGGGCCTGGTGCCCCGCCCCCTTCTGGGCCGGGGCCCCGGCTTCTGGGCTGCCGCGGGGCTGGGCATCGTCTTCGCCGTGGTGGGCCTGCTGGCCTCCCTGGACTTTGAGCGGGCTTTTGTGGTATTCCACGCCCTGTTCTTCCCGGGGAAGGACAACTGGCTCTTCGACCCGGCGGTGGACCAGATCATCCTGATCCTGCCGGAGGTCTTTTTCCGCAACTGCGCTCTGCTCATCGGGGGGCTGATCCTGCTCTGGTGCGCCATCCTTATCGGGACGGACCTGTGGCTGGGACGCCGCCGCCGCTGAACCGATAAAGACCGCCCCGCCGGAACCAAAGGCTCCGGCGGGGCGGTCTTCACTTTCGGGACATCTCAGATCCCCCGATTCAGGGTCTTGCGCAGGCGGATCTTGCCTTCCAGCGCCTGGTCGATCAGGGAGAGGAACTTCTCCCGGTCCTCCGGCAGCCCCCCCTTCAGGGGCAGGTAGTTGGAGGCGTGGTTGCTGGTGAAGTGGAGGGGGTCCACATCCAGGTGCTCCAGCAGAAGGTGGCACTCCTCCAGGATCTGGTCCGGGGTACACACCTGAAAGCGCCCGGCCAGCACGTCCTCCCCCAGCGGGGTGCCCGCCGCAGGGGCAAAAGTCATGGCTGAGAGGTGGCGGGGCTTCATTTTGTTGATGATGCCGGCGGTGGACAGGACGTGCTCCTCCCAGTCGCCCCCCTGGCCGGTGAGGCCCAGGATGACGATGGCCCACAGGTCGATGCCCGCCGCCACCAGGTTCTGGCCCGCCTGGAGCATCTCCGCGGCGGTGCAGCCCTTTTGGATGGCCTGGAGCACTGCGTCGCTGCCGCTCTCCACCCCCAGATAGGCCCGGGTCAGTCCGGCCTCCCGCAGGGCGCGCAGTTCCTCCGGCGTCTTGCTCAGGGTGCTCCTGGGGCCGGCGTAGGTGGTCACCTTCTGGAGCTTAGGGAAGGCAGCATACAGCTTCTCCAGGATCTGGAGCAGCTGCTCCGTCCTCATCACAATGGCATCCCCGTCCATGAGGAAGACCCGCTCCACATTGGGCCCGTAGTAGCTGCGGGCCATGTCGATGTCCTCCAGGATCTCCTCCACCGGGCGGACCCGAAACTTCTTCTCCTTGTACATGGCACAGAAGGTGCATTTGTTGTGGGAACACCCGATGGTGCACTGGAGCAGATAGCTGCGCCACTCCCCTGGGGGACGGTACAGCAGGTCACTGTCGTATCGCATGGGTCACTGTCCTTTCAAAATCTCTTCCATAGCCCGGCACATGGCCTCCATCTCCTCGTCTGTCCCGATGGACACCCGCAGATGGTCCTGTATCCTGGGGCGTTCAAACCGGCGCACCAGCACGCCCCGGTCCCGTAGCCCCTGCTGGAGCACCCGCCCGGAGTGGTCCGGGTGGGCGATGAACAGGAAATTGGAGCTGGAGTCATGGACCTGGAAGCCCATCTCCCGCAGCCTGTGGGTGACCCACGTCCGGGTCGCCATGATCTTGCCCCGGGTCTCCTCAAAATATGCCGTGTCCCGCACGGCCGCCTCCCCTGCCGCCTGGGCCAGCCGGTCCAGGGGGTAGGAGTTGAAGGAGTTCTTCACGCAGTTCACCCCATCGATCAGGTCCTGGCTGCCCAGGGCGTAGCCGATCCGCATCCCCGCCAGGGACCGGGACTTGGACATGGTGCGGACCACCAGCAGGTTGGGATACTGGTCGATGAGCTCCACAGCGGACTGGGCCCCGAAGTCGGCGTAGGCCTCGTCTACCAGCACCGCCGCTGCCGGGTTGGCCTCCACGATCCGCCGGATGTCAGACAGAGGCAGGGCTCGGCCCGTGGGTGCGTTGGGGTTGCAGATCACCGCGCCGCCGTTCCCCCCCAGAAAGCGCTCCACCGGCAGGGTGAAGTCCTCGTTGAGGGGGATCTCCTCATAGTCCAGCCCGAACAGCTCGGTATAGACCGGATAGAAGCTGTATGTGATGTCTGGGAACACCACCTTCCGCCCGGGGCTGAACAGGGCGTAAAAGCACAGCCCCAGCACCTCGTCTGAGCCGTTGCCGCAGAACACCTGCTCCGGCTCCACGCCATAGTGCTCCGCCAGCGCCCCCCGCAGCGCGGCAGACTCCGGATCAGGATAGAGCCGCAGGCGCTGATCCACCTCCCGCCGGATGGCCTCCAGCACCCGGGGAGAAGGGGGGTAGGGGTTCTCGTTGGTGTTCAGCTTGATGAACGTCCGGTCCTTGGGCTGCTCCCCGGGGGTGTAGGGCACCAGTCCCTGGATCCGGCTGCTCCAGTATCGTTGATTCATGCTTCTTCCCCTCCTCCTTGGCCGCCCTTTGCCGGGCGCGCCTCCAGTTTGACCTCCGTGCCGTCCCGATACACCTTTCGGACACTTTTCTCCGCCTTGTTCCGGGGAAGCATCACCTCGTGTCCGCAGCCCAGACAGCGCATCCGAAAATCCATGCCCACCCGGAGGACCAGCCACTCCTGGCTTCCACAGGGGTGAGCCTTCTTCATTTTCAGCACATCTCCCACATGGATGTCCATCACATGCTCCTCCATTCCGGCCTCTCTCTGGCTCGGGCCGCTTCCTTTTGCAGTTTTTTACTATTATAGAGGAATTCAGCGCCCCTGTCAAATCCTCCCTCGCCGTCTCCCTTTCATCCCCAGCACCCCAGAAAATGACAACAGTGCAGAGGCGGCGGACCCTTCCTGCCAGAGGGGCCCGCCGCCTTGCCTGTATCCGATACTTATTTAGTGCCGAAAATTCGGTCGCCCGCGTCGCCCAGGCCGGGGACGATATAGCCGTGGTCATTGAGCTTCTCGTCCACCGCGGCCACATAGATGTCCACATCGGGATGGGCGGTACGCACTGCCTGGATGCCCTCAGGGGCGGCCAGGATGTTCATCAGCTTGATGCTCCTGCACTCATAGTTTTTCAGGAACTGGATGGCCGCCACGGCGGAGCCGCCGGTAGCCAGCATGGGATCCAGGACGATGACGTCCCGCTCGGCGATGTCGTGAGGCATCTTGCAGTAATACTCCACCGGTGCCAGGGTCTCCGGGTCCCGGTACAGGCCGATGTGCCCCACCTTGGCGGAGGGGATCAGCGTCAGGATGCCGTCCACCATGCCCAGCCCGGCCCGCAGGATGGGAACAATGGCCAGCTTCTTCCCCGTCAGGCACTTGAAGGTGCCGGTGGCCACGGGAGTCTTGATCTCCACATCCTCCAGAGGCAGATCACGGGTAGCCTCATAACACTCCAGTGTAGCGATCTCGGACACGATCTCCCGGAACTCCTTCACACCGGTGCGCTCGTCCCGCAGGATACTCAGCTTGTGCTGGAGCAGCGGGTGATCCAAAACATGGACTTTGCTGTCAAACATCTGAAACGCTCCCCTTTTTATTTTGATTTAGCTTCCCGCTCCAGCCGCTCCCGCTCCGCCTGAGACAGACGGCAGTACACGGGGGCCAGCTCCTCTCCGGAGACCAGTCCGCCTGAACGGACCAGCTCCAGCGCCGCGCGGGCCACACCCCAGGCGCTCTGCATCCGCAGATGCTCCGGGGCCATTTTCAGGGTGATACCCTGCTCTGTTAAAGTATTATAGCACAGCCTGGCCCCGTCTCCAACTACAATTTTCTCTTTTTCCACCTTTTTCAGCTCTTCCCCCAGCTGGTCCAGGCCGATGGCCCGGTCGGGCGCCAGCCGCTGGAGACCCTCCCCTGCGGCCAGGAAGAGGGCGTTGTACACCTGGCTGCGCCGGGCATCCATGGCGCACACGATGACCCGCCCCTCCAGGTGGGCCAAAGGCCAGGCCATGGACTCCAGGGTGGAGCAGGGGGCGCAGGGCTTGTCCTCCGGCCAGGCCAGCCCCTTCGCGGTAGCCACGCCGATGCGCAGCCCGGTGAAGGAGCCGGGTCCGGCCGCCACGGCGATCACCTCCACCTCCTTCAGGGACGCGCCGCAGTTCTTCAGCATGCTGTCCACCAGGGGCAGCAGGGTCCGGCTGTGGGTCAGCCCGCTGTTCTGCCAGCTCTGGGCCAGCAGGGTCCCGTCCTGGCACAGGGCGGCGGAACAGGCCGCCGCCGAGGTCTCAAGGGCCAGTATTTTCATCGTCGATCTCCCCTCTCTGCTCAAAATCCGGCGGGGACAGGCTCCACCGAGATCACCCGCCTGCTCTCCTCCCCGCCCCGGCGGATGTCCACCCGGACAGTGTCCCGCTCCAGCGCGTCCGCCACATTCTCGCTCCACTCCACGGCGCACACGCCGCCCCG
>ERZ1673736.2836-NODE-2836-length-17782-cov-5.807638_pt1 | contig 17782 bp, 20 predicted proteins | sample MGYA00580212_ERZ1673736 | MGnify/ENA primary metagenome ERZ1673736 (study PRJEB41218, sample SAMN15661752) | gut metagenome | host: Homo sapiens | place: Canada: London | collected 2015-08-20/2019-03-30 | study: EMG produced TPA metagenomics assembly of...
TTTTATAGTATAGGCTGTTCAACTTTTTCTGTCTACACTTATATACTAACACCAGGGAGATGGATACTGTAAAAGGAAAAAAGGGAGTTACGAAGTCATGTCTGCTTGTTTTATCAGAGCGTAAAACCAGAATGGAACTGATATTTAAGATGGCTGATCAAGGAGCTGCTTCTGTAGTAGAGGCACTTGATTCACTGGAAAGAAAGTGGGGAGAACAATTTCCAATCATGTTCAAAACGATCACGGTAGACAATGGTGTGGAATTTTCGGATACGGAAGGAATTGAACGTTCGGTATTTGATAACCAGAAAAAACGCACATCGCTGTTTTATTGTCATGCGTACTCCAGTTGGGAAAGAGGAACTAACGAAAACATCAATAAGATGATTCGCCGTCATATTCCGAAGGGGGTAGATTTTGATGATAAGACAGAAAACGATATTATATATATCGAAAGCTGGATAAACAGTTATCCTCGCAGGATGTTTCGTTTTCAGACCTCCAAAGCACTTTTTGAGGCAGAATTAAAGCAGTTTGGATAAGAAAAGGTCTTGGCAGTATGATATGTAAAGCTGTCAAGACAAATTTTTTTGAAAAAATGTCGTAAAACTATTGACAACCAACCCAGAGGTGAAAGAAAACAAAAAACTATTGACAAAAACCTAAAATTATAGTAAAGTTTAATTGAAATTTATGGAAAAAGCTACACTGATGTGGTTAAAATCAATAAGTAGGAGGAAGGAGTATGAAAAATAAAGTGCGATTTGTTTTATTTATAATTTCAATAATCGCGGTATCTTTTTTTGCACCATTAAAAAGTTTCCAATTAAAATGGCTTATTGATTCGAAATCCAAAGAGGAAGCTTTGGGCTATCTTGTTATTATTTTTTTGATTACAATTTTAAGTTGGTTGTTTGAATACTTTAGTAGGAAGTTATTTACTAATTTTGCTTGCGATGAGATTGAAAAAATTCGTAACCGAATTATGAATAATGTGTTGCACCGATCAATAGAACAGTATAATAATGAGAGTGATGCAGTATATTTGTCGCTTTTAACGAATGATTTACGAACTATATATGATGACTATTATATGTCTATTTTTAATATGATATTTTGGGGTGGGATTATGGCGTGTACATTAGGCATGTATTTGTACATAAGTCCAATATTATTGATTGCAATTCTTGTAATTGCAATACCACCACTTATGCTTCCGCGTATAATGAATGCCAAACTTAAGAAGGCAAGAGATACATTTTCACAACAAATGATAACTTATACACAGTATCTGAAAGAGCTTTTAGGTGGTTTTGAAGTGATACGAGATTTTCTTAGAGAAGATGCGTATAATAGAGAGCATCTTAAAGTGTCATATGAAACTAAAAAAAGCGAATGCACGTATCAGCAAGGTTTGAACAATGTAATTGTGAATACATCTCTTATTAGCAATCTTATTTTTCCAGTTGTCCTTTTAATTGGTTTGTTTCTTGTATTTGCAGGAGATATTACAGTAGGAACTATGTCAACAGCGGCAAGTATGGCAAATTTTGTAATAACACCTTGTCATCAGATTGCACAGGCATATGCAAAAGTAAAAGCAACTAAGGGAATTAGAGGTCGCTTGCAAGTAGCAATGGCTAGTCAGAAAGATAAAGAAGGTAGTCAGCTGGATAGCCCTATTAAAGAGGTTAAATGCGAAAGAGTAACTTTTACATATCCTGAAAGTAATAGGAGAGTAGTAAGCGAGGTAACTTTTACTATTAAGTCTGGACAGAAATTTGCACTTGTGGGAGAGAGTGGATGTGGTAAATCAACATTTGCAAAATTGCTTCTTCAATATTATCAAGAGTACAAGGGAGGTATTTTAATCAATGGGCGACAGATAAAAGAACTTGAACGAAAAAGTCTTTACAAGAGAGTTGGCTATATTGCTCAGACAACATATCTATTTAATGATACAATATATAATAATATTTGTTTAAAGGAAGTATTTTCGGATGAACAAGTGCGTCTGGCAGTTGAGTCATCAGGACTTTTAGCTTGGATCCAAACACTTCCAAATAGATTGGATACTGTTATTAGCGAGAATGGGAAGAATTTGTCTGGAGGACAGAGGCAGAGAATTGGTATTGCACGCCTTATTCTTCGCAAATATGATTTTATTGTTGCTGATGAGATAACAGCAAATTTGGATCCTGAGACATCTCAACAGATTATGGAGAAATTACTAAAAATGTCAAGTAGTATGTTGGTAATTACTCATGATATTTCAAGCCGATTTTTAAAACAGTTTGATGAAGTGTATCAAATGAAAGAAGGAAAAATAAATTTGATAGAAAAAGGGGGGGATTTATGAAAGGAAAGATATTAAGAGAAACCTTTGATAAGAACTTGAATGAGGTAATTAGATTAAAACAAGCGGAAGACGGTCGTAGCTTTTTTACTGTAGTGCCGAAAGGAATGCCAGTAGAACATATGCAGTCATTAGAAAAACCATTATTTGCTCATATTTGCGTCACTAACAAATGTAATTTAAATTGTCCATATTGTTATGCAGCAGATCATAATGTATCGCATGACATGACAGATGAACAACTCAAACAAGTTGTAGAAATATGCAATAATAATGATATAATGTGTATTACATGGACTGGCGGCGAACCTTTACTTCGAAGCAATTTTTCAGAGATAGTTTTGCAGGTATATAAATATGGAATAAAGCAAACAATTTTAACAAATGGGACCTTGTTGGAGACTATTATTGGAGAAAAATGGCCAACGAAAAATATTAATTTTCAAGTTAGCCTAAATAATATTTGGAATAATTACGTTGAATGCGCTCCTATTATCGAGAAAGTTAAAAAGATGATTAAAGAAGGTTATGATATTGTAGTAACTGTAATGTTGGAACCCAAATCATGTGAATTGTACAAAAAATTATTTGATATGTTAGTTGAAAATCAAATATCAAAAATACGATTGGGATTCAAGATACCAGTTGGAAGAGGTGCATTTGACGGAGATATGAAGGAATATGAAAAGAAAATGCGAGAAATTATTCCAGGCCTCTTTAAATTAAAAGAAAAATATCAAGGAATATTAAAAATTGATTATCAGTTTGAAGGCGCAAATTATAAGTTTTCTGGATTGCCACGTAGATTTATGATATGTCAGGCAGGAACTATGGAAGTTTATATTGACAATAATGGTAATGCCTATCCATGTCCTCTATTTAAGTCATATGAAGATTTATATTGTGGAAATGTATTTGATAATTCATGGCAATCAATTTGGCAATCGGAAGCGATGAATAAATTGAGAAAAGTAAATGAATGTAAAGATTGCTCATACATATGTGGTGTTTGGTGTAGAGCACTGAAAACAGCTATGGATGGTAGTTTTTATGGAAAATCTAAATATTGTTTAAAGACGATGGAGAGAATATGAAATTTTCAAAGTACAATGTAAGCATAGATAACTATCCTAGAAATGGATATTCCTTTATATATAATTTATTTACGCATAAGACTATATGCATAAGTACTAAAAAACTCATGAACGTATCAGATGAATTGTGCGCAAAAATGAGAAATTGTGGAATATTGGTGGATGACAATGAGAAAGAACAAAATGCAGTTTTAAATTATTATGAAGAAAATGCAGGAAATACAGACGAGCTAGTTGTAATGTTATTTCTTACACGGAAATGTAATTGTAAATGTATATATTGTTATGAAGATCAACAAAATGCAAAATTCAGTGATATGAGTGACACTGCATATGTGACAGATGTAATAATTAGACTGATGGATGAATTAGATGTTAAAAAATTAAAAATAATATTTTATGGAGGAGAACCATTAATAAAAAGCCCAATGATTTCAGCAATTTCAAAATTTTTATTTACTAGATTGAAAGAGAATTATTCATTTTCAATAGTAACGAATGGAACTTTGATTAAAAAGAATGAGTTTGAAATGTGGAACAAATTGGGACTAAAGGCTATTAAAGTTACGCTTGACGGGGAAATGATGAGTCATAATAAGAGACGACCATATGCAAATGGGGAGGGATCGTATGTAGATATTTTAAATAACTTATCGGAAATTAAGGAACTAACTCATATTGTTGTAAATATTGTATTAGATGCATCTGTAACAGGAATAGAAAAGCTTGTTATGGATTTAAGAGCTAGGAAAATTGAACCAGAAATATCGTTATGTTTGATAGAACCTAATAATTACACGGTAGATCAAAAATCAAAGCTTGTTATTGAAAAAACAATGTTGCTGGCTAAAATGAATATTCTTCAAAGTACGAAAATAGCGTTTGATCATGGAATTATATGTATGGGAAAAAATGTTCATAGTATAGGTATTGATGCGAATAATGTAGTGTATCGTTGTAATGGAAATTTAGATTCTAAGATTGGAACGTTATCAGACAAAATAAAGAAGGATTTTATTCCTGTAAAAAAACAATGTGTTGAATGTAAATATCTTCCAATATGCTTTGGTGGGTGTCTTTATGAATTAAAATGCGAAAAAGAATATTTTGAAAAAACAATACCAGATTTAGTTAAAGCATATGCTAAATTTGAAATATAATATAGCAAAATAAAAGAAATATTTCTTTTGTTTTAGAATATTGGCAAAGCCATTAGAAAGGAGGTGTTGATATGGATAATGAGTTGAAGTATGAGACTAATCATTCCGAAGAAGATGATGAAATCGTAGTTGAAATGTCTGGTTGCAGTACTAATGCAGCGAACGGTCTTTATGGCATTGCATAAAGCTATAAGATTCTAGTCGAAAAGGGAAATCATGAATAATGATTTCCCTTTTTGCGTGTGTAGGGTAAGCGCTCCATAGTAGGAATATAGACAGTTAGTAGGAGCTCTGAGATAATAGACTAAACAAATTAGAAAGGTCTTAAAAGTTTAGGCTAGACTTTTTGAACCAACTGGAGGAAGCCTATGAAATCTCAAACATCTTTACAGCTCGAAATTATCGCTTAAATGAATGGAACTAAATGGTTGAGTCCTGTAAAAATCGACCGATTGGAATGTCAGTAGATGAATGGTGCCAAGAGAATTCCAGTAAACGCTCCATGGTAGGAATATAGTAAGTAAGCGATGCGGTATCTCGTGGAGCGCTTACAAAATAAGTGTAAGCAACGAATAGGCTCTTTCCAGATATAGTTGATTGTAAAGAGCCGACGAATAACACCCCAGATTCCATGTTCTCCCCAACTGTGCCATAATTAGTGCATGGAGTGGCAAGTCTTCTGTTTCTCAGTTTTGCACTTAGGAGCATTTTACTTCAAATCATTTGGAGCCTGTGCTATATCCACTCCAAATAATATTAGGAGTAAACGACACCTATGACAAAAAGAAAATATCGTACAGATAAGGAGTGGCTTTCGCTGATTCAGGAATGCCGCTTGAGTGGACTTACGGATAAGCAATGGTGCGAGGCTCATCAAATCTGTCCGAGTAACTTTTATTACCAGATCAAAAAATTTCGCAACAAAGCTTGTGAAATTCCGGAATCTCAATCAAAAACAACCCTGACTGCACAAAAACAGGAAGTTGTTCAGATTACATTTGAATAGCTGGCTGTATCGGAACATCCTCAGTCCTGTCTGCCAAAGGACGCAAAGGCAGATGCAGCAATTCCGTAAACGCTTCAAAGGAACAGTATCCGCCTTTGCAAATGCAGCATAAGTAATGCATTAATGACATGATTAGCCAGTATCGCTCAATCCATTTTTGACTCCGGATTTGATAAGTGTCTAATACCAGCTTACTCTTGCTGCTTCGAAAGAATATTTCAATTGGCCATCGACTAACGTATATGTCCAGTATATCTTGTGTCGAAAGATCAACATTCGTTGAAATGAACATCCGTAATGCCTGCTTTTGACCAAATGCATTTTTCGGATAACTTAGCAATACGACAGCATTTGTAATGCCATTGAGCTTTCCCTCATAGCGCCATATATAAAATTCACGACCACCAACGGTCACGAGGCTGGTATCGGAAGGCTTGAGAGTTTGCGCAATTTCGCTTGCTTTGCTGCGAATTCCTTTCGGATATAGAATGCGGTTGGTTCGCAATGCTCCAATGGTATAAAATCCCTTTTTAACTTTACACAAGATTATCTTTTTTAGGGGCAAAAATAAAGTGCTATTTTTGCAGCTAAAGATCAAAAAAACAAATTTAACTTTACATTATAAAGTGCACTACCTTGACTAAATTTCTAAAGTTTTATTGTAAAGCACACATCTCAATAGAGTGTGTTTTTTTATGTGTATGCATTTCAATAAAAATAGTCCATAAGAGTTATGCTCATTAAGTTCAATTTGGAAGCTAATGAAAAAAGAACAAAAGTTCGCAAATAAGGGTTGACACAGCAGAACAAATGTGCTATAACAATGATTAGAACAAATGTTCATAAGTATAACGAAAGAGGGAATTGCGGATGAAACGATACTACAATACGAAGGGAAGCGCAGAGCGAATACGTCAGTTGAGAAAGAGAAGTCATATTACTCAGTCAATGCTTGCAGAACAGGCAAATATATCGGTGGATACAGTTAAGAGGCTGGAACGGGGGAATGAAGGCAGTGTGAATGTACTTTTGGCAATAGCAGATGTCTATGACGTGTCATTGGATTATCTTGTTGGATGTGAGGATGCTGCCAGATAAATATCAAAAAAATGAGACTCTTACAGTTTAAATTGAAGCTGCAGGAGTCTCATTTTTTGTGCTGAAAATAATAAAAAATCGTAAAAAGTGTAACATGTTCACCCTAAAAGTGGCACACGTTCACTGTTAAAAGAACATTTATTCTGATATGATAAGCAATGTCAGAGCAAGGAGGTCTGACAGGATGTGCTACACCGCAGCACGGAGAGAAAAATAAGAGGGAGCGGTGAGAAAGGAAAAGGGAATAAAAATGACAGCAAAAGAATTAAATCTGGCAGCCAGAACGGTGTTTGCAGAAGCAGCAACCGAAGGATTGGATGGTCAGATGGCCGTGGCACAGACGATGTATGATCAACTGTATCACAACATCATTGGAGCAGATGGATCTGGATTTGGAAAAACACTTGAAGAAGTGATTCAAAATGCCTACACGACTCCGACTGATCAGGATATTCGAGGAAGCAGCTGCTTAGAGGCGGTGATTCGTGTATTTCTTGAAGGGCAGAGGATTTTTACAGATTATTACGTGTATTTCTTTATGTCTGACAGAGGCAGCAGCTACTGGAGAAATTACTGGGATACCCACTACGTAAACATGGGAAAGTTAAAAAATCACACCTTTTGGGGTGTGCCAATTCCAGATAATCAGAAGACACAGCCATTTGCCCGCTATGTGGCAGAAGTGAATGATCCAGATGGATGGACATTTGTTTACGAGGAGGCAGGAAAAGACAGTGAATTTTTAAAAAACTATCCTCGACTGAACAATGGAAATCTTGTAGAAGTACTTGGCAACCAAAAGGGGAGTGATGGAGCCGTTTGGAATCTGATTTCGATTGCAGGAGCCTATGCTGGATATGTGAGAGCTGACCTGTTAAAGAGAAAGTAGGTGCAGGATGCTAGAGACATTGATTTTATGCATGGCACTGGACTACCTGACGGGGATGATGGCAGCAGGAATTTTTCACAAGAGTAAAAAGTCAGCCGAAGGAGGGCTGGAAAGCAGAAGTGGATGGAAAGGACTTTGTCGAAAGGGGATTTCACTACTCATTGTATTAGTGTCATATCGGCTGGATCTTATTGCCGGAACCAATTTTATCTGCAATGCGGTAATGGCAGCATATCTTGTGAATGAGTTGTTATCCATCACAGAAAATCTTGGGTTGATGGGTGTGCCGGTGCCAAAGGTATTGAGTGGTGCGATTGATCTGCTAAGACAAAAGAGAGAAGAGCAAAAAGCAAAACAGGTACAAAAGACACCGAAAGATTCCGAAGAAAATGAAATATAGCAGAATCAAACTAAGAAACAATAAAGCCTTATAAGTGAATGAGGAAAAAACTAACAAATATGGAAAAATTGAAAAAATGGAGGAATAAGTATGACAGGAACAGAAGCTGCTTTAGCAGCAAGAAAATATGCAAATGCATATAAATATATTTATGGCGCAAAAGGAGAATTATGTAGCAGTGCTCATATTGAAGATTTAATCGCACAGAGTCCAGCATATTTTAGTGACGCACAAAAAAAGGCTGCAGCTCGTGCAAAGGCAGGTTCTTATTGTGCAGATTGTTCTGGTTTTGTGTGCATTTGTTCAGGATATTCTCAGTATGGATCTTACGCATTATTTGATATTGCTGAGAAAAAATATCCATTGGTAAAAGAAAATGGAAAAGTTATTGCTGATGGAAAATTTATTCCATTAGGAGCAATTTTATGGAAACCTGGGCATGTTGGAATTTATGTTGGAAATCAGGTTGTAATTGAAGCAAGAAGCGAATTGGTAGATGTGGAAACAAATCCAATTGGATCTAGAGATTTTACGTATTGTCTTTTTTTACCTGGAATTGAATATACTGAAAATCCAAATGATACTGCAGTAGTCAATGTGGACTCTTCGTATGAAAACAAATGGACAGGAAAGATTGTTAATGCTCCTAGTGTAGTTCCACAGATTTCACCATCGAATAAGCAGGCGGCATTTGGTTTCGGAATGTTAAATAATGGAACTCAAGTAACTGTAGTAGGTGTAGATAAGGATTATTATCGAATAAAATCTGCATTTGGTAGCTATGGTTATGTATATTCTTATTATATTGGAACTTTAAATGCAGCTAGCTATGAAAAGCAATATAATCAGTGGGTTGGAAGTGCAAACAGTACGACAGGAATTGTAAATATTCGAACTGGTCCGTCCACAACATATGATCAGAATAGTAATGTTCCATCTGTGTCAAACGGAGGAACTTTTGAGGTACTTGGCGAGGTTCTCGGAAATTCGGATAATCGATTATGGTATTATGTGAGAATTTTGGGACAGTATTATGGGTATGTAAGAAGTGATTTAGTATCACGTCAAATTATGGTTAGTTATACAGCTTGGATTGGAGAAGCAAAAAGCAGTACAGGAACAGTTAATATTCGAACAGCTCCAACTGTAAACAGCGCATTGTCAGGAGTTTTATCAGCTTTGAGCAATGGGAATACCGTAACTGTAACAAGTGAAACAAGAGGAAATGATGGAATGGTTTGGTACGCAGTTTCTGTTGGCGGAAGGCATGCTGGTTACTGTAGATCAGATCTAATTACTCCACATGTTAAGGATTATTATGTTGAATGGGAAGGCGTAATCAAAACTTCAACTGGTTCAGCAAATTTACGAACAGCGGCATCTAGTAGCGCTGCGAAAGTAACTGGAAGTCCATATGCGAATGGAACCAATGTACACGTATTCGGGGAAACAACAGGTGCAGATGGATATACTTGGTATCATTTAAGCGTAGAAAATAAGTATGTTGGTTATTGTCGTTGTGATTTGGTGATAACAACAACGGATTATCCAAATTGGTGGGGAAAAGCAAATACTACAACAGGGACATTGAATATTCGATCAGGTGCAGGTACTGAATATAGTTTGATTTCAGGATGCCCTAACGTAAAAAATGGAACGCAGATGAAGGTAACAGGACAGGTTTGTGGAAACGATGGCGATGTATGGTATAAAGTGACAGTAAATGGTACTTACAAAGGCTACGTTAAAGGAAAACTTGTTATTCCTGTAAATACGGTCGCCTATTCATCGTGGCTTGGTTGTGCGCGAAGTACAACTGGAACTGTTAATGTGAGATCACAGGCATCTACAGCATCATCAATAATCAGTGGCTATCCACAGTTGAAAAACGGAGACTGTTTTGATGTTATTGGACAGGTGTCTGGAACAGATGGCTATCTATGGTTTTATGTAAGAATTATGGGCCTTTATTATGGATATATTCGTTCTGACTTGGTTTCGCATGGCGTAATCAAAGAAAACAACACTGGATATGCAAGTTGGGCAGGTATCGTTAAAAGTACAACGGGAACTGTTAATATTCGCTCAGGTGCAGGAACAGGAGCTTCAATTGTAAAGGCATTAAAAAATGGAGATGGTGTTGAAGTTATTGGCACAACCAATGGAACAGATGGCTATGTATGGTATCAGGTAAAATATGGTAATGTCAACGGATATGTTCGTTCAGATTTGGTAATTCATATGAGTAATGTAATTGACCCACCAGATTCACCAACTGAACCTGTGGTAAAAGCAACAATAATTCCGTACAAGAAAAATGGTGTAGTTATTTGCACTACCTCTTTAAAAGAAGCTACTAATGCGACTGCTGAGGCAAAAAGACAAATGCCAATTGGAACGTATGTATCTATTACACAATTAGTTGTCCTAGCGGATGGAAGTCGATGGCTTAATTGCACGTATGATTCTATTACTGGATATATTGAAGAACAGAACATTAATGTTTTTCCAAATGAAGAATGGTGTGGTGGTGCTAACTATCGAGATTTATCAAAGCACTCTTTTGAACATAAAGATTATGGCGTATTTGAATGCCGTGAATGTGGATATCATGTTGACGAAAAGACATATTATTACTATATGATATCAAACGTATTTGAAAATATTTATGATCAGTTTCGTTTTCCAGAAGAACTTAGGAAACAATTAAATTTCAGTTCTTCATTAGGGGAGATTTCAGTTACATATCCACTAACCCCATATATAGATATAACAGTATCTGAGAGTGCAAGCTTTGATACAAATTCAGATGGTTCGTTTACATTTACTTTTGAAGATAACAAACTTAAAATGGATAATGTCAAAATTGCGTGGGGAGATTTTTACGCAAAACTGTCAGATTGGGGTATTAGTGACACGTTGGATATCAATCAATTAGCGATTGCAGTAGGATATGGTAATATAGAAACGAAATATACGGTAAGTCCTACAAAAATTGAAATCGAATTTTCAATTTCAATTCCAATTGGTGATAAATGTAGTGGAAATATTTCTATTAAGTATATCTTCAAAAATGAAGGGCAGCTGAATCAGAATGAGTTAGCGCTTTATGGGGAATTGGTAAAGGTTCCAGAAATGTCAACATGGTCGCTTGCAGAGCAAGATGGTGTTAGTATGCTAAGCAGCATTTTGACAACAAGTTTAATTTTTGCACTTGGTATAGTAGGTATTGCGGTTTTTCTGCCAGAAGGATCACTTGCAATGTTAGCGGCATTGGTAGTAGCAGTATAATGTTTGGTGATTTATAAACATAATTGAATCTATGTAAAAGCCATGGGATGCAGTACGCTATCTTAGCTTGCATCCCACGGCTTTTAAGAATATATTAAATCATATAGGTATAAACTAATATAATATTGAACTTGCTCTAGTTCTTCTTGAGTTAGTTGTTTCATATCAATAAGTACAGGACATGCCAGATCCTTTTTATCACCAGTGAGGAAAAAAAACATGTCATTTTCAATAACGATATTGGTAATTTCATCGATATTAAGCTCTTTTTCCAATCCTGTTGTTAAAGATTTATGAACGATATAATCAGCTTTAAAAAAGTATTCTATCTGACACCCGATATTCTTCTTTAATATTTTCAGGGGTTTTCTCAATGCAATATACTTGTAATTTATAAGGTACACTACAGCTACAATCGTAATAATTGCGAGGAGAACTATTGAAAAAAGGCTAGAATGCGTTTTAGCATACACGGTATAGCAATAGAAATCATATCCCAAAACTAACCAACTTAAAAGTATTAAAATACTAACATAAATTCTAAAAATTTTAACTCGTTTAAACTTTTTTGAAACAATTTTCCAAATTGAATCCGTATAACGTTTTATTAAATCGGACGTAAGTGTAGTCGAAATTAAAAACTCTTCCATTAGAAAAATATCTCCTTGTCTTGTTGTGGCAGAACTCTTACTGATATTAATTATAATAAAATTCTAAATACATGTCAAGAAAATTTATAATGCGCAGAGAATGCCGCTGTATGCAAAGAGTGCCGAGGGTCAGAGAAGCTATTTCTGGTACAACAAAAAGGGACAGCCGACAACTATGTCCATTGAGGCAGATAAAAATTCAGCCGCAGTTACAGTGGGAAGAGTGTACTATATCCGCCAGCAGCGTTCCGGAAAATATATCGACACTCAGGAGGGGGATAAGACCTATTCCAATATCCAGCAGTATACCTTCAACGGATCAGATGATCAGAAGTGGAAGGTGGAGGATGCCGGAGAGGGATATGTCAAGTTTGTATCCCAGTCAGAAATGTCGTGGTAAGAAAGTTTTGCTGGGCTTTAATTCATTGGCTGATCTTACTCCTGAGTTAGTTAAAGAATGGTCAAGCGATAACCCTGATTTACCATCCGAATATTTGCGTTCCTCGCGCCATAAAGCATTGTGGACATGCCCAATTTGCCATGGCGACTATCAATATCGGATATGTGACCGTGAGTTGGATGACAAGTCTTGTCCATACTGTTGCGACAAAAAAATTCTCCCAGGATACAACTCATTTAAAGTTCGCCATCCTGAAGAAATGGAAGAGTGGGACGAATAATTATCTGCTTGCATATCCTGACTCCATTCTGAGCAGTTACAACAAAATAATTTGGTGGAATTGTCCGAAAAATCATCAATACAGCATGTCTCTCAAAAAGAAACTATATTATCGTATGAGAGGTCAAGAACCTTGCCCTTACTGCAAGGGAAGGCGTCGAAATCTTAGCCATTTCTTTTAATCACTAAGAGCCACACTGATTGCAACATGGCAACCGTTGTGGCTCTTATAAAGTGCATTTTTTGATGTTTTGCTTAAAAATCGAATTTTACTTTACTCTGAAAAATTGTCATATGCAGAAATTATTCAGGGGCAAGCGCAAAGTGAATTGATTAATTGGATTTGGGCAAATAATAAAGAACTTTTAATGCTTGCTGATTGCCATTTTATTGGAAATGTATGGGATTATTTAGTAATATATCATATTGAGGTATTTAAACCGTATCTTTGTGATATAGTGGATCTTTATACGGAACAAGATTTCATAAAAGCTCGAAAGAAATCGGAACTGGAACTGATCGAGTTATCCTTTCTGGAATCCATGTATACTATGAGCCAGAAGAATTAGTTGGAAAAACATTGCTTGCCATTACCAATTTGCCACCAAGAAAAATGATGGGGATTGATTCCTGTGGTATGCTATTATCAGCAGTTCATGCGGTTAATGGAGAGGAACGCTTGAATTTAGTGATGTTGGATGATGCAATTCCAGCAGGCGCTAAGTTGTATTGATAAATAAATAATATTAAGAAGCAATTGTAATTTTGAAAAACCTACTAATACAGTATTGAAAATCTACTGTATTAGTAGGTTTTTTTATGCTTAAATATACTAAATATGTAAAATTGTAGCCTAAAGATACTACTAATGTAGAAAGCAGTATGCTACAATAGTAGACAAAACTATAAGAGAGAGAGTTGAAAATGATGAAACGATATTTAGAAATAATATGGAAAACATCAACTTTGTGCGGAACTGTTTTATTTATGGTATCCGTTTTATGTGGCAGAATAAATGAAATGATTTTTATGATCACTGGGATACTGTTGCTGAGTATACCACTAATTTGCAGGACTGGAATAGGAGAAAATGGTGGAGTTGTGGAGGAACTGACTGAAAAAGAAGAGAATATGAAAAGGCTTAGAGAATTGTTGGAGCAGTTTGATGACATAAAATAATGGGCATTCGACAAAGGAAACTTTGTGGGTGCTTTTTTTTTGAAAAATTATTATTTTTTTTGAAAAACCCGAACATTTGGCACTGTCGAATTGGCAGATACAGTGAAAGGAGGATTCAACGCTGAATTTGTAACGGGAGGAGGTGAAAGCAGTGAAATCACCTTTTCCGGCAGATGAAGAAACAATAATGCATCAATTTGACAGACTATGTCAAAAATCATTGAAAGGGGAAGCAGTTAACTATTACAGGTACATGGACAATCGAAGAAAACGAGAAATTACGCTATCTGAGTTATCGGAAGAAGAATTTGAAAAGTTCGCAACTATAGACGAATATTTTTTCGAGTATCAACATTTTAGTGTATTGGACTATGATATTAAAGTGAGAAACGAATTGCTTGCAGAAGCACTCAATGATCTCACTGATCGTAGAAGAAGTGTGGTTTTGTTATCATACTTTTTGGACATGAGCGATACCGATATAGCAAGAAGAATGAATCTTGTACGCAGCACGGTAAATGAACATAAGAAAATATCTATAAAGATGCTAAGAAAAATAATGGAGAAAAGAACAAATGAGAAGAAAAAGTAAGAGAAAATTGTTGACGCTGGATGTTATTCGAGCTGCCTCGAAGGGAGATTATGAGGCAATGGATATTGTATTGCGTCATTATGAGGGATATATATTAAAGTTATCTATACGGCATATGTATGATGAAGAAGGACAGCTTCATTATTGTGTGGACGAGACTTTAAAAAGCAGACTGGAAACGAAGCTGATTGAAAAGGTGCTTGATTTTAAAATTGCGTAATTGACGTTTTTGCACATTGATAATTAAATATTGTGACAGCAAACAAGATTATTATTTCGGTTGTCGAAGAAAAATATAATAAGGGAGTGAGTGCTATGATGCAAAAGAAAGTTGTAAGTAAGAAAAGATTAGTAAGATATAAAGAAGGAGCAGAAATGTACAGTATGGGAATGAACAAATTTCAAACGCTCGCGAAAGATGCAGGTGCTGTTTTAAAGATAGATAGAATGGTATTAGTAAATCTTGATGTGTTTGAACGCTATCTTGAATCATTTCGAGTAAAGTGAACTTTGTAGATAAGGAAAGATATTTTTGTTTAACAAAAAAGTGTTGACTTTGCGTTAAACTGAAAGTATAATAGTTGTGTAATGGATGGAGGTGTATTTTATGGCAAAGATGGGACGTCCCAAATCAGAGAATCCAAAAAAAAATCTTGTGGGGTTTAAACTGACGGACAATGAAATAAAGAAGCTTAGAGAGTATGCGTCCAGACATAACATGACTGTAACGCAAGTGCTACAAAAGGGAATTGACATGCAATATGCAATGGAGAAACTTGAGCGTAGCTGATACAGAATCTCTTTCCTTAAGGAAGGAGGCAGGATGGCAAAATCAAGAAAGGACAACAAAGGAAGGGTATTAAGAAAAGGTGAGACTCAGCGTAGCAATGATGGTAAGTATGTTTATACGTATGTTGATCCAGAAGGAAAACGACGGAGTATTTATTCTAAAGACATCATGGAGTTGCGTGAAAGAGAAAAAGAGTTAATAAAAGCGCAGCTAGATGGTTTGGATGCGTATGCAGCAGGAGTTTCAACAGTCGATTTTGTTTTTGACAGATATATATCAACAAAATCAGATTTAAGAGAAACCACAAGGCAGAACTACAAGTATATGTATGAGCGTTTTATAAGAGATAGATTTGGCAAGAAAAAAATTGCCTCTGTGAAGTATTCTGATGTATTGCAGTTCTATCAGCATTTGCTGAAAGAAAAGAAGATGCAGATGAATACGCTTGAAACCATTCATACTATACTACATCCAACGTTTCAGCTTGCTGTACGTGATAGTATCATTCGTATTAATCCGAGTGATGGTGTTATGGCACAAGTTAAGAAGCTATCCGGAAAAAATCACGGTGTAAGACATGCTTTAACAGTAGAACAACAGAGGGCTTTTATTAAATATACTGAGGAAAATCCTGTATTCTCACATTGGGCATCACTTTTTAAATTTCTGCTTGGAACAGGATGCCGAATTGGAGAAGCAATTGGTATTAGATGGGAAGATATTGATTTTGAAAAAAGGATAATCAGTATTAACCATAGCATAGTATATTATAGCAGAGAATACAAAAATCATGTACAGTGTTCTTTTGCTGTATCTCTTCCTAAGACTGAAGCTGGTATACGCACAATTCCAATGATGGATACGGTGTACAGTGCACTACAGATGGAATTGGAAGATCAGAAGGAATATGGATTTAATGAAACAGTGATTGATGGAATGACAGGATTTATCTTTATGAACCGTTTCGGAAATGTCCATAATCCGCAGGCTGTAAATAGGGCGATCAAGCGTATATACGAATCATACAATGCAGAAGAAGTGGTAAAAGCTGCAAAACAGCACAGAGAGCCTGTGATAATACCACATTTTTCATGTCATCATTTGCGACATACCTTTTGTTCAAGGTTCTGCGAAAATGAAACAAACTTAAAGGTAATTCAGTCTATTATGGGACACGCAAACATCGAAACAACGATGGATATATATGCAGAAGTAAGCGACAGCAAAAAACAAGAAGCAATTGAAAATTTGGCACACAAGTTAGACGTATTTTAGGAAAGAATTTGACATGAACTGAAAGTAATATAGAGTACGACAAAATGTGTGCCGTACGACAAAGGTACGACAAATTTTACTTGAATAGTCAGCGTAGACATATTATTTCAACATAGTTGGAACGTTGAAAAGGGCTTTATTAAAGGAAAATGCATCAAATCAAATTAAATTAGTGAGTAATACTGTCATTATAGCTAATATGTAAGAAAATTACAAGTAAAATTAAAATAGTATCAGGTTGCAAAATCTTTTATAGTAAACTATAATGGAATTTAAGTTAGGTTTTTGCCTGGCTTAGATACGCACAAGACAGCATGGAGGTACATACAGTATGGTTCAATTATTTGAAAGTGGTGCATACCTGATTGACGGAAAAGAGCTGATCGCAGACAATGCAGATGCGGCAGTGCAAGTAGCGGCAAAGACAGGCCGTACAATTTCAAAAGAGGAAGCGGCAAAGCAGACGATGGCATATAAGATTCTGCAGGCGCATAACACATCAGGGGACGACGAGCATTTAAAAGTGAAGTTTGATCGTCTTACTTCACATGACATTACCTTTGTTGGAATTATCCAGACAGCAAGAGCCAGCGGACTTGAGAAATTTCCAGTTCCGTATGTTTTAACTAACTGCCATAACAGTCTTTGTGCGGTGGGCGGAACCATCAACGAGGATGATCATATGTTTGGTCTTTCCTGTGCACAAAAATACGGCGGTGTCTATGTACCTCCGCATTTAGCAGTTATTCATCAGTATGCAAGAGAAATGCTTGCAGGCTGTGGCAAGATGATTCTTGGTTCTGATAGCCATACTCGCTATGGTGCACTTGGAACAATGGCATGTGGTGAGGGAGGACCAGAGCTTGTAAAGCAGCTTCTTGGCCGTACTTACGATATTGATATGCCTCAGGTTGTTGCAATTTATCTGACAGGAAAGCCTGTAAAGGGTGTTGGTCCGCAGGATATCGCATTGGCAATCATCAAGGCTGTATTTGCAAACGGCTATGTAAAAAATAAGGTAATGGAGTTTGTTGGACCTGGCGTTGACAATTTGTCTGTTGATTACCGTATAGGTGTCGATGTTATGACTACTGAGACTACATGTCTGTCATCTATCTGGAAGACAGATGAGAAGGTACAGGATTTCTATGAGATACACAGACGTCCGGAGGAGTATAGAGAGTTAAATCCGGGAGCAGTGGCATATTATGACGGTGTTGTATGTGTTGATCTGTCAGCAATTCGTCCGATGATCGCAATGCCATTCCATCCGAGCAATGCATATACGATTGATGAGCTGAATGCTAATCTTGATGATATTCT
>ERZ1673736.2857-NODE-2857-length-17687-cov-4.736388_pt1 | contig 17687 bp, 17 predicted proteins | sample MGYA00580212_ERZ1673736 | MGnify/ENA primary metagenome ERZ1673736 (study PRJEB41218, sample SAMN15661752) | gut metagenome | host: Homo sapiens | place: Canada: London | collected 2015-08-20/2019-03-30 | study: EMG produced TPA metagenomics assembly of...
GTCCTGATTTGAAATCCAATATATCTTCTTACGTGCAAGCACGACAAATCCATATTGGATTTCAAATTGACTGTGAATAGTAACCTTTTCCTTTTAAAAATTATAATTGATGACTTGTCAGATAAACCAATAAAACTGAAATATCAGCAGGAGATACTCCGGAAATTCTTGATGCCTGTCCTATGGATAGAGGTTTTAATTCTTTCAATTTTTGAACAGCCTCTATTCTTAGACTTTTAATTTTATCATAATCAATATTTTCAGGAATTTTTTTACTCTCAAGCTTTTTAAATTGTTCTACCTGTTTTTTCTGTCTCTTTATATATCCATCATACTTAATGTTTATGTCTACTTGTTCTTTAATTTCTTCTTCCATATCTTCAGGAAATTCAGGTCTATCCTTATCCAGAGGTTTTAATATCTCATACGATAACTCCGGACGCCTTATTAACTCTACAATTGTTGACCCGGAATTTAAGGGGGTACTTCCGTATTTTTCCAACAATTCTTTTGTAACAGAATTTGCTCCTACATTTACATGCTCCAGGCGTTTTATTTCTTTTTCAATATATGATTCTTTTTTCAAAAATCTCTCATATCTTTGCTGAGAAATAAGACCTATTTCATATCCTATTTCCGTAAGTCTCTGATCCGCATTATCCTGACGAAGAAGAAGACGATATTCTGCTCTGGAAGTCATCATCCGGTAAGGTTCATGACTTTCCTTTGTAACAAGATCATCAATCAAAACGCCTATATAGGCCTGGGATCGGTCTATTATAATTCCTTCTTTTCCTTGAAGCATCCTTGCAGCGTTAATCCCCGCAATTAACCCCTGTGCAGCAGCCTCTTCATAGCCCGAGCTTCCATTAAACTGTCCTCCACTGAATAGTCCTTTTATATTTTTAAACTCCAGCGTAGGTTTTAATTGTCTTGCATCGATACAATCATATTCTATTGCATAAGCATTTCTTACAATTTTTACGTGTTCCAGACCCGGCACAGTCCTGTACATTGCATATTGTACATCTTCAGGCAATGAACTAGACATTCCTCCAATATACATTTCATTTGTTTCCAGTCCTTCAGGCTCAATAAACACCTGATGGCGATTTTTGTCAGAAAATTTTACTACTTTATCCTCAATAGACGGACAATATCTCGGACCTGTACCCTCTATCATTCCTGAAAAAAGAGGGGAGCGGTCAAGATTAGCTCTAATTATATCGTGAGTTTTCTCATTTGTGTAAGTAAGCCAGCATGACGCCTGATCTTTTTGTATATCTTCTGGATTCGTAGTAAAAGAAAAAGGCACAATTCTTTCATCACCAAACTGTTCTTCCATTTTTGTAAAATCTACAGAATTTTTATCAATTCTTGCCGGTGTTCCTGTTTTAAAACGGTACATCTTTATTCCAAGTTCTTTTAATGAATCCGTCAGATAATTTGCTGCCTGTAATCCGTTTGGACCAGTATTATTGCTAACTTCTCCATATATACATCTTGCTTTCAAATAAGTTCCCGTACAAAGGATGACCGCTTTGCAATGATAAACTGCTCCTGAAAATGTCATTACACCCGTAACTTCATGATTTTCTGTTAGTATATCTACTACTTCTGCCTGCTTAATCTCTAAATTTTCCTGCGCTTCCAGAACCTGACGCATTGTCCGGCTATATAAAGCCTTATCTGCCTGGGCACGAAGTGAGTGAACCGCAGGCCCTTTTGACTTATTCAGCATTTTTGACTGAATAAAAGTTCTGTCTATTACTTTTCCCATCTCTCCGCCAAGGGCATCCAGCTCTCTTACCAGATGTCCTTTAGAACTTCCTCCGATATTAGGGTTGCAGGGCATCAGAGCTATACTGTCTACACTAACAGTAAACACAATTGTCCTAAATCCTAACCGTGCGGCTGCAAGAGCCGCCTCGCATCCCGCATGTCCCGCTCCAATAACAACTACATCATATTTATCTTTATTTTCCCATACAGAATTTACTGAATATCTCATCAATCAAATCTTCTCCTACTGTTTCTCCTGTAATACTTCCAAGAAATTCATATGCATCCATTAAATCAATGGAATAAAAATCTTCCGGCATTCCGTTCTCTATACTTTCTTTCACTCTAATAAGACTCTCATATGCATCCTGAAGAGCAGTCTTTTGTCTTACATTCGTGATATAAATTTCGTTATTAAAAGAAAGATCTCCTTTATAAAACATTTCTTTCAAAGTATCCTCAAATTCAAGAATTCCTTTTTTGCTTCTTGCTGAAATTTCAATAATTGGAACAAAAGCCTTTCCCGGCAAAATATGTTCTATATCTTCTTTTCTTATCATCATATCTAAATCAGATTTATTTAACAAGATAATAGTCTTTTTTTCTTCTATTATTTTTAATATTTTATCATCATTTTCATCCAAATTTGTTGATGCATCTATTACATAAATAATCAAATCTGCTTCTTTCGCATGATGAATTGCCTTATCTACTCCTATTTTTTCTACAATATCCTCTGTACTTCTGATACCTGCCGTATCCATGATATTTAAAGATATTCCCTGCAGATTAATTGTTTCCTGAATCACATCTCTTGTTGTTCCTGCAACATCTGTTACAATTGCCCTCTCTTCACCCACAAGTACATTTAAAAGTGAAGATTTTCCTGCATTAGGCTTTCCCAGGATAACCGTATTAATTCCTTCCTTTATTATTCTTCCGTCATCAGCCGAAGCAAGTAATTTTTCAATCTCATTTAAATGCTTATCCACAATTACTTTTAATTTATCCCCATATCCATCCACACTAATATGTTCCGGGTCATCCAAAGCTGTTTCTATAAATGCAGTATGATAAAGGATTTCACTTCGTATTTCATTTATTTTACTCTTTATATTCCCTTTTAACTGACTCACAGAACTCTTTAATGCATATTCATTTTTGGACTGGATAATATCTATAACTGCTTCTGCCTGCGACAGGTCCATTTTTCCATTTAAAAAAGCTCTTTTTGTAAATTCTCCGGGCTGTGCAGGTCTTGCTCCGTATTTAATTACCGTCTCCAACACTTTTTTAACAACAAGGATCCCTCCGTGACAATTCACTTCAACGGTATCTTCTCCTGTATAACTATGTGGACCTCTCATCAACATAACCAGAACTTCATCAATAGTATCTTCTCCATCTACAATATATCCATAATGAATGGTGTGAGATTTTTGCTGTGATAAGAGCTTTTTTCCATTCTTACTCTTATATATTTTGTCAGCAATTGCAAATGCTTTTTCTCCGCTCATTCTAACGATCCCGATTCCTGATTCTGTCATTGCTGTGGAAATTGCTGCAATCGTTTGAGATAAATCCTGATTCATATATTTACAACCTTTCTTATAATAAAACAGGCTGCTGTAAAACTGACAGTTAATAAACTTCTGATTTTACAACAGCCCCTTATCTTTACTTTCTTACTAATGTAACAACTACGCGGCGGTAAGGCTCCTCTCCTTCGCTGTGTGTTTTAACATTTCTGTCTGACTGAAGAGCAGAATGAATAATTCTTCTCTCATATGGATTCATAGGTTCAAGAGAAATTGTCTTTTTTGTTCTCTTTACTTTATGTGCTATGTTCTTTGCAAGATTCTCAAGAGTTTCTTTTCTTCTTCTTCTATAATCTTCCGTATCCAACTTTACTCTTACATATCCTTCCTGTGTCTTATTGGCAACACGATTAGTAAGATACTGAAGAGAATCTAGCGTCTGTCCTCTCTTTCCGATAAGAATTCCCATGTTCTCTCCATCCATATTGATACTAAGAGCTCCTTCTTCATCTACTTCTGAAGTAATATCTACTTTCATTCCCATCGTATCTAATACATTATGAAGAAATTCTTCACAGGCTTTTATTGTAGCATCCTCAACCTTTGCGAGTTCTGCTTCTTTTCTTGGTTCTTTCCTGGGTTCTGCTTTTGGCTCTTCCTTTGCCTTTGGCTCCTTTTTGAAATCTTTTCTATTATCTTTTTTATTTTCTTTCTTAAATTCTTTCTTTGTTTCTTTTTTTGTTTCTTTCTTTATTTCTTCTCTTACTTCTTCTTTCACAGGCTCTTCTTCAACTTTTCTTCTCGCTTTGATTACTGCCTGTTTTGCTCCGATGCCAAGAAATCCGGAACTTCCTTTTTCTATTACATCATAGTCTAACTTGTCGCTTGTCACTCCTAATTGAATCAACGCTTCTGTAATAGCATCATCTAATGTTTTTGCAGATACTGTAATTTCTTCCATTTAAAACTACCTCCATATCTATTATCGCTTATTGTTTTCATTAAACTTCTTCACCATGCTGGCTTTAGAAGCTAAACTTCCTTCTTTCGCATTCATAGCCTTTTCGGCTGCTTCTCTTACTTTTTCTTCCCTTTTTTCATCTGCTATTGTGGACTGTTTTGCTGTATTCTTAATACTTCTTGTATTCGTCTGTGCCATTTCATTGATCTTCTCAGCCTTTTCTCCACGTTTTCTTTGCTTCTTAGCAGCTTTTTCTCTGTTTTTTTCGATCAAATCTTCTACTGAAATTTTACTCAGATGCTTATTAATAAATATCTGCTGCACACAACGTACAACCGCGCTTATAACCCAGTATACACCAATACCTGATGAAAATGTAAATACCATAAATACAGAAAAAATAGGCATTGTCAGATTCATCGTATTCATAGTTCCTGCCATCGGATTATCTTTATCCAACTGACCTGACGCTGACTGTGATAACTTCATACTTATAAACTGTGTAAGACCGGAAAGAACCGGAAGTGCAATACAACTGATAACGATAAGCCACGGCGCCATGTCAAATGTATCTCTTACTTTAATAATTTCCCAGGGTGACATGGACATATTTGGTATTGTCAGGAATTTTTGTACTTCTGCTCCTGCATTTTTAATAGCAGGTACATAAGTTTCCATATCATAAATAACCGGATACAAAGCAAGAAGTAACGGCATCTGTATCAGTAATGGAAGACATCCGCTCATTGTAGAAGTTCCATATTTATCGTATACTTGTTGAATTTCCTCCTGCTGCTTCACCATAGAGGCCTGATCTTTTTTATTCTTATACTTCTTTTGGATCGCCTGTATTTCAGGATTCATTACAGAAGTCATCTTCGATGTTTTCTGCTGTTTAACAGTAAGTGGAATCATTAATGTATACACAAAAATCGTATATATAATAATTGACCATCCTATCAGACCATTGTCTGTCGGCAATAAATTGTCTAATGTCGTATAGATAAAGTTCATCACTTTACCCAGTAACCACGCAATCTGTCCTACAATCGGCCAGCTTGCCGTAGTCGCTCTTTCTGCGGCTAATAATATACCCATCTCTTTAATTCCTCCAATTGCATCTAATAAAGTTTCATAAAATTACGGAACGGGGTCATACCCTCCTTTTGAAAAAGGATTACAGCGCAGGATTCTCCATACAGCAAGAATCCCTCCTTTAAAAGCCCCGTGCTTTTCTATTGCCTCTATAGCATATCTGGAACATGTAGGATAATATTTGCAGGAAGAATATCCTTTCGCACCTGACAAATATTTCTGATAAAATCTTATGAAACCTATCAATACCCTTTTCATCAGCCTTCACTCCATCTTATTCATTTATAATTTTATGAAGCCGTCCCAGGTGGAGAAGCGCACTTTCTATCTCTTTATAGCTTTTCCCTTTTGCCGAACTTCTTGCTATAATTACAATGTCTAATCCACATGGAAACTTTTCTTCTTGCAGCCGATAGCTTTCACGTATTAATCGAGTCAGTCTATGTCTGACTATGCTGTTCCCTACTTTTTTACTTACGGAAATTCCCAGTCTGTTCTTTCCAATTCCATTCTTCATTATATACATTACCAGATATTTGTTCGCATTGGAATTTCCTTTTTTATAAACTGTCTGAAAGTCACTATTTTTTTTTAAAGATTCGGAAAATCTCATCACTTTTTCCCCTGATTTTCATAGAAGAAAAGGCCACATATATGCGGCCTACGCTGATAATTGTTTTCTTCCTTTTGCTCTTCTTCTTGCAAGCACTTTTCTTCCACCTGCTGTTCTCATTCTTGCTCTGAAACCATGAACCTTAGATCTCTGTCTCTTTTTTGGCTGGAATGTCATTTTCATTGATAATCCACCTCCCTTATATTTTACATGGGTTTGTCCCCTTTTTCTCTTTAAGACATCGCATCTAATTATATTAAAAAAAAGCCCAAACGTCAAGCAAATATAAGGATTTCCTTAATTTTTTCTTTTTCACTTATACACACTTATCAACATTTTGTGGATATCTTTATCAAAACATGTGGATAACTTACTTTTTTATGTTTTTTTTCATTTCTTTTTTCCTATATTTTACTTATTTTACTTCTTTCACAAGTTATCCACATTCTTTTTTCATTGCTTAAATATTTATTTTGATGTAAAATAAAATAGAATACGCATACCAACAAAATGCAATACAATTCAGGAGCTAAAATAATTATGAACATTGTTGAAGAAAAATGGATGGAGATAATTGAACATCTGCGTGTGGAACTTGATTTATCCAATGTTTCATTCACAACATGGATTAAACCTTTAAAAGTATACAAGGTTGTAGACAATACTGTCTATATTCTTGTTAATATGAATGCAAGTATTGACTACATAGAAAAAAAATATATGCTTCATCTTAAAGTTGCTATCGCAGAAATAACAGGAACAGAATTTGATATTATTTTTATTGCGGAAGATGATGACAGACTGGGAGATATAGACGAAACATCTTCAAAACCAGCAGAAAAAAAGAAAACAAAATCTGCCGCCGAGAAAGCGGGACTCAATCCAAAATATACTTTCGATACATTCGTAGTAGGTAATAATAATAATTTTGCACATGCTGCATCGGTAGCAGTAGCTGAATCTCCTGGAGAAGTATATAATCCACTATTCCTGTACGGAGGGGTAGGACTTGGAAAGACACATTTGATGCACTCCATTGCGCATTATATTTTAGATATTAATCCGAAAAAAAAGGTTTTATATGCAACCAGCGAATCCTTTACCAATGAACTGATTGCTTCACTGAAAAACAGCAAAGAGACATCCATGGCAGATTTCCGTGACAAATACCGGAATATAGACGTCCTGCTTATTGATGATATCCAATTTCTGATTGGAAAAGAAAGTACGCAAGAAGAATTCTTCCATACTTTTAACCATCTGCATACTTTAGGAAAGCAGATCATCATCTCAAGCGACCGCCCTCCCAAAGACATTGAGACTCTGGAGGCAAGGCTTCGGACCAGATTTGAATGGGGGCTTATTGCTGATATTTCTTCTCCTGATTACGAAACAAGGATGGCAATCCTGCAGAAAAAGATAGAATTAGATCATCTGGAGAAATATAACATTCCCAATGATGTACTTCAATACATCGCTTCGAATGTTAAGACAAATATTCGTGAGCTGGAAGGCTCCCTTAATAAATTGATTGCTCTTTATAAGCTGGAGCAATATAAGAAAGAAATTAATATATCATTGGCTGCTGAAGCCCTGAAGGATATTATTTCTTCTGAAAATAACAGAGCGGTAACTCCTGAATTAATCTTGGATATTGTTTCTGAACATTTCGGAGTTTCCATTGCTGACTTGAAGAGTAAGAAAAAAAATGCAGAAATTGCTCTTCCAAGACAAATTTTTATGTATTTGTGCCGCACAATGACCGATACTCCTTTGAAGTCTATTGGTCTGATGCTGGGAGGAAAAGATCACTCTACTATTAATCACGGCGTTAATAAAATTGCTTCGGAAATAAAAAAAGATGAAACATTAAACAATACCGTCGATATAATAAAGAAAAAAATCAATCCTGTTTAAATGTTCAAAACTATGTGGACAACTTGTGATTAGATTGTGGATAATTGTGGAAAACACATTTCTTCAAAAAACGACAAATTTTTTCCCCAATCCACTCACATAATTTTCTCTTCATTTCCACATACTTTTCAGAACCGAAACCTCCCTTATTTAGCGGGTTCAGAGGGGTTATCCACGAATTCACATCCCCTACTACTACTAAGACGGAATTTTTTATATTTATATATATAACACAGCGTGTGAAAGGAGTTATACACAGATGAAAATTGTTTGCAGTAAATCGAATCTTGTAAAAGGTGTAAATATTGTTTCCAAGGCAGTTCCTTCTAAAACAACTATGCCTATTCTGGAATGTATACTAATTGACGCGAATATGGATGTGATAAAGCTCACTTCTAACGACATGGAATTAGGAATTCAGACAGAAATAGAAGGAGAAATTATCAAACACGGTATGATTGCCATAGATGCAAAAATATTTTCAGAAATCGTAAGAAAACTACCGGATAATGATGTTATAATAGAAACTGATGAAAATCTTCAGACAACAATTACCTGCGAAAAGGCTAAATTTAATATCTCAGGTAAATCAGGAGAAGATTTTGCTTATCTGCCTATTATAGAAAAAAACGAAACTATAGTAGTATCACAATTCACATTAAAAGAAGTAATAAGACAGACAATATTTTCCATAGCGGATAATGAAAGTAATAAATTAATGACTGGTGAATTGTTTGAAATTCATGATAACATTTTGAGAGTTGTTTCTTTAGATGGACACAGACTTTCTATTCGTAAGATTGAATTAAAACAGCAATATTCTGACAAAAAAATTGTAGTCCCGGGTAAAACGCTTATGGAAGTAAGCAAGATTCTTTCAGGAGAAGCAGAAAGTGAAGTATGTATGTACTTTACAAATAATCATATTGTGTTTGAATTCGACAGGACGGTAGTCGTATCCAGATTAATTGAGGGAGAATATTTTAAAATTGATCAGATGCTTTCCAATGACTATGAGACGAAGGTTAAGATAAATAAAAAAGAATTGTTAAATTGTATCGATAGAGCAACTCTTTTGGTAAAAGAAGGAGATAAAAAACCGATTATCATTAATATAGGCGATGAAATTATGGAGTTAAAAATTAAATCACAGCTTGGCTCCATGAACGAAGATATTGTGATAAATAAAGAGGGAAAAGATTTAATGATAGGATTCAATCCCAAATTTTTGATTGATGCGCTCCGTGTTATTGATGACGAAGAAGTAGATCTTTATTTGATGAATGCAAAAGCTCCATGCTTTATTAAGGATGAAGATGAAAATTATATTTATTTAATTTTACCGGTTAATTTTAATGCAATATAGGAGAACAGATGGAAACTATAAAATTGAGAGAAGAATTTATCAAACTTGGACAGGCTTTAAAAGCGTGTGGTCTTGTAGAATCAGGAGTAGAGGCAAAAGAAGTAATTCAGGATGGAATGGTAAAGGTGAATGGAGTTACGGAAACTCGTCGTGGAAAAAAATTATATGGCGGAGATATCGTATCTTATGATGGGGAAGAGATAAAAATTGAAGATTAAGTCTTTAAAATTGAAGAATTTCAGAAATTATGATTTATTGACTTTGGATTTTGATCCATCAACCAATATTTTCTATGGCGATAATGCCCAGGGAAAGACAAATATCCTGGAATCTGTTTATATGTGTGGTACTACAAAGTCTCATCGTGGGACTAAGGACAGAGATATGATTCGATTTGGGGAAGAAGAATCACATATAGAAGCAATCATCGACAGAAATGGAACTACTTATCAGATTGATATGCATCTGAAAAAAAATAGTCCGAAAGGTATTGCTATTAATAAAATACCAATCAAAAAAGCAAGTGAATTGTTCGGAATTGTGAATATTGTATTTTTTTCTCCGGAGGATCTGAATATTATAAAAAATGGTCCTTCTGAAAGAAGAAGATTTCTGGATTTGGAATTATCACAGCTTGATAAGGTATATCTCAAAAATCTTGCTAATTATAATCGTATTGTAAATCAAAGAAATCATTTATTAAAAGATATTGGTAATCAGGAAGACCTTTTGGGTACTTTAGATATATGGGATTTACAATTAATTGAATATGGTACTAAAATAATAGAAAGAAGAAAGAAATTTATAGAACAAGTAAATGAAATAATTTCTATAGTACATAAAAAAATTACCGGAGGCAGAGAAAAGATAAAACTATTGTATGAGCCGTCTATCGGTATTTATGCGCTGGAGCAGGCGTTGAAGAAGAGCAGAGAAAGAGATATTAGAATGAGAAGCACATCCGTCGGTCCTCACAGAGATGATATTTGTTTTTTGAATGAGGATATAGATATCCGGAAATTTGGTTCTCAGGGACAGCAGAGGACGGCAGCACTTTCTTTAAAGCTTTCAGAGATAGAGTTAGTAAAAAGAGCAACGAAGGATAAACCGATTCTTTTACTTGATGATGTATTGTCTGAACTTGATAAACACAGGCAAAACTATTTATTAGACAGCATTAATGATATACAAACTTTGATTACCTGTACAGGCGTGGATGAGTTTGTAAATCACAGATTTTCTATAAACAAAATATTCCATGTCCGGGAAGGACAGGTAGTAAAAGAAAATTAGGAGGAGAATATGAGTACAGAGAAGGTACAACATGAGTATGGTGCGGACGAGATTCAGATTCTGGAAGGTTTGGAAGCTGTAAGAAAGCGGCCGGGTATGTATATTGGAAGTACTTCATCGCGGGGACTCCATCATCTGGTCTATGAGATTGTAGATAATTCAGTGGATGAAGCACTTGCAGGATTCTGTGATACGATTGTAATAACAATAAATAAAGACAATTCAGTAACTGTAGTCGATAATGGACGTGGGATTCCCGTTGGAATTAACCATAAATCAGGTCTTCCTGCCGTCGAAGTTGTATTTACCGTCCTTCACGCGGGAGGAAAATTCGGAGGAGGGGGATATAAAGTATCCGGCGGGCTTCATGGTGTAGGTGCATCTGTCGTCAACGCATTGTCTGATTGGCTGGAAGTAGAAATATGTAATGAGGGAAAGGTATATAAACAGAGATACGAGCGTGGAAAAGTCGTTCAGAAATTAGAGATTGTCGGACAATGTGAAGAGGGAAAGACCGGGACAAAGGTTACATTTATGCCGGATGGCACGATATTTGAAGAAACGGTCTTTGATTATGATGTATTGAAACAGCGTTTCCGGGAGATGGCATTTCTTACCAGAGGACTGAAAATCATCTTAAGGGATGAAAGAGAAGAAGATGGGGTGAAAGAAAAAACTTTCCATTATGAGGGAGGAATCAAGGAATTTGTAACCTATCTGAATAAGAGTAAGTCAGCTCTCTATGAAGATGTTATTTACTGTGAAGGAACAGTGAATAACGTACAGGTAGAAGTAGCGATGCAGCACAATGATTCTTATAGTGATAATACTTATGGCTTCGTAAATAATATTACAACTCCGGAAGGAGGAACTCATATTGTAGGTTTCCGGAATGCATTGACCAAGACTTTTAATGACTATGCAAGAAAAAATAAATTACTAAAAGACAGTGAGCCAAATCTTTCCGGTGAAGATATCCGGGAAGGTCTTACGGCGATTGTCAGTGTGAAAATAGAAGAGCCTCAGTTTGAAGGACAGACGAAACAGAAACTTGGGAATAGTGAAGCAAGAGGAGCTGTGGATAGTGTTGTAAGCAGACAGCTTGAAATTTATCTGGAGCAGAATCCGGCAGTTGCTAAGATGACAGTTGAAAAATCAGTACTTGCGCAGCGGGCAAGAGAAGCTGCGAGAAAGGCAAGAGATCTGACAAGAAGAAAATCAGCACTGGATGGAATGTCACTTCCCGGAAAACTTGCAGACTGTTCTGATAAAGATCCAAGTAAATGTGAGATATACATTGTTGAGGGAGATTCTGCAGGTGGGTCTGCAAAGACAGCGAGGGACAGAGCAACACAGGCAATCCTTCCGCTGCGTGGAAAGATTTTGAATGTAGAAAAAGCAAGATTAGATAAAATTTACGCAAATGCAGAAATAAAAGCCATGATTACTGCATTTGGAACAGGGATTCATGATGATTTTGATATTTCAAAATTAAGGTATCATAAAATTATTATTATGACAGATGCGGACGTTGACGGAGCACATATCAGTACATTGTTACTTACATTTTTATATCGCTTCATGCCGGAATTAATTAAACAAGGATATGTGTATCTGGCACAGCCTCCACTCTATAAGCTGGAAAAGAATAAGAAAGTATGGTACGCCTATAGTGATGACGAATTGGATAGTATCCTTCAGGAAGTAGGAAGAGACAGTAATAATAAGATTCAGCGCTATAAAGGTCTTGGAGAGATGGATGCAGAGCAGCTTTGGGATACGACGATGGATCCGGAACATCGGATTCTTCTGCGTGTAACGATGGATGATGAGACAACTTCTGAGCTTGATCTTACATTTACTACTTTAATGGGAGATAAGGTAGAGCCAAGACGTGAATTTATTGAAGAAAATGCGAAATATGTTAAGAATCTGGATGTATAGGAGGAAGTAAGAAAGTATGGAAGATAATATTTTTGATAAAGTCCACGAAGTGGATCTGAAGAAAACAATGGAAACTTCTTATATCGACTATGCTATGAGTGTCATTGCTTCCCGTGCACTGCCGGATGTAAGAGATGGTTTAAAGCCGGTTCAGAGAAGAATTTTATATTCTATGATAGAGCTGAATAATGGTCCTGATAAACCGCACAGGAAATGTGCGCGTATTGTTGGAGATACTATGGGTAAATATCATCCTCATGGAGACAGTTCTATTTATGGAGCTCTTGTAAATATGGCGCAGGAATGGTCTACCAGATATCCTTTAGTGGATGGACATGGAAATTTTGGCTCTGTGGACGGGGACGGTGCGGCTGCTATGCGATATACAGAGGCACGTCTGAGTAAGATTTCCATGGAGCTTACGGCGGACATTAACAAAGATACAGTGGATTTCGCACCAAACTTTGATGAGACAGAGAAAGAGCCGGTTGTTCTTCCGGCACGTTTTCCGAATCTTCTGGTAAATGGAACTTCGGGTATTGCTGTAGGTATGGCTACGAATATTCCGCCGCATAATCTGAAGGAAGTTATTGATGCAGTGGTTAAAATTATAGACGATCAGATTGATGAAAATGGCGAGACGACTATGGAAGATATTCTGGAGATTATCAAAGGTCCGGATTTTCCGACAGGAGCTGTGATACTCGGTAAAAAAGGTATCGAAGAAGCTTATCGTACAGGACGTGGAAAAATAAGAGTACGTGCAGTAACTGATATAGAATCCATGCCAAATGGTAAGAGCAGGATTATTGTAACGGAACTTCCTTTTATGGTAAATAAAGCACGGCTCATTGAAAAGATTGCCGAACTGGTAAGAGATAAGAAGATTGATGGAATTACGGAATTGAGCGATCAGTCAAGCCGTGAAGGTATGAGAATCTGTATTGAACTCCGAAGGGATGTTAATCCAAATGTTCTGCTCAATCAGCTTTATAAGCATACACAGCTTCAAGATACTTTTGGTGTTATTATGCTTGCTCTGGTAGGAAATGAGCCGAAAGTCATGAATATCCTTGAGATGCTGCATCACTACCTGAATCATCAGGAAGAGGTAGTAACGAGAAGGACGAAGTATGAATTAAATAAAGCAGAAGAGCGTGCCCATATTTTACAGGGATTATTAATAGCCCTTGATAATATCGATGAAGTAATTAAAATTATCAGAGGTTCTGCAAATGTACAGACAGCAAAATCAGAATTGATGGAGCGTTTTGATTTATCTGAGGTACAGGCTCAGGCAATTGTAGATATGCGTCTGCGTGCACTTACGGGTCTGGAAAGAGAGAAGCTGGAAGCAGAATATGCGGAATTAATGAAGAGGATTGGTGAATTGAAAGCAATTCTGGCAGATAGAAAGCTGCTTTTGGGCGTAATTAAAGAAGAGATTCTTGTAATTAAAAATAAGTATGGAGATGAAAGGAAAACATCAATCGGATTTGATGAATTTGATATTTCTACAGAAGATTTGATTCCAAAACAGGATGTCGTTATTACTATGACGAAGCTGGGATATGTAAAAAGGATGTCTCATGATACTTTTAAAGCACAGCACCGGGGAGGTAAAGGTATTAAGGGAATTCAGACTCTGGAAGAAGATTATGTAGAAGAATTATTTATGACCCATTCTCATCACTATATTATGTTCTTTACAAATACAGGACGGGTATACCGGATGAAGGCGTATGAAATACCGGAGGCAGGCAGAACGTCCAGAGGAACAGCTATTATAAATCTTCTTCAGCTTCAGCCGGGGGAGAAGATTACAGCGGTAATACCAATTGATGAATATAGAGAAGGGGAATATCTTTTCATGGCTACCCGAAGGGGACTTGTGAAAAAGACTCCTATTACAGATTTTTCCAATGTACGTAAAACCGGCCTTGCAGCGATTACTCTCAGAGAAGAGGACGAACTGATAGAAGTAAAATATACAGATAATAACAGAGATATTATTATGGTTACAAAATATGGTCTTTGCATCCGATTTAGCGAAAAAGATGTTCGTTCTACAGGAAGGACATCTATGGGAGTGCGAGGCATGAATCTGGGTGACAGAGACGAAGTAATTGGCATGCAGCTTGATTCTCAGGGAAGTCATTTGCTGATCGTATCCGAAAAAGGTATGGGAAAACGTACTCTTATGGGAGAATTTGGCAGACAGAACCGAGGCGGTAAGGGTGTAAAATGTTACAAGATTACAGAAAAAACAGGCAACGTAGTTGGTATTAAGGCTGTGGATAATGATAATGAGATTATGATTATCAATACAGAGGGAATCGTTATAAGAATGAAATGTGCAGATATTTCTACATTAGGACGTGTAACTTCTGGTGTGAAGCTTATAAATCTGACTAATGAAGTTACGGTTGCGAGCATTGCAAAGGTAAGAAAAGGCGATGAAGATGAAAGTAACGAAGAAGTTTCTAAAGAATCAGAAAAATAAATAAAAAAAGTAAAATGCAGGATATAATTCAGAAAAAGAATAATTATGAATTATATCCTGCATTTTTTTATTTTATAACACCACAGCCTATTTTTGTGCCGGAATCTCCGGAAGGCTGGCTTCTGAAATCATCAGGCATATCATGAATGATAACTGTTCTTCCAATGATGTCTTCCGGGAAGAATCTATCTGTGTAGAATTCGCACCATACCATTCCTTTATTTCCCATAAGTACAGGCATATCACCGACATGATAAGGATGCGGTTTCTTTTCCGGATTGTAGTGCCCTCCCGCATCTTTAAAAGGATCGGCAGTATTACCGGTACAGCTTCTGCCTTCATGGATATGAAAACCATAAAAATTGCCGGAACTATTTTCCGGAAGACCGGTAATATGGACAGTTACAATAGTTCCGCCATGTACACCATAAAAATGTACCTCTCCTTGTATATTGGGATAGGCAGAACTTCCTTTTATGGATGCATAAGCATCAGATGTTAAGGAAAGATTGTTTTGCATATACTGCGCTCCTAATTTATTTTATGTATTAATTTATGCGCAGAAATAAAATGTGACACGAAATTATGCAGTTTCGTTGTTTAATTCACGAATAATAATTTCAGCTACTTTTGTAACTGTATCAGAAACAAATTGTGTACATTGTGCTTTCCTTTCCGGTGAATTTTTTTCTTTTCCTCTGGTAAGGACGCGACAGCATGTAGCACCGCAGGTTTCTTTAAAATAATCGTGCAATTCATTAGTGAGCTGAAAGCATTTTGTAATTTTGGGATCGCCGGGTGTTTTTCTTCCGAAAAAATACCCAAGGCACATGGTTCCGCCCGCTAATGCTCCACAGATGCATCCGCCGCCGCCGAGCCCCCAGGGAAATCCGGAACTCATCGCGATTGCATCGTCGGATAAATCAATTTCAAAGTTTTTTCTAATGGCATAGATGACAGATTCGGAACAGGCAAAGCCGGCGTTGAATATTTCTACGGCGTCTTTCCGAAGCTGATCCATGTCTATTGCTGTAGTCATAAACAGACCTCCTTTATCAAATGATTTTTATTTATAATAACATTTTATATCAATAAAGAAAGATTGAAAAGTAAAAAATATTGCAGTGAACTTTGACATAGATAGATTTACCTATTATACTTAGAAATATGGCAGAAATATCCTATTCATAATTTTGGAGGAAAGAGATGCGTACAGTAGATGTAAAGGTAATCACAAAGAATATTAAAGAAATGTGTATAGAAGTAAATCATTATCTGTCAAAAGATATGGATATAGCAATGAAAAATGCTGTTAATAATGAAAAAGCTCCCCTTGGAAAACAGATTTTAAATCAGCTTCAGGATAATCTTAAAATAGCGGCAGAAGATATGATTCCAATTTGCCAGGATACAGGAATGGCTGTTGTTTTTCTAGAAGTGGGACAGGAAATTCACTTTGAAGGAGGAAATTTAACAGACGCAGTAAATGAGGGAGTCCGTCAGGGATATGTGGAAGGATTCTTGAGAAAATCTGTAGTAAAGGATCCTATTTTACGTGAAAATACGAAAGATAATACACCTGCAGTTATTCATTACAATATAGTTCCGGGAGATAAAGTGAAAATTAAAGTTGCTCCAAAAGGGTTCGGCAGTGAGAATATGAGCCGGGTATTTATGTTGAAGCCTGCAGATGGAATAGAAGGTGTGAAGAATGCAATTCTTACGGCAGTGAAAGATGCAGGACCCAATGCATGTCCTCCGATGGTTATAGGCGTAGGAATAGGCGGGACATTTGAAAAATGTGCGCTCATGGCAAAAGAAGCTTTGACCAGAGAAGTAGGAAGCCATTCTGATATTGAATGGGTAAAAAATCTTGAAGATGAGATGTTGGAAAATATCAATTGTCTTGGAATAGGGCCAGGAGGGTTAGGAGGTACAACAACAGCTCTTGCTGTAAATATAAATACTTACCCAACCCATATTGCAGGGCTTCCGGTAGGGGTGAATATATGTTGTCATGTAAACAGGCATATCAGCAGGGAGGTATAGAAGATGGAACGACATATTCAGGCACCAATTACTAAAGAAGAGGCAAAGAAGCTGCAGTCCGGGGATTATGTATATATTACAGGAACTATTTATACCGCTCGTGATGCAGCGCACAAAAGGATGGATGAAACTATTCATAGAGGAGAACAGTTACCTCTTAATATTGAAAATGAAGTAATTTATTATATGGGTCCATCACCTGCGCGAGAAGGCAGACCAATCGGATCGGCAGGTCCTACTACTGCAAGCCGGATGGATAAATACGCTCCAGAACTTCTTGATATGGGACTTGGAGCTATGATTGGGAAAGGAAAGCGAAATCAGGCAGTAGTGGATGCAATTATCAGAAATGGGAGTGTATATTTTGCGGCAATAGGAGGGGCAGGAGCATTATTGTCTAAATGCATCAAAGAATCAGAAGTAATTGCTTATGATGATTTAGGCACAGAAGCAATCAGGCGGTTAAAAGTAGAAGATTTTCCGGTTATTGTAGTAATAGACTGCGAAGGAAATAATCTTTATGAAACTGCAATTAAGGAGTACCAGAGACAATGAAAAGAATACTAATGATGGTTTTTCGTAATATACTGCTTGTCCCCATTATGTGGATAAAATTATGTTATCAT
>ERZ1673736.2858-NODE-2858-length-17685-cov-15.510550_pt1 | contig 17685 bp, 9 predicted proteins | sample MGYA00580212_ERZ1673736 | MGnify/ENA primary metagenome ERZ1673736 (study PRJEB41218, sample SAMN15661752) | gut metagenome | host: Homo sapiens | place: Canada: London | collected 2015-08-20/2019-03-30 | study: EMG produced TPA metagenomics assembly of...
ACGATGCGGATCATGCGCATCCCCGACAGGTAGGCGTCGAAACCGACGGCCGGGGTGATTGATATGGCATCCTGCATGGCGCTTTCCTCGACTTGTACGTTTTCGACGAACGTCACGTGGAGAGGCATCCTGACGCCCGTCACTCCGTTGGTCGACCATTCGATGATGTCGGACGTCTGCTTGCTGCACGAGGCGATGAGCAGGGCGGACAGCGCAAACAAAGCATGGCATATTGTTTTCATAATGGGGGATTTTAGGTAACTTTGCCAAAGATACGTAAAAATATGGCAAAAAAACCGGCTAAAAAGAGAATATGTTTTTTCGCGATGCTGGTCGTTGCCATGCTCGCCGCGGGGTATTGCGTCATCCTGCCCCGGACGCTTTTCGACGAGCCTTTCTCAGCCACCGTGTGGAGCCGCGACGGCCGCCTGATGTCGGCCAAGGTCGCCTCCGACGGCCAGTGGCGTTTCTTTCCCACGGACAGCGTCCCCGAAAAGTTCCGGGTCGCTATCACGACCTACGAGGACAAGCGTTTTTACCGCCATTTCGGGGTGGATCCGCTGGCGCTGGGGCGTGCCGTGGGGCAGAACCTTGCGGCCGGGCGGATCACGAGCGGGGCGAGCACGCTCACCATGCAGACCATTCGCCTGAGCCGCGGCGGGAAACCCCGCACGTTCCGGGAAAAGTTCGTCGAGATGGTGCTCGCCACGCGCCTCGAACTGCGTTGCAGCAAGGATGAAATCCTGGCCCTCTATGCCTCTCATGCGCCTTTCGGAGGTAATGTGGTCGGGCTGGAAAGTGCCGCGTGGTACTATTTCGGCCGCAGTGCGGCACAGCTTTCGTGGGCCGAATGCGCCATGCTCGCCGTGTTGCCCAACTCCCCTTCGCTGATCCATATCCGCCGCAACCGCGAACGGCTGCGGGAGAAACGCGACGGGCTGCTCGACCGGATTTGGCACGACGGCCGTATCGACTCGCTGACATGCGCCCTCGCCAAACAGGAGCATCTGCCCGACGCCCCAGAACCGATGCCGATGGAGGCGATGTACCTGCTGGGTAAAATGCGCGAAGGGTCGCTCCGCTCGACGCTCGACTACGACCTGCAAAGCCGGGTCAACGACCTCGCCCGGCGTTACAACAAGCGTTACCGGGGTAATAAGATCAACAACATGGCCATCGTCGTCATGGACGTGGGGAGCGGCGAAGTGCTTGCCTACGTAGGGAACGTGTACGACCCCGCCGACCGCACCGAGGGTACGAGCGTCGATGTGATTCCCGCCCCGCGCAGCAGCGGCAGCGTGCTCAAGCCCCTGCTCTACGCTGCGATGCTGGACAACGGGACGGCATTGCCCGCGATGCTTTTCCCCGACGTGCCGACCTATTACAGGGACTTCACACCCCATAATTACAACCGAACCTTCGACGGGGCGGTGCCTGCCAACCGGGTGGTCGAGCGTTCGCTCAACGTCCCTTCGGTGAGGATGCTCGACAAGTACGGGAAGGAGAACTTCCTTGCGCTGGTGCGTGCCCTGGGCTTCGGGACGATCGACCGGAGCGCCGCCCATTACGGGCTTTCGCTGATTCTGGGCGGCGCAGAGATTACGTTGTGGGATCTGACCTCGGCCTACATGAAATTGGCGGCCAAACTCAACGGCCGGCAGACGATACGCACCCCGCATTACGACCCCGACGGCGGTACGGCGGTCGATGCCGGGGATATTCCCCTCTCACGGGGCGCGATATGGCTGATGGCCAATTCGATCAGCCACGTGGCCCGTCCCGAGGAGGAGGGCGAATGGCAGTATTTCTCGTCGTCGAAGAAGATCGGCTGGAAGACGGGTACCAGCTACGGCAACCGCGATGCGTGGGCCGTAGGTATGACCCCGGACTATGCCGTCGGGGTCTGGGTCGGGAACTGCACGGGTGAGGGGCGCCCGCTGATGACGGGCGTGGGGTATGCCGCGCCTGTCCTGTTCGAGGTCTTCGGCCTGCTGCCCAAAGGGGAGTGGTTCGCGGAGCCCGTCGGCGACCTGGAACCCGCTGTGGTCTGCCGCCAGAGCGGCTATCTGGCTTCGCATATCTGTCCCGACCGCGATACGGTGATGATTCCCCGTGCAGCCGCCGTCGGGGAGGTGTGCCCCTACCACCGGATCGTCAACCTGAGCGCCGACCTGAAATACCGTGTGACGGCGGATTGCTACGACCCGGCCAGGATCGTCCGCATGCCGATGTTTATCCTCCCGCCTGCGCAGGAGTGGTATTACCGCCGGCAGCATCCCGACTACCGTCCGCTGCCCCCGCTGCATCCCGGCCTGCCGGGTAACCAAGCCGAAAACAACCCCATCGACATCATCTATCCGCAGCCGGGGCGTGTGCTGGTCGCCCCGAGGTCGCTCGAAGGGGAGCAGCAAAGCCTTGTCTTTACGGCCGTGCACCGCGACCGCAATGCCGTGCTGTTCTGGCATATCGACGACGACTATATCGGTTCGACCTCTTTCGAACATAAGGTCTCCGTCCGCCCGGCGCCGGGGAAGCATCGCCTGACCGTGATCGACGAACACGGCGCTTCGCAGAGCGTCGTGTTCAGTTGCCGCTGACCCCTCCCGGCGCCGGATTGCCCGGCTCCGCCCTTGTCCGGCTGCTTACCCGTCTATCCGTAGCCGTGTATCCGGGCTATTCCCCCTCGTCCTGTCGTTTGTGCCCGGTACGCAGCGCGTTCAGCCTGCGTCCTGTTTCCGCGACCTGCTTCTCGCCCAGCGGATAGCAGCATATGAACACGACCGAAAGGATCGTCCCGGCCGCCGGCAGCAGGCTCATCATGGCACGTATGCCGTTTTGTACCGCGATGCCCTGCACGGCATTGGCTTCGAAACCGTAATGCCCCAGCAGCCAACCTGTCAGGGCACCCCCGAGCGTCCATCCGAATTTCTGGGACATCGACGAGGAGGAGAAGATCAGCCCCGTGGCGCGGCGTCCCGTCTTCAGTTCCGAGTAGTCCGCGATGTCGGCGTACATCGACCACAGCAGCGGGAAGATGCTGCCCGCACACATGCTTATCAGCACCTGCAGGAGCATCATGGCCCAGATGTCGCGGGCACCCGGAAGCCAGAAGGCAGCACTCAGCACCGTTGCCGCCGCCATTGCTCCGAGATAGGTGTTTTTCTTGCCGATGCGGTTCGAAACGGGTGTCACGAGCAGGATGCCCGCGATGTTGGCGGCCTGCCCCAGTACGAGGAAGAGCGTGGTGAGCGAAAGCGTCGTGCCGGTGCTTTCGGCGGGGGCTGCGGCCTGGACATAGTATTTGAAATAATAGACGGCGGCCCCGTCGCGGATCGAGTTGAAGATGAGAGCTGCGATGCCGGCTCCGAGCAGGATCCACCACGGCCGGTTGTGCAACAGGTCTTTCAGGTCTTCGCGCAACGGATGGCGTTCGGCATGTACGGGTTGCACCCGCTCGCGTGTCCAGCCGTACGTACAGAAGAAAAATGCGACCGCTATCGCCGCCAGTACGGCCGTGGCCGCCTGCCAGCCCGTCTGCGGGTCGCTGCCCCGGCTGAACGATCCCACCAGCGGTTCGATGGTCAGCAGTGCCAGGATGCTGCCGCCGAAGGCGAAGATCATCCGGTAGGAGGAGAGTGCCGTGCGGGACTTGGGGTTGTCGGAGATGACTCCCAGCAGCGAAGCGTAGGGGACGTTGATGAGCGAGTAGATCATCATCATCACTCCGTAGGTAATATAGGCGTAGACCAGCTTCCCGGCCATCCCGAAGCCCGGAGTAGTGAAAGTCAGTACACCCGCCATGCCGAAGGGGACGGCGAACCACAGCAGGTAGGGCCTGAATTTCCCCCGGCGGCTTTGTGTCCGGTCGGCCAGTATCCCGACGACCGGATCGACGAACGAGTCCCAGAAACGGGTGATGAGGAACATCGTGCCGACGGCCGCGGCCGGGAGCCCGAAGATGTCCGTGTAGAAGAAGAGCAGGTAGGAACCGAAAAGTTTCCAGAACATCGAGGAAGCGGCATCGCCGAGCCCGTAGCCGACCTTTTCGCGGAATTTGATTTGTGTATCCATACTGTCTGTGCATTTATTGTGCGAACCCGGCGTCGTCCCATGTGTCCGTGCGGAACGGGAAGGCCGGCAGCCCGATGGTGTTGGTCAGGTTGACTCTCTCCACGACGTTGCGGAAAGCGTAACGAACGGCGACGGGTTCTGCCACGGCGTCGGAGCGGACTTCGACCTGGCGGCTGAAATCGTAATCCCGGTGTATTACGAAAGCTTCCGCCGGATGGAATATACGATCTTTTCCCGCGATTTCAAACCCTTGCAGCGGAGTGTCCGTCGGGATCAGCGTCGAATTGCTCCTGAAGGTTACCACCGCGCGCCCGTCGCCGAAATCGGCACGCTCGAACAACGGGCCCCGGCTGTCGATTCCCTCGCATCCGTAAGTCCCCGTGAGAGCGAGCAGGGCCAGCCGCTGCCCTACGAGGTCTTTGCGCGGAGGGTGTATCTGGGTCGCATCCCCCAGGTCGGTGTTTACCGCCATGCCCGTATTGGGGATCAGGTCGAGGGCCCGGATCTGCGCTTCGACCATCAGTGGCAGCAGGATCGGATTTTCCTCGCCCCGGAAGCGGTGCATCGGGATGTCGTAGTCGAACGGTGCAAGTTGTACGTAGTAGAACGGCATTTGCTCACCGCCTCCCCATGCCGCCCGCCAGTTAGCTGCCAGCGCCGCCATGTCGTACGGGTATTTGGCATGGTATCCCTTGTTCGACTCGCCCTGGTACCAGATGAACCCCCGCAGCGTATAGGGGGTGAGCGGCCGGATCATGGCGTTGTAAAGCGCTGCTACCCGGTTCTGGGTGTCGTATGCCGCGTCGGTCGCAAGTATCTTTTCGTCGACGCTCTGTGCCGCTCCGGCGCTCATCCATGCCTCGATGCGCGTAGCGCCCCAGTCGCTTTCGATCAGCCCGACGGGAATCCCGAGGGCACGGTGCAGCCAGAGCCCGAAGTAATAGCCGACAGCGCTGAATCCCGAGGCCGGACGCATGGACGAGGTTTCCCATTTCCCGGTGCAGTCCTGCTGCGGCTCGGACGCGGTAGCGCGGGCTACCTGGAAGAGCCGTATCCCGGGATAGCCGCCCGCGCGCATCGCCGCATCGAGCCCTCCGTGTACGGGCTGCGAATCGAAGCCTTTGAGGGGCATCTCCATGTTCGATTGTCCGGAACAAAGCCAGACTTCGCCGATGAGAATGTCGTCGAGCGTGACCCTTTCCCCGTCGTCGATAGTCAGCGTATACGGGCCCCCGACTCCGGGCGTCCGGAGCCGTACGTCCCAGCGTCCTTCCCCGTCGGCGCGCACGTTGTGCGTTTGCGTATCCCACGAAGCGGTGAGTTTTATCCGCGCATCCGGCGCGGCCCATCCCCAGATGCGGGCTTCGCAGTCGCGTTGGAGCACCATGCCGCTGCCGATGAGCGAAGGCAGCCGTACCCGCCCCGTTCCCGGTTGGGCGAGGCATAACGCGAGCAGCAGGAATAAGATGCGTTTCATCGTTTTATTCGGTTATGTTCATCGGTGCCGTGCCCGCCTGTTTGCAGGCGGCGCGGCGGTAGGCCAGCGTGTAGCAGGCATCCATTTCCGGATGGCCTTCGACGATGATTTCGACCCGGAAACGGTCTGTGTCCCATACCGGGAGTGCCGCGCGCGCCGTGGGGCCTGCGACGTTGCGGTTCTGCCCGGCGGCAGGGCTTTCCCAGCGGAGTATCTCGACGGTCTGTCCGGCAGCCCGGAGCGTCACGGTAAAGGAGAAGGGCCCGGCGGCTGCGAAACGGTCGTTGAGGAGCCATACCTCCGCTTCGAACAGCTCGCCTTCCGTCCAGTCGAACTTCGCGATGCGGGCGCTGGCGCAGAGCGGCCGGCAGGCGCGGCGCACCTGGTCGAGCGCAGGCTTGGGGACGGAGGGGTAGGCCACCAGCGAATTGTTGGCGGCCGCGGGCCACGGCTCGTCGAAACACCAGTTGAGCGCCATCGCACAATAGGGTTTCTGGCGGCGGGCTTCCTCGAAAACGGCTTTGTATCCTTCTCCCTGCATGAGCGAGCTGCGCTCGATCAGCTGGTCGAGTGTTTGTGCCCGTCCGAAATACCGCTCTATCGTCGGCTCCCCGAGCCATGTCGCGGGGCTGCCATCCCAGGCGCCGAAGGCATGGTGCTCCTCCCAGGCCGTCCCGGGGCGGGGCGGGAAGAGCTCCTCGGGCGGAATGATCTTTTCGAGGACTTCGCGCGGCGAAATGCCCGGGACGCCGAACTCGGTGTAGGCCGTAAAGTGGCTGTCGTTAATCAGCTGGAAAATATCGCGGCCCTCCCAGTAAAAAAGGTAGTTGCCGTGTGCCATGCCGTTCAGGGGCGATGTGGCGTTGAAGGGTATTTCCGGCGATAACCGGTAACAGAGTGCATTCAGCAGGCGCAGTGCGAGCGACTGGTCTGTCATGCCCGACCAGTTGTTGAACAGTTCGTTGCCCCCGCACCAGATCGCCAGCGACGGGTGGCGGCGCAGGCGGCGTATGATCGCCGTGGCCTCCTGCTCCAGCGTGGCGAGGTAATGCGGGTCATCGGGGTAGCAGTTGCATGCCAGCGGGAACTCCTGCCAAACGAGAATGCCCCTGCGGTCGCAGTATTCGAAGAAGCAGTCTTTGTTGACGATGCCTCCGCCCCACGAACGCAGGATGTTGAAATTGGTTGCTACGGCAATGTCTATCAGTTCTTTGCAGCGCTCTTCCCCGACTGTGCCCGGGAAAAGTTCGGGGCAGACCCAGTTGGAGCCTTTGGCGAAGATTCGGCGGCCGTTCAGTTCGATCTGCGCCGGGGCGGCGCTCCGCGTTTTCGGGAAACCTTTGGGTTCGCTCCATGCCCCTTCGTTCATTACGAGCCTTATCCGGCGGAAGCCGATCTGCTGTTCCACGCATTCGAGTTCCTTGCCTTGTGCGTCGAGCAGGCGGTAGCGCGAAGTGTATAGCACGGGTTCCCCGTGGTCATGCGTCCACCACAACCGGGGGTGTTCCACCCGGGCGGTAAGGCGCTCCCCGGCCGGGCCCCGGGCCCTGGCGGCCGGATGCCCTTCGGGGTCGAGCAGTTCCCAGTCGCTCTGGCATCCTCCGCACTCGCGGCCTTCGGCTTCGATGCGAAGGTCGGCCCCCTGCAGGTCGTCGTCGAGAATGTAGCCGACATGCAGCTCCGCCACGTGGGATTCGTTGCGAACCTGCAGTCCGGTGTCATCCCAGATTCCCAGCGGTACCAGGCGCGGATGCCAGTCCCAGCCATATCCTACGGCAGGTTTCACGACGTCGGACGCCTGCGTGCGGTCGGCAGGCTCGGGGTGGCGCTTGGGGATGGGGAAGATCACGACTTCGAGCCGGTTGCTGGGCTCCAGGTATTCCGTCAGGTCGATTTCCACGGGGGAGAACATCCCTTCCCCTGCTGCGAGCAGGTGCCCGTTGAAGCGGATCTCGTATTGGTAATCGATCCCTTTCGAGACGAACCACAACCGCTGCCCCGGCCCGAGCCGCGGGGGCTCGAATTCCGTGCGGTAGGTGAAGAAGCGGTCTTCCATCCACGTCATGCGGCGGTAGTTGCCGGCGTAGTTGTAGTCGGGGTATCCTTCGGCGCGTGCTAAGTCGAGCTGGACAGCCCCCGGGACAGCCGCCGGACAGAAAGTTCCGGGTATGGTTTCCTTGTCCGGGGCGTGTCCCAGTTCCCAGGCAAGGGGCGATATGTCACGGTTTCGGATCATTTTTGGAGAGAGTATTCGTTACAGAGCAGGTATTCGGCCGCTTCGTCCTCCTCGATTTGCGGATAACGTCCCAGCGGTTCGTGGAAACGGTTGTCGGCGGTGTCGTCGTTGACCGTCGAGACTTCGCCGGCCAGGCAGTCACCTCCCTCGGCCCAGAACGTGTGGTACATGTAAGGTTCGAAAGTAATGCTCTGGCCCGGCCGCAGACGCAAAATTTCTCCGGCGCGCAGGGTCGTCGTGATCCCGTCGACCTGGAACGTGCAGGGGGTTTCGGTCATGCGTTCTTTCTGGTCTGCCTTCCATAATTTCATGCAGAGGTCGCCTCCGCCGCGGTTGATGATATCCTCCATCTTATGCCAGTGGAAATGGATCGGCGTAACCTGGCCTTCGCGTACGAACATGATTTTTTCGCAATAGGTCTTGCGATCGCGGGCGGGGTTCCCGTTGCGTATCGTAAAGAGCGTCAGCCCTTCCCGGCTGAAGTTTCCCTTGCCGAAATCGGTGACGTCCCACCCGAGGGCGTTGTCGCGTATTTCACGGCACTCTTCGCCGTGCCTGTTCCACATCGGGGGAGTCCATGTCGCCCACTCGGGTAGCGGGAAACGGTGCTCGGCTAAAAAATCCAGTGCTTCGCGGATTGATCGGTTTATTTCGGAGCGTTTCATTGGGTTTGGTAATTTAATCGGATGAATTCGGTTAACTGTTCTAAAGTCGGGGCGCCCCCGGTGCTGGTGGCGCTGAAGAGGTTGAAGCGGGCCGATGCGTTGGCCAGCCGGAGGGCGTCGCGCAGCGGCATCCGCTCGTGCTGGGCATAGAGCATCCCGGCGCAGAAGGCATCGCCGGCGCCTACCGATGAAACGATTGCTTTTGCCGCGACCGGGATGGCGTCGCACCAGCAGGTGTCGCCTTCCCGTGTGAGGGCGTAGCCGCCCTCGGGGAAATGGATGGCGCAAAGACGGCCGATTCCGCGGTGCATCAGTGTTTCGGCCGCCGCTTCCACCCGGTCGCGGAGCAGTACGCCTTCCGGGCTGCGAAGCTGCGTGCCGCAGACGGCTCCGGCCTCGATTTCGTTGACGATGAAATAGTCGATATGGGGAAGGCAGGGCTCCACGATGCTGCGGAACCGTCCGCCCTCTTCGGAAACCACGTCGACCGATGTCTCGTAGCCTTTCGCCTGTAATTCCTTCAGTACGCGGGCGGCGACGACGCCGTGTTGGGGGTCGGGTTTGTCCAGTTCGTCCAGCAGCAACAGGTACCCCAGGTGAAAAATCCGTGCGGGGGACTCCATTTGCAGGATATGCTCCGCGCTGAGGCGTGCGTTGGCTCCCCGGAAGTGGAAGAAGGTGCGCGAGCCCCCGTCGTATTCCGACATGACGTCGGTGTACGAGGTCGCGGCATCGGCGAGCGGGAGCATGTTGCCCGCGTCGATGCCGAGCCGTTCGATTTCACGCTCTATGTAGCTGCCGAAGGCGTCCCGGCCGATGCAGCCGCCGGCGTACAGCGGTAATGCGGCGCCGAGCCCCAGCCCTGCCAGGTCGGCCAGCACGTTGTGCGAGCAGCCGCCCAGCCCCGTTTCTACGCGGGTGATCGTCGTCAGGTTCCCCCGTGCGGGATATTGCCCGATTATTTTTACGTTGTCGACCAGCCATGTGCCGGCCGAGATGATTCCTCGTCTGTCCATAGTCGGGGCGGTTTAGGCTTTGCCGTCGCTCTCGAAGAGGCGGATATGTGCCGCGACGACCTTTTTCGAGGCTTCGGTGATGCGGCTTTTCAGGTCGATGTAATTCGGGGCGCCGTCGGCGGCGAGGTAACTGCGTATTTCATCCGTCGCCTCCAGCTGGATCGCCGTGGCCACGTTGATCTTGCAGATGCCGTTGCGGATGCAGGCTTTGAAATCCTCTTCGCTCGTGCCGCTGCCGCCGTGCAGAACAAGCGGAATGCTGTTGCGGGCGTTGATTTCGCGCAGCCGGCCGATGTTGAGGCGCGGGGTAGCGGTGTAACGGCCGTGCAGGTTGCCGATGGCGATGGCCAGCGCATCCGTACCGGTTTCGGCGATGAAGCGGGCCGATTCTTCGACGTCGGTGAAGATGTCCGCCGTCGTCGCGTCGCCCGTGCCCTCGCCTCCGGATCCGGTGTCGCCCACGCGCCCCAGCTCGGCTTCGACATCGACGCCTGCGGCATGGGCGAGCCTTGCGACGAGGCGGGTTCGGGCGATATTTTCTTCCAGCGGCAGGCCGGCACCGTCGAACATCACCGAACTGAAGCCCGCGCGGATGGCGCGGATGCAGGTTTCGGGGCTTTGCCCGTGGTCGAGGTGCACGGCGACCGGGATTTTCGCATCGCGTGCGGCCTGCAGGAAAACGGGGGCCATCAGTTCCATGGGCGCCCCGGGGAATTGCACTTCCGCAAGTTGCAGGATGACGGGCGCCCGCAACTCTTCGGCTGCGGCTATGGCTCCCATGACATTCTCGACGCTCAGGCAGTTGAATGCCCCGACGGCATAATGGCGTCGATGGGCATCCCGTATGATTTCTCGGAAAGGGGTTAGCATAATTAAATTAATTTAAAAATTTAAGCCGGATAATGGAAATTTCGATAGTCAAAGATAGCGTGTTCGTACCGGATAATCTGGTGAAATATCTGCATATGTATGTATTATTTTGACATTATCGTGCAATAATTTGGAATACCAAAACACTCCTTATTTTATAAATATTCTTTTTATTGCTATTTGAGGCTGTTTTTGCGTGAGGATAAAATTTCATACTGTGAAAATATTGTTATTTTTTGTCAAAATATCACCATGTATATGTTTTTCTTTCGTCTATATTTGTAATAGTCGATTCGGACGTATTTATTAAAAAAATCGGTCGGACGACACCTATTTTATTATAGCCGGATTCGAGAAACCAAAACCTAAACAACTAACCTGTTCGCAAAATGATTAAAAACAAACTATTCATGCTATTGATTCCCTTGCTGCTGTGCGGCACCGGCCTGTTTGCCCAGAACGCGGCCGTACGGGGGATCGTGACGGGAAGCCCCGACGGGAAACCTATTGCGGGAGCATCGGTAGTGGTCAAAGGCTCCGTGAGGGGCACGACAACGGATGCTTCGGGGGCCTATACGGTCGCTGCGGGTACGGGGGACGTGCTTGTCATATCGTTCCTCGGCTACAAACCGCAGGAGGTGCCCGTTGCCGGCCGCACGGCGGTCGATGTGGAACTCCAGGAAGATGCCGAACTGGTCGAGGAAGTGATCGTGATCGGTTACGGTACGATGAAGAAGAGCGACCTGACGGGCAGCGTGGCTTCCGTGAAGGCTTCGGACGTGACACAAGTCTCGGCGGGGTCGATCGACAAACTCTTGCAGGGCCGTGTGGCGGGCCTGACGGTAATCGACAATTCGAACGACAGCCCCGAGGGGAGCGTGACGATGCGCGTGCGCGGAATCAGCTCCATCAACGGTTCCAATTCGCCGTTGGTGGTGGTAGACGGCGTGCCGATGGGCGATGCCGGTAATCTGACGAGCGTGAACCCCAATATCATCGAATCCGTCGAGGTGCTCAAGGATGCTTCGGCGACCGCTATTTACGGTTCGCGCGGCGCCAACGGCGTCATCATGATTACGACCAAGAACGGACAGAAAGACCACCGGAACGTCTGGTTCTCGGGGAAGGTCGGGGTCGGCGTTTTCAGCGACAGGCTCGACTACTGGCGCGATCCCGTGCAGATGGCGCGGCTGGAAAACGAGGCCTATGAGAACGGGGGCGCCGAAGGGCCGTATACCGGGAAGATCTGGTCGGACGGAACCTATTATCCTTCTATCGCCGAGATCGAAAGCGGGGCGTGGCCTTTCCGCACCAAATGGGCAGACCATGTGTTCCGCACCTCCGTCACGCAGGATTACAGCGTCGGGATCGAGGGCAGCGGCGAAAAGAACCGCTACTACGTGAGCCTGGGTTATTACGACGGCGAAGGCATGCAGTACAAGGACGACTTCGAAAAATATACGGTCGACATGTCCTATGACCACCAGGTCGCCCGCAATATCAACCTGAAGACCAAAGCGGGCTTCGTGCGCGGCTTCCGCACCTATAACAACGGAACGAGCTACGGGCGCAATCCCCTCTGGCCGGTTTATAACGGGGACGGCTCCTATTTCAAAAGCCAGCCCAAGGATTACGGGAACCCCGTAATGGTAAACAACGAGATCAAGAACGAGTCGGACAACATGTCGGGTTATGCACTCGTCAAGGCCGACTGGACGATCATCCCGGGACTGATCATGTCGGTGTCGGGCAACGCCCGCGCCGAGCAGCGCCGGTCGGCCTATTTCAATCCCCCGCTCTATACCCTTGCCGGGGATAACTACAATGGCGAAGGGGGGAACAGCGAATCGACCTATGTCAACCTGACGGGGGATGCCTACCTCACCTACAACAAAACTATCGGCGACCATACCTTTTCCGCCATGCTGGGCGGAAGCTACGAGAACAGCGTAAGCCGCGGTTCGAGCATTACCGGTCGCGGGTTCTCCAACGCGGCGCTCAAGGACGAGGTCGTTTCCGGCGCGGATAAGGTCATAACTTCAACGTCGCGCAGCCAGGAGATCCTCGCTTCGGGGTTCACCCGCCTGAACTATACGTTCAAGAACCGTTATCTGGTGACTTTCACGGCACGAGCCGACGGCGCTTCGAAATTCGCCAAGGGACACCGCTGGGGCTTTTTCCCGTCGGGTGCGGTAAGCTGGAAGCTGGAGGAGGAGCCCTGGATCAAGTCGCTCGGGTTCTTCGACCAGCTCAAGCTGCGCGCCAGTTACGGGGTCTCGGGTAACCAGGGGATCTCCCCGTACCAGACCTTCGAGCGCTTCGGGTTCGATTACTACTGGTCGGGAGGCAAGGAGTACACCGTTTACGGCATCGGTTACCAGGATGGCCGCGAAGGGTTGGGCAACCGCTTCGTGACCTATGCGGGCATGGCCAACCACGAACTGACGTGGGAGAAGACCGCGCAGATGGATATCGGCCTCGACCTCTCGATCTTCAGGGGACGCCTGAATGTCACGCTCGACTATTACATTAAGAAAACGACCGACCTGCTGCGCAAACAGTACCTGCCTCCCAGCACCGGTTTCGATACGGTATGGGTCAATGACGGGGAGATCCGGAACAAGGGTTTCGAGGTCGCCGTCACGGGGCGCATCGTCTCGACCAAGGACTGGAATTTCTCGGCGACGGGAATCTTCAGCCTCAACCGCAACAAGGTGGTTTCGATCGGCACGGCCGAGAATTCGGGGGCTACGGTCGATGCCAACGGCATTTGCTATACGCAGTACGGCGGCAGCGTCTATAACGATGCTTTCCTCAACGTGTTGGCTATCGGCTATCCCGTCAATTCGTTCTACGGCTATATGGTCAACGGCATTATCCAGACTCCGCAGGGGGACGGGTCGAGTCCCAATACCCGCCCGGGTGAACTGAATTACGTCGGGCTGAATGCCGACGGCACGCTCGACCCCAATGAGCGCGTGATTATCGGCAATCCGAATCCCAAGTTTACCTCGAGCCTTTCGCTCTCGCTTTCGCACCGTTGCGGCCTCGACCTGTCGGTGATGATGTACGCCGTCTACGGCAACGACATCTTCTCCTACCGCAAACTCGAGTCCCCGGCGCTGAAGGCGGGGCGGTGGACGGCTGAGAATCCCAACAACGAACGGCCCAGCCTGCGTTACAACCGGCAGTACCACGCTTCGTCGTGGTCGGTCGAGGACGGGTCGTTCCTGCGTATCTCCAACATCACGCTCGGCTATACGCTGCCTGCCGGAAAGTTGAATTGGATCAGGAACCTGCGTGTTTATGTGAGCGCCAGCAACCCCTTTACCTTCTCGAAGGTCAGCGAATACGACCCCGAAGTCGGGGAGAACGGTATCGGCAATGTGGCTTATCCCAAGGTATGCGTCATCACCGCGGGCGCGGAGTTCAAATTCTAACCAATAGTAAACCTGAATATGAAACAGATATTCCTCTATTTTGCAATGCTGGGGACGCTCGCCGGGTTGAGTTCGTGTCTCGACGAGGTACCGTACGGCACCTATTCGAACCAGACCTTCTACAATACGGAGGCTGATGCCGAATCCGCGTTGATGTATGCCTATGTACCCCTCAACTATATTGATTACTGCGGCCGTTTCCTCTTCTACCTGGGCGATGTGCCGACTAACCAGTACAAATCCTACGGCAAGGCTGACGAAAGTCCGCTTTTCCAGTGGGATATCACCCCGACCAGCGACGAGGCCATCTATTTCTTCAAGTCGGCCTATGTAAGCCTCGCCCGTACCAATTCGGTGCTGGACAATGTCGCCCGGATGTCCGATATTTCGGCTGCGGCACGGAACAAGATTCTTGGCGAAGCCCATTTCCTGCGCGCTTTCAACCACTTCATGCTGGTCATCAATTACGGCAGCGTGCCCATCCGTTCGAAGACCGTCTCCTCGACGTCGGACTCCTATAAGGATTTTTCCCCGATCTCGGATGTTTACGCCTTCATCATCGGGGAGTTAGAGGATGCCATCGGCCTGCTGCCGGTGAACAAGGTGCAGGGGCGTGCCGACAAGGTCGCCGCACAGGCGCTGCTCGCGCGTGTTTACCTGTACCTCGCGTCGGCAAAGGCTTCGGGGGCGCCGGGCTACGACTGGGTGTCGGACGCTGATGAAATGTACTCCCTGGCGGCCCGGTATGCCGGCGACGTGCTCAATAACCAGACGGTCTACCGGCTCGATCCCGACCTGGGCAATGTCTATGACGTCGAGCACCAGGCCGACGGCGTGGAGCACATCTTCATGACCTCGATGAACCGCGAGGCCAGCGGCATGGAGGGTACTTATTCGCAATTGCCCCAGATGTTCAGCATCCAGACCGGGAGCATCGTCTATATCTCCTCGTCGCTGGGTAAGAACAGCCGCGAGGTGATGAAATTCCTGGATTACGAGTCGGGCTATCAGGTGATGCGCGTGGACAACGATTTCCGCAACACCTATGACGATGACGACCTGCGCAAGCAGTTGATGGTTACGACCATCTACAACGAGGACGGCAGCGTGCTGGCTACCTACGATCCCTCCAACCTCACCAGCAGCGACAATATCAGGAACAAGTTCTTCTATCCTTTCTGCCGCAAGTATACCGACCCCAAGTCGAAGGCCAACCGGACGTCGGCCAACCTTTACCTGATCCGTTTCGCGGAGGTGGCGCTTACCTATGCCGAGGCGGTGGGCCCGACCGACGAGGGGTATAAATGGGTGAACGAGGTTCGCAAACGTGCCGGGCTGGAAGCACTGCCCGAAGGGCTCCCGATCGAAGATTTCCGTGAGGCGGTGATCGAGGAGCGGACGAAGGAGCTGGCTTTTGAGGGGCACGGCATCTATGACCTGCGCCGCCTGAACCGCGTCGACGAGCAGCATATCACCAACAAGGCCTTCAAGCCTACCTATGCCTATTTCTATCCTGCGCCCCAGCGCGAGCTGGATCTCAACCCGCAGAAATAACCGACTTAAAATCCGCAGACCATGAAACTATTTCACAGATACCTGCTTTCGGCCGCCGCACTGTTCTGCTGCGCGGGGCTGGCCGCGTGCAGCGAAGATACGACCGATCCCGCGAACCCGTACAGCGGGAATTACACGCTGTCCACACAGGCCGAAGTCGATGCCTTCCCCGCACGCCGGACTGCCAACAGCATCATCGTCACTGGGGCCGGTATTACGGACATTTCGTCGCTCGACGTCGCAGCCGTCGGTACGCTCGTCATCCGCAATACGGGGATCGTCTCGCTCGCACTGCCCCATACGACGTCGGTTGCGACCATGCTCGAGATTTCGGGCAACGAATCCCTTACGGATGTCGCCGACCTCGGCGTGAAGTTCGTCATCGGCGATATCCATATCGAGGATAACCCGCAGCTGACCGACATCAGCGGCATGCTGGGGATCAAGAAGATGACCGGTAAACTTTATGTTACGGGCAACTCCTCGCTGGGCGAAGACAAACCCGACGAACCGGACAGCTATGGCTTCAATGTCATCAAATACCTGATCTCCAATTCGGTGCTCGATGCGGAGAGCGTGACCCTGTCGAACAACCATCCGCTGGCCGTGACCGATCCGTCGCTCATCGGCCAGGGCGGCGAATCGGGCGGCGTTTACAGCTATACGATCAAGTCCGATGCCGAGGCCGCTGCCTTCAGCCCCGGCGGGAAGGAGGTCAAGAACCTGACGGTCACTGGGCCGAATGTCTCGGACGACGGTATGGCGTTGCTGGCTTCGAAGATCTCCGTCGTGCAGGGTACGCTGACTGTCGACGGCGCATCGCTCAAAACGACCGAAACATTCTTCGGCAAGGTCGACTGCCAGGGTAGCATCATCCTGCGCAATATCACCACGTACGATGAGAGCGGCAGTAATAAATTCTTCAATACCAACGGCTTCAAGAATATCACCCGTATTTACGGCGATCTTGTCCTCGAAAATATACCTTATCTGATCCACTGGGGCCGCGGCAGCGGGTTCGCCCAGATCACCGAGATCGACGGCGATTTGACGGTGCGCAGCTGCGGTATGCAGCAGATGGCTTTCGCTTCGCTGAACAAAGTCGGGGGCGACCTGACCCTTGCCGACAACTGCATCGAGCTCTATACGGGATTCTTCTGGAACCTGGCCACCGACCTCCGTCATGTGGGCGGCAGCCTTACGCTCACGGACAACGACCACCAGAACGGCCTGGGCGGCTTCGAAAAGGTCGAGTATATCTGCGGTGACATTACCATTACCGGCAACGGCACGGCGCCGGGCGCATCGGGCGGCATCCCGTATGCCTCGAAAGCCGGACAGGTGGGCTTCGACCTGGTGGAAAGCTGGATTACGGGCGGTATCGTACAGCCCGGCGCTACGATCGACTGCCGCTATGCGGACGGGACGCCCGTCGAATTCTCGGAGATACCCCAACCCGGCGAATATAAGAGCTATACGATCACGGGCAGGGACGAACTGCTGGCTTTTGCCCCGCAGGACGGTTCCGCAGTGAAGGAGACGGTGCAGGATCTGACGATCGTGGACACAGGCAATACGATGTCGGACAACGACCTGTCCTTCGTCAAGACCCGCGTGGAAAAGGTCATGGGCACGTTGACGCTCGAAGGGAGCAGCCTCACCTCGACGGAGCTGTTTTTCCTGAACGGCGGCTTTACGGTCGAAGGCGGCATCGTCTTCCGCAACTGTGCCGAGCTGTTTAACCTAAACGGGATGAAGGATATGACTGAGATCGGTGGCGACCTTGTCTTCGAGAACTGCCCGAAAATCGCCACGGACTGGGGCGCAGGGAACTGTCTTTCGCAGATCGTGAGCGTGGCGGGCAGCGTAAGGCTGACGGGCGTGACGACGCCGATGCGCGGTGTGACGTTCAATTCGCTGAAGAGCGTGGGCGGCGATTTCATCGTTACGGGCTGCAACGGCAACTTCTGGAATTTCGACGTGATGAAGCTCGAGACTATCGGCGGTAACCTGGTCATAACCGATAACGCGAAGCTCAACGGTCTGGGCGGCTTTGCATTCGTAACTTCCGTCGGCGGTGATGTCACCATTACGGGTAACGGTACTGCGAACGGTGGAATTCCCTACGACAGTACATCGGATCAGGTTGGCTTCGACCTCGTAGCTGGTTGGCTCGGGTCGGGGGTGGTGGCTCCGGCTGCGACTGTGACCTGTAAATACGCCGACGGTTCGGCGGTCGAATTCCCGGTGCCGAGTCCCTATAAGAGCTATACGATCACGGGCAGGGACGAATTGCTGGCCTTTGCCCCGCAGGACGGTTCCGCAGTGAAGGAGACGGTGCAGGATCTGACGATCG
>ERZ1673736.2860-NODE-2860-length-17678-cov-10.185042_pt1 | contig 17678 bp, 15 predicted proteins | sample MGYA00580212_ERZ1673736 | MGnify/ENA primary metagenome ERZ1673736 (study PRJEB41218, sample SAMN15661752) | gut metagenome | host: Homo sapiens | place: Canada: London | collected 2015-08-20/2019-03-30 | study: EMG produced TPA metagenomics assembly of...
ATGTGATTCAGGTCATTAACGGTCGCGAAGACGTAATGCGCGAGCGCATCGAGCGTGTGGTGCCGTCTGGCGCCCTGCAGGAGCTCTTTTATCCCCAATATCAGACCGAAATCAAGGTACACGGCGAATGGGTTAACACGACCAAGCCGTTGTTCCCCGGTTATCTCATCTGCGATACGGCAGACCCCCGTACCGTGCAACAGTATTTGCTGCGCATGGACGACTTTGCACGGGTGCTATCCCAGGACGGTCAATTTGTTCCGCTGGCAAAAGAAGAGACCCAGTTCATTGGCAATTTTACCAATAGGGGAGACCGTGTGGTGCCCATGAGCGAGGCCCTAAAAGACGGCGATCAGGTTGTAGTGACGGCTGGTCCGCTGTTGGGCCACGAAGGCCTTATCAAAACCATTAACAGACGCAAGAGCACCGCCTTTTTGGAGCTTAACTTGTGCGGCCGACGCGTAACCACCCGTGTTGGCCTTGCTGTGCTTTCAGCCGAGCAACGTGCAATGCGCAACCTTAAAAAGGCGATCGTCTAACTACAGGCAATCGCTGTATAGATCTAGGAGGATCCCCGATCTGGGGAAGAAGTGTTGGAAGAGAGCGTGTCGGATAAAACTCAATATGCAACGGATGCGCCTGCGGGTGCGGCGCTCATCGCTCAGGCCATGGGCCGGCGCGAGGGCGCCGGCCGCTACAAGGCCATGCAGTCCATCATGGACTGGGATCGTTCGCGCCTGATCTACCGCGCCGTTAAGCGCGCCTTCGACATCGTGTTCAGCGGTTGCGTGCTGGCCGTCATCGCCGTACCCAGCCTTGTGCTCGCCGCAGCTATTCGTCTGGAGAGCGAGGGCAACCCCTTCTACAGTCAGATCCGCGTTGGTCAGACCCGCCCCGACGGCAGCCTGTCCACTTTCCGCATGTGGAAGTTCCGAAGCATGTACAAGGACGCCGACGAACGCCTCGCCGAGCTCAAGGAGCAGAACGAGATCGCAGGTGCCATGTTCAAGATGAAGAACGATCCGCGCGTCACCAAGATCGGGAAGTTCATCCGCAAGCACTCCATCGACGAGTTCCCGCAGTTCCTGAACGTGTTCATGGGCCAGATGTCCGTCGTCGGGCCCAGGCCGCCGCTGCCCAACGAGGTGGCTCAGTACACCGAGTACGACCTGCAGCGTCTGGCAGTAAAACCAGGCATTACCGGCTGGTGGCAGGTCACTGAGCGCAACTCGACGGGATTCGACGGAATGGTCCGTCGTGACCTTGAATATATCGCCAAACGAGGCGCTTTCTCCGATTTGAAAATATTCCTACTCACAGTGATTGAGGTTGTCAGCGGAAATGGCGCTTGCTAAAGAGACAAGAGTGAAACACGAAGACGCCAGTTCAAGGGCTGTTCTTCCCGGGCGAATTGAAATCTTGGGCGCACCCGTCGACCCATGGACGATGGAGCAGACCGTCGAGGCGACCGACGCCCTCATCAAGGAGGGGCGCTTCGCCCACCTAATCGGCGTGAACGCCGACAAGCTGCTGCAGATGCGCGACGATCCAGAGATGGACGCATGCGTGCGCCGATGCGAAATCGTGAATGCCGATGGCGCGTCCATGGTCATGGCCGCCAGGAAGCTGGGCGTGGACCTGCCCGGGCGCGTGGCCGGAATCGACCTCATGTGGGAGTTGTGCGGACTGGCTGAGCGCGAGGGGCACAGGGTCTACCTGCTGGGCGCCAAGGCCGAGGTGGTCGCAAAAACCGCAGGGGTACTGTCCGAGAGGTATCCCAACATTGTCCTCGCTGGCTACCGTGACGGCTACTTCGGCGACGACGAGTTCGACGCCGTGATAGCCGAGGTTGAGCAGACTAAACCCGACATCGTTTTCGTAGGCATTACCTCGCCCAAGAAGGAGCGCCTGATCGAGCGTTTCCGCGAGCTGGGCGCAATGGGCGCATTCGTGGGCGTGGGCGGCTCGTTCGACGTTGTCTCCGGCAACATCCCGCGAGCCCCGATGTGGATGCAGCGCGCGAACCTGGAGTGGCTCTTCCGCATGATGCAGGAGCCTAAGCGCCTGGTGAAGCGCTATCTAGTCGGTAACACCCGTTTCTACATGCTTCTCCGCAAGGAGTCAAAGAGGAGCAAGGCCAATGTCTAAGAAGAAAGTAATGCTCGTCTTCGGCACCCGCCCGGAGGCGATCAAGATGTGCCCGCTCGTCAACGAGCTGAAGGCACGCACGGATGAGTTCGAGACCGTCGTGACCGTGACGGGGCAGCACCGCGAGATGCTCGACCAGGTGCTGCGCGTCTTCGGCGTGACTCCCGACCACGACCTTGCGATCATGAAGCCGGGCCAGACACTGTTTGACGTTACGTGCGACGTTCTGCTCAAGCTCAAGGCGGTCCTCGAGGACGAGAAACCCGACGTGGTTCTGGTTCACGGCGACACCACGACCAGCTTTGCGGCGGCCCTCGCGTGCTTCTACCTTCAGATCCCCGTGGGCCACGTCGAGGCGGGGCTGCGCACGCACGACATCTACAGTCCCTGGCCGGAGGAGTTCAACCGCCAGGCGGTCGACATCGTGAGCGAGTACTACTTCGCCCCCACGGAGGCGAGCAAGCAGAACCTGCTCGACGAGGGCAAGCCTGAGTCCAGGATCTGGGTCACCGGCAACACCGGCATCGACGCCCTGCGCACCACCGTTCGCGATGGCTATACCCACCCCGAGCTCGAGTGGGCGGATGGCTCGCGCCTCATCCTCATCACGGCGCACCGCCGCGAGAACCTGGGAGAGCCAATGCACCGCATGTTCCGCGCCATCCGCCGCGTTATGGAGGAGCATCCCGACACCAAGGCGATCTACCCCATCCACATGAACCCGCTCGTCCGCAAGGCGGCGCACGAGGAGTTGGACGGCTTCGACCGTCTGCACATCATCGACCCGCTCGAGGTGCTCGACTTCCACAACTTCATGGCCGCGAGCCACCTCATCCTCACCGACTCTGGCGGCATCCAGGAGGAGGCGCCTAGCCTGGGCAAGCCGGTGCTCGTGATGCGCGACACAACTGAGCGCCCCGAGGGCGTGGCCGCCGGCACGCTGAAGCTCGTCGGCACCGAGGAGGACGTCATCTACCGTGAGTTCAGTTGCCTTCTCTCCGATCAGGCTGAGTACGAGGCTATGAGCCGCGCCTCGAACCCCTATGGTGACGGGCATGCGAGCGAGCGGATCGCGGACGTACTGGCGGACGGTGAATACCGTGGGTAAGATACGCGTGCTTCTCCTAGTGAACCGTTGGTACCCGGACGGTGGCGTTGAGAACTTTCTCGAGCAGCTGGTGTCTGAGACCTCGGGTTCAATCGTCTACGCGATAATGTCTCTCACCACCCGCGTCGACTCCGATGCTGCCTGCATCAAGATCGGGCCGGTTCTGAGTTCCGAACGCGTGCAGGACATGTTCGCTCAAAGCTCCTCTATAGCTTCGGTCATGCGGGAGGGTCATTACGACTTCGTGCACATCCAAGCAAGCAACGGCAGTGCCTTCTTCCTTGCTGACATTGCAAAGAAAGCGGGGATCCCCCGTCGCATAATCCACTCGCACAACGCGGGGGCCGAGATTTCTGGTAACCCGTTGAAGAGGGCCGTGGGCGCAGCCTGTGCGTCGCTCTATTCAGACGCGCCGACCGATTTGTGGGCCTGCTCGGCGAACGCTGGCGAATATCTATTTGGCAAACAACCGTTTAACGTCTACTTTAATGGTATTGATCTCGTTAGGTTCGCCTTCTCTGAGCAGAAGCGCACAAACATACGCGGCGAGCTCGGCGTGGCTGACGGCGAGTTCCTGCTTGGTAGCATCGGCCGCATAGCCCTGCAGAAGAATCCGCTTTACCAGCTTCAGGTGTTCTCCGAGCTGCGCAAGCTCGTTCCCGGGGCTCGCTTCTGCATGGTTGGCAGCGGCGACATGGAGGTCGAACGTGATGCTGAGGCCGAGCGACTCGGTCTGGGCAGCTCGCTCATAAAGGTATCGAGGACCTCGGAAAGCGACGCCTACTATTCGGCTTTCGACGCACTGCTATTGCCCTCCCTCTTTGAGGGCCTGTCCTTCGTTGGCATCGAAGGGCAGGCTGAAGGTCTTCCCATATACGGCTCCGACGTGCTTCCTCGCGAGTTGTCCATCACTGACAGAATCTTATTCGCGTCCACCGACGAGGCGCCTTCCACCTGGGCGCGGCGTATCGCCGAGGGTATCGATAGGTATCGTATTGAAGAGCGCCCTTCGTATGCGGAAAAGATGCGCGCCGCCGGCTTCGACAGGGAGGCGTGCTTCGCAACGATTGCCATGGCCTACCGGGGTGGTGGCCGATGATACAGAGGCGCACTAAGGTCCTCATGGTGGGGCCCGCACGCAACGAGCAAGGCGGTATCGCGACCGTCATCAACGACTACTATAAGGCTGGCATCGAGGACCGCTGCGACATTACCTTTCTGCCGTGCACAGGCAAGGGGAGCAAACTTAAGAAGCTCGCGCAGGGTGTCTATGCCCTGGCGTGGGTTAAGCGACACTTGAGGGGCTTCGACGTGCTGCACGTCCACATGGGCGGCGGCAACAGCTTCGCCCGGGAGCGTTTCTTCGCCATGGCAGGTGTCGATGCCGGTGTGCCGACAATTCTGCACGTGCACGACGGCCTCTTTCGCGATACCTACGCGAATGCGCCCGAGAAGACCAGGTCGGACTACCGCAGGGTTTTCTCGGCGGTAGATAGAGTGGTCGCTCTTTCCGACTCATGGAAGGAGTACTTCTCCTCCGAGATATCAGGTTCGGACAATGTCGTTACGATTCCCAACGGTATCCACGTCCCCGAGGATGTAAACGATCACAAGGAGCCGAACACGGTGCTGTTTCTGGGACACTTCGATGACAACAAGAACGCCACCGTACTCATACGCGCGATTTCTAGGGCGCGGGAGATCGTGCCTGGTATTCGAGCATATTTCGGTGCGGACGGCGACGTGGAGGGTGCGAAGGCGCTTGTTGCCGAGCTGGGCTGCGAGGACGCGTGCTCGATCTTGGGATGGGTCGGCTCGCGGGAGAAGCAGGCGCTGCTGGACATGTGCGCAATCTACTGTCTGCCGTCCAAGAACGAGGCCTTCCCCATGGGGCTCTTGGAGGCCATGGCGAACGGCTTGGCGGTCGTTGTGACCCCCGTGGGCGGCGTGCGTGACATCGTGGAGGACGGTAAGACCGGCGTTTTCGTTCCCGTCGATGATATAGATGCCCTAGTGGAGGCGATTGTGACACTATGCCGCGATAAGAATGAGCGCACCCGCGTTGCGAAGGCGGGTGCCGACATGGTGCGCGAGAATTACAACCTCGGCGCTGTCGTGTCTGAACTTGTAGGTGTTTATGAGGAGCTTGCTGGAGGTGGAACCGTTGACGCCTAAGGTGCTGCATTACTGCTGGTTCGGAGGAAAGCCCCTACCGCAAAAAGCTCAGGCAAACGTTGAGCGCTGGCAGGAGCTTATGCCGGATTATGAGATTGTCCGATGGGATGAATCGAACTTTGACGTTGATGAGTGCCCTTATGCCCGGGACGCTTACAAGGCAGGTAAATGGGCATTTGTGAGCGACTATGCGCGCTTCAAGGTCGTTTACGACAACGGCGGTACCTATATGGACATAGGTAGTGAGCTTCTGAAGTCAATCGACCCGCTTGTCAAAGAATCGGGGTTCACTGCATGTGACTATGAGTCGCATGCAGTGAGCCCCGGCCTAGTGCTCTCGGCTGGGGCTCACTCTGACTTAATCGGCGAGGTCCTTGAGTCTTACCGAAATCTTGATTTCGTGGATTCCATTGAGTTCCTGTATTCCCATACCGTTAATCACATTTTCGGTGAGGTTCTTGAACGCTATGGCTATCAGTGGGGCGTAGACGCTCTATGGGAGTATGACGGTTTTAGGGTCTATCCGAGTGAGTACTTCTGTCCAAAGCTCGACTTCGGTGGGTTTAAATGTACTAGTCGCACGTACTCCACCCATGTCAGTACCGCGAGTTGGTTGCCGGCCGGTGAGCGGTTTCGGATTGGCTTCATCAACAAGTGGGCCCCCTACGTGGGCGATTTCATTGCACGCAAGATCGCTCGTATTCTCTCGTTAACGTTATATAAGGGTGATACCCGATGATTACGGTATTCACTCCCACCTACAACAGGGCTTATTCGATAGCCCGTCTGTTCGACTCGCTTCAACGCCAGACTTGCAAGGATTTTGAGTGGGTTGTTGTGGATGATGGATCCACGGATGAGACGACTTCTTTGCTCGCAGAGCTTAAGGCAAATGCGACATTCCCCATGCATTTCGAAAGGCAGGAAAATGCCGGCAAGCATGTAGCGATTAATCGGGGAGTGAACCTTGCTCGTGGAGAATGGTTTTTTATCGTTGATTCCGATGATTGGCTACCGGATGATTCCATTGAGGTGAACTTGCGATATATCGCGCAAGTCGCTGATGACGATTCTTTTGCTGGCGTTTCCGGTGTGTGCGCGCGCGCTGACGGCTCACTGCTTCTTGGGGAGTCTGGCGTGTCTTTGAGCGACATGGATGAGAAGACGGTTGAACGGTTTACCGAGGAGTACATAGACTCTACGTCGTGTGATTTCAGGTTCAAATACAAGATGCCGGGCGACAGGGCAGAGATTGTGCGCACTGAACTAATCAAGCGTTTTCCTTTTCCGCGTTTCGAAGGCGAAAGATATCTTTCTGAATTCTATCTATGGCAGTCGATATCGGAATTGGATCTCAAGATTAGATGGTTCAATACGCCGACGTATTACGGCGACTATCTGGAAGATGGTCTTACGACCAATATGAAGGAGGTTATGCTGAAAAATCCGAGAGGGCGTTCTTTTATTGATGATTTCACGTTGGGGACTCACGTTCCGATCAAGATGAAACTGAGATCTGCTGTTAATTATCTCCGGTACGGTAGTTATGCCGGCTGTGGTATAGGTTCGCTTGTATCCAGTTCTTGCCATCCTCTGATTGTTCTACTCGCCTTGCCTTTCGCCTGTTTGTTTCCTCTTAGAGGTGATGTTGAATGACGGGAAAAACGATTTCCCTAAGAAGTCAAGTTCTTGAGACGCGTCTTTTTACTGTCGTTAATCTCTCTGTTTTCTTACTTGTCGCTTCGGTATTTGCTGTTTCTTTTTATCTACGAATGGGATTGAGCTCGGAGTTTGCGTATATAAACCTATTATTTTATGTTCCTTTGATTCTTCTAGCTGCTAAATGCGGATGTAGAATCGGGATTGGGCCTTTGATGTTTTGGCTCTTTCTGCTTTCCCTTTTTTTGGTGACCGAGCGAACGGCTGGCTCTTCGTTTCGGGACGTAGCGAAATTCTCCTTTCTTTACTGTTTGCCCCTATTAGTCTGCCAGCTGAGATTTGGCTCGTCGCAGGATCAGCGTCGGGCTTTGGCCAAGGCAATAATTAGAACATCAAACGCGTTCGTATTTCTTGTCTTTGGCATTCTTGTGCTCGATTGCTTTACGGGTTCCGCTTGCATGGCGGCAATATCAAATGCGGCTATGAAAGAGATGTCTGGATGGGTTTCGCCGGAAATTTCATCGAGGCATGTCTCCATATGGGGCCATTATCTCAGCACAGCAGGGTTTTATCTCGTTTTTTACTATATGAATATTGCATACGAGCGAATCGTTGGTGAGTCGTTGGTCAACATCAAGCTCTTGTATGTAGTTGCGACATTAGGCATCCTCTCCACAGGCGGTAAAACCGCCATTGTGATTTACCTGTTATCTGTAATTTGGCTTAACACTACTAGTAAGGATGCGATAAAGAACGCGATTGCCCTGAGCGTTTTTCTTGGCGTGCTTTATTTTGTCGGCGCGTTCGATGTCGTGCTTGATCGTTTTGGTGCGTCAGATTTATCGAGTGGAAGGAACGGCTCAGTTGAGCTTGTCCTTTCTTACGAAACTCCACGTATTTTCTGCGGATACGGTGAGGGTTACACCGCGCATTTCACTTCATTTATCGACAGAGGCACGGTATCTATGTTTTCCGAGTATTCCCTCTTGACGCTCGCATTTAAATTTGGACTTGTATTTGCAGTTGGTGCAGCGTTTCTTATCTTGCTGCCATCAATTAAGACCTCTGTTGCAACGGGAAACTATTCTATTCTGTTCCTGGGAATTTTGATGCTTACTTACTTCTCGACCTTTAACGGCATGGCCAATATTCCGGATGTCTACCACGTTATGGCTTTATTTTGCTTAGTGCTTAATCTGCTGGGTGAACGCAACTCTAAAAATGACTCTGTCGACTCCGCAGTCAGTGACGTCATCGGCCCGAAGGGTTTATGAGATGGAGATGCCTTCAGTGAATTCAAACGCCCCATTAGTCAGTGTCGTGATCCCGACATATTCACGTTCTGACATGCTGACTCGGGCAATGGAAAGTGTTAATGCCCAGACTTACCCCAATATCGAGATTGTTGTCGTAGATGACAATGGTAAAGGCACGAATCAACAGCTTGAGACTCAAGCTCGTGTTCTTGCATTCGAGACTCGGCCGGGCGTTGAATTGCACTATGTCGTTCGCGAAAAAAACGGAGGCGGATCGCTTGCGCGTAACACTGGCATCGATGCCTCAAAGGCCGATTTTGTTGCCTTTCTTGACGATGATGATGAGTTTCTACCGCGCAAGCTAGAGCTGCAGATGGAACCAATGTCCGATTCTAATGTCTCGTTGACCTATGCGCACTGCAAGGGCGTCCAACCCGATGGCACAGAGATTTACTACCGCCGAGTCTGCAATGGGGTGCCTGTTTTTGAGCAGGCCTACTGCGGCTGTATTGCGGCGACGAGCCAATGGCTGGCGCGCAAGGATGCGTTACGGAGCGTCGGTTGCTTCAGCGATACGCCTGCGAAGCAGGACTCCATTCTCATGTTCAAGCTTTTGATAGCGGGCTTCCAGATCAGATGCGTCCCCGAGGTGCTCTCAGTCTACTACGATGACTTAGGGACGGTGAGGATAAGCACGAGCGGCAAGTCTTTGGCGGGGGAGCTGAACTATGATCGGCTCATACGGGAGTATTCTGGGATGTTTACGCTCAACCAAAGGCGTCGTGTAGAGCATGCGATGCACTATCGCGTCGGCATGATGCTCGTTGGAATGAACGCGAGTGCTGAGGGCGCAGTCCAGCTATTATCCTCGTTTGCGCTTGCTCCCTTTGCTTTTATACATAAAGCATATCGCGTTGTTGGTCACAATGCGAAGCAGGCTCTTAAGAAACTTAATGCTCATCGTGGTTAGGAATTGCATGTTATTAAGAAAAGCCGCTCGCTATGTTAGGCACCCTTCGCTTGTTGGGTTCGAGATTGAGAGACGTTCCAGGCTGCGTGAGGTCAGTAAATTTGATTTTCGCCCTTACACGAGCGCACCTATCAGCAATAATACATATATATCTCTTACAAGCTATGGGGCGCGTCTCAATGCGGTCCATATGGCCATCCGTTCCCTACTCATGCAATCAGTGAGACCCTCAAAGGTTCTGCTTTATCTTGATGAGTCTATCCAAAGGGACACGCTTTCCGATGATTTGCTTGACCTTGAACAATATGGTCTTGAAATCAGAATGGGTTACGAGGATTTGGGGCCGCACAAGAAATATCTCTTCGCATTTCAAGAGTTCCCGGACTCGCTCATTATCACAGCGGACGATGACCTCATCTACCCAGCAGATATGGTCGAATCGCTTCTCACGGCCCACGAGACTGTTCCCTATTGCGTTGTGGCAAGGCGCTGCCATCTCATAGGGTTTGATGCTGCGGGAGATTTACTTCCTTATGAAAAATGGGGCTGGGAGCATAAGGACGCTTTTTCAGTCCCCAGCCGCCGGTTGCTTGCAACCGGTGGCGCCGGGGCGTTGTATCCTGTCGCAGCCTTCGACCTCGCATCGCTGGATATAGAGGCCATACGTGGAGTAGCCTGGCCTGCAGATGACCTTTATCTCAAGTTCTTCGAGCTCGCCAACGGCATCGAGGTGGCATATGCTCCGAACAGACAGAATCATCCCTATCAATTGGAGGGTCCTCGTTCAGACGCTCTTTGCAACGCGAATGTGGCGGGAGGGCGTAACGATGCCATCATGGCCGAGCTCATGTGCCGATATGGATTGAGACCATCGTATTTCGAGGAGGGATATCGTGTGACTTCTTCCTAATGTTCAGAATAGGCTTTCGCAATCCAAGGCTAATGCATGGCTTGAGACTAACATGCAGGAACTGAGGGGGATCGGCTCTCTCGGTTGAGCGACGGCCGACGTAGCGATTCATTATCCTGAACATATATTCATCGGGAGGGGCGTATGTCAACGGAGGGATGCTGGCTGCCTCGGATGCGCGAAAGACGTCATTGGGCGCGACTGAATGTTGCCTATGGTTCTCTCATGCGTACGGACATGCATCCCCATGAAAGACTTGATAAACCGATGAATGCGCAAAGCAACGTTGGGTTGAGAAAGTGTTGGGCAATGACGCTTGGATCGTGTGCTGCGTACAAATAATGTCCGGCGTCACTGTTGGTTCGCACGCCATAGTGGGTGAAGTAGTCGTGCGTAATTTCCCGGAGCGACCGGTTGTTGGCGGCGTGCCGGCGCGTGTAATCCACAAGAGGAATAGATATACCAGGTCATTGAGGCCGCTAAAGTTTGGAATATGGAAAGTGTCTAAATCAAATACGGGCATGCGCAGTGCTGCCCTTATGCAGTTTGGGTCTAAGTATATCAGCATGGGTGCTCAACTCGTGATAACGGCCGTGCTGGCAAGACTGATCTCGCCGGGTGATTTTGGGCTTATGGCTATTGTCACGGTGTTCACTGGGCTATTCAGCTTGCTTTCTGATATGGGTGTGGGTACTGCTATCGTGCAGTATCGCGACCTTACGGAACGTGAGTATGGCGGTCTATTTACATTTTCGGCACTTTTGGCTGCAGGGCTTTCTCTGGCCTTTTGTGCCGCATCGCCATTCATCGCCGCAGTCTACGGAGACACCCGGCTTGTGCCCTTGTGCCTTGCCTCGGCCCCCGCGCTGCTGTTCTCCACGCTCAATATGGTGCCAAATGGCCTTATGCTCAAGGAGTTGCGCTTCGCCGCAATTAGCGTACGTCTTGTGGCGGCTACAGTAGTCTCTGGAGGGGTCGCAATCGCGGCCTCCGCCTTGGGTGCGGGCTGCTATGCGCTCGTCCTTCAGACTGTGCTATCTGCGGCGGTGGTGTTCTTCTGGAACATTGTAGCGCGACCAATCAGGCAGATAAACGCTCATTTCATTTGCACGCTTAAGAAGATATTCTCCTATTCTGCTTACCAGTTTGGGTTCAGCTTGGTCAATTACTTCTCACGCAACCTCGATAACATGCTCGTCGGCGGTATACTGGGAACTGCGGCCTTGGGATTTTACGACAAGGCTTATAAATTGACAACCTATCCCATGACAGCGTTCTCCAGCGTCATAGGCTCGGTCATCCAGCCGTTCATGGCAGAGCATCAAGACGATGTCGACCGCATCTACGAGTGCTGGATGCGTATCGAAAAGCTGCTCTCGCTAGTGGGTGTTGCTGTGGCGGTGGTATTCAGCTGCGCTTCGGCGGAAATCATTGCTGTCTTCTACGGGCCAGGATGGGAGCAAGCCGCGCCGGTGTTCGCCGTGCTTGCTGTGTCGGTCTACTTCCAGATGATGGGCAACCCTTCGGGTGCTTTTTTCCAGAGCATAGGACGCACCGATTACATGTTTAAGGTTGGTCTTGTGAACACCGCGATCACCATTTCCGGGCTGCTGGCGGGCCTGGCTGGCGGCTCCATCCTCACAGTGGCTTACGGCATCTTCGCAGCATACTGCCTTCATATGGTTCCTCTAGCGTATTTCCTAGTGAAACGTGGCTTCGGCAGACCTTACTATTGCCTGCTAAATTTCTTGCCTGAGATTGCTGTTGGCATCGTGGGCATTGCTGCTGTTGCGGGAGTTGGCGCCTTTATACCCATGGAAGATGTTTTCATCTCTCTCATCGTAAAGTTGTTTGTGAGCAGCATTGCGCTAATCACTGGATATGCGCTCACTGGCCAGCTGAAATACCTCACGGCTCTAATTAAGAGATAGCTCATTCTGATCGTTCCATCACGTATGGCACCTTGAAAAAACCAGATAGAAAGAAGATACCCATGAAGATCGCTGTCGCCGGCACCGGCTACGTCGGCCTGTCCCTCGCCGTCCTGCTCTCGCAGCACAACGAGGTGCACGCGCTGGATATCGTGCCCGAGAAGGTCGAGAAGATCAACAACTACATATCGCCCATCCAGGACGACGAGATCGAGCGCTTCCTGGCGGAGGCCAAGACGAGGGAGCGCGAGCTCGACCTGCACGCCACCGTGGACGTGGCCGAGGCCTACACGGACGCCGACTACGCCGTGATCGCCACGCCCACCAACTACGACTCGGACAGGAATTTCTTCGACACGAGCTCCGTCGAGGCCGCCATCGCCGCCGTTCGCTCGGTGAACCCGGACGCCTGGATCGTCATCAAGTCGACCATCCCCGTTGGCTACACCGCGGGCCTGCGCGAGAGGCTCGGCGACAGCAAGATCTTCTTCAGCCCCGAGTTCCTGCGCGAGAGCAAAGCGCTCTACGACAACCTGCACCCCAGCCGCATCGTGGTTGGCGCGCCGAAGGACGACCCTGAGGCCGTCGCCGCGGCGGAGAAGTTCGCCGGCCTGCTCGCCCAGGGCGCCGACCCCTCCGAGCTGGAGCGCGTGAACGCCGACGGCTCCAGGGGCATCCCGGAGCTCGTGCTGGGAACCACCGAGGCAGAGGCCGTGAAGCTCTTCGCCAACACCTACCTGGCGCTGCGCGTGGCCTACTTCAACGAGCTCGACACCTACTGCGAGGTCCGCGGGCTCAACACCCGCGACGTCATCGACGGCGTGTGCCTGGAGCCGCGCATCGGCTCCCACTACAACAACCCCAGCTTCGGCTACGGCGGCTACTGTCTCCCCAAGGACACCAAGCAGCTGCTCGCCAACTACAAGGACGTGCCGCAGAACCTGATCGAGGCCATCGTGGAGGCCAACCGCACCCGAAAGGACTTCGTGGCCGACGAGGTGCTGCAGATGGTGTGGGACCGCGTCTACGAGGGCAAGGAGAAGCCGGTCGTGGGCGTCTACCGCCTGACGATGAAGTCCAACTCCGACAACTTCCGTGCGAGCTCCATCCAGGGCGTCATGAAGCGCGTGAAGGCCAAGGGCGTGCCCGTTGTGGTCTACGAGCCCACGCTGGACGCGCCGGAGTTCTTCGGCTCCGAGGTGACCCACGACCTGGAGGCCTTCAAGGCCGGCTGCGACGTGATCGTCGCCAACCGCTGGAGCGATGAGCTCGCGGACGTGGCGGACAAGGTGTACACGCGGGATTTGTTTAAGAGGGACTAGGGAGAGGCGGTTGCCCGGGTCGGGCGAACCATTTCTCTAGAAAGATCGATAGCGTTGATAGCGGGGGTGTATCGGCTAAAGCCGATACACCCCCGCTATTTTTAACCGTTATCATCGGCCTTTTAAAATGACCGTTCGTTAATCTACCCGAGGCGCGTACTCTGATGGGTTCGAAATTTGATAGCGATCACAAAATGCTGCCAGACGAGAACGAAGCTCGATGGGTCCAACCTCCAACAATAGGGATTCAATATCCGACTCGGTTACGGTTCCAGGTATCTTGGATCCCCTCATCCACACCAATTCATACATCATCTGTACTGATAGCGTTGTTGTAAATGGCTTGCCAGCTTTCTTTAAGTTTAAAGCTCTCGCAGCCTCACTAATTGCGTTTCGGAATAGAGTAATTGGATCGATAAACTCGGCGGGGTTTTCCAAAAGAATGGTGTAATTATCGCCGTCCTGCTTTACCGTAGTTTCACCCTCCCTCTTTTGGATGTAATAGGGCTCAAATTTCCCCAACCCTAAATAGGCGGTTGAATATAGACCTTGCCTACGGCAACTTTCGTTGAATAAATCATTACGGCAATCTATAACTGCCGCATCGACAATTTTATCTGTTAGACATGGATAAAACCCTATAAGAATCCAATCAACCTCAGCGGAGGCTTTCTGAAGAAGAGTAAAAATATCCCCAAATAAGGGGCAATGGCCCGATTGTAGACGAACGACCTTGGAACCGGTGTGTAAAAACAAGCTGTGAAAATCAGAGTGAACTTCAATCAGATAGCCAAGTTCGATATTGCGATCATCACCATATCGCTCAATAAGGTTTTTACGGTAGTCTAATAGCTTGAGTGCATGTCCCGACCTTTTATCAAACAACCTAATAGATAGCGAACGCGAGAGATCATCGCAGCAAGCAGCGTGGTGCTGATAGACCTCTTTAGATATGAAACTGGCGACAACTTCGGCCGCTTCATCTAGCGCCTCGTCACTTCTGTTGAGTGCCGGCTTTAGTCTCTCGCGCTGAGCATTCATGTTAGACATTAGCTCCGCTGATTTCGAGCTAGCGGAACGTCCCCGCTTAATATGGTGGTCAATCCTAAAATGCTCTAGTCCGATGACGGATCCATTGCCTCCTCGAATTACGAGATCAGGGCGCTCTTCGTCTGAGCGGAGAATGCCGCGCAGCTTCGTTGCGGCCTTTTTCTTATAACCGCCTGACGCTAAAGACAATTGGATAACATCATTAAATACTCGCTCTTCATGCGCGTTCTGGCTAGATTTATTGTCACTCATTTAATCAACCTTACACTAAGGTAGACATCGCTAAATATACGTTAGCACTTGATTTTGTTCCAGCCGATAGATGTGAATATTGGAAATGGACCAGTGCTCAAATTAATTAGAAAGATGGACAACATGAACTTTAACGATCAAGACGTAAATGGAAAGCTGTTCAGCTGGAGATATCATCCTCAGCGGTACATAACAAAAGACAATGTACTCGACTACTATCAACTATATAGCTATGTTGACGAATTGGCGGATTCTATAAGTGGTATGGTCGAAACGCCGTCATTTAATCAGTTTCTGCTTGAATCCTGCCAACTCCTGGCTAACTCACTGGATCTAATTCATCAGGGTTACTTTGATGCAGCGTTTTATTCCGTCAGACAGGCTGGAGAGGTTATCCTTATCGGGGCGCTGTTCACGAATCTGGATAACGCTGAACGCGAGGCAAAATATAAGAAATGGGCCTCGCTTGAGAGTTTTCCTTCATTTTCCAAGCTATCAGGAATGTTGCGCGCAGCAGACAGTGAGTACAGAGAGCTCCTTGAGCAAATGCCCGAAATTGATGAGCTGATCAGCAAACTCAATAGACGGGCGAATAAGTATATCCACAAACAAGGTCACGAATCCTTTTATATCAAGCCCTATGGGATGGCCCCCGAAAGCGCAGGTCGAATTCATGAAGATTTCGCTGAGTATTTCAAAGCGGCAGTAAAGGTTTGTGCGATCTTTCGCCTTGCAGCCGACCCATTCCCAATAGTAAGAAGCGATCCCGAATGCGAATATAGATTCCCGGATTGTATTACGCCTGAATTCAGCCAAAGCTTTATTGAGGAATGTTTGGGAAATGAGTTTGTTGAGCATTACACGCAAACAGATTCCTATCGGAATTGGCTTGAAGCAATAAAGTCTACATTTCCGCAGTTAAAAGAGTCGACGTATAACGTTTCAAGCCTGCACTTCATTGATTTATCTAATATTGAAGACATTCTTGATGAGCTTGATAAACTAGCTTTTAAAGAAGCGACTGCCGTTCTATTCACAGCATTGTTCTCCAAGAAGACGGTTGCTGTTCATTTAACCGGCATGCTTGATGCATTTATTAATTCAGCTAAACCATCAAATGGTCTGTATCTATCAGATATGAACGAATGCACCGAGCAACTTGGCGGAATCAATGTCCCACTCGTTGATATTTACAGAGTGGCAAATTGCGATATATCGAACAAGAATTCAGAAATTAAATCATACGTAACGTCATTTCCTTTCGAGTCCGAATGCGTTTGTATCGAGACCGATTCGGCTCTCGATAGCAATGAAATTAATCTTGGCCGAAAGGCGGCAGCGGAACTCGCTCAACTTTGCCGACAGATACAATTAGGAGAATGCGATATGTCTAAGATAAAGGAGGCCGCACTATTTAAGCAAATAAAACATTGATTATAAGATGCTGAAGAATCATTACTGAGCCGGTGAGCAGAAGCTTGTTGTGGGCTTGAATCGCTTGGCTGTATTGAATGCAATCGGTCAACTCAAAAGTGATTAAAGGTTAGCGAGGCCAAGATGGACGACTACCAATTCAAAATCAATTCTATTTCATTTAAAAATGGCGACAGCTACTCGCCTGGTAAAATCAATATTGTTATTGGAGCCAATAATTCGGGAAAGAGTCAATTTCTAAAAGAAATACGCTCGACAATTCTCGGCAATACCGATGGGCCCAACGGGCCGTATGTGTATGACACTAACAATGTAATTACAGATTCAATAGACCTTGCATTACCAAAGAATGCAGAGGATCTTGATGGCTCTTATGGGCTCACCGGTCATGTTGTACGCGGAATGAACGGATGGCGAGTTAGAGATTTTTGCAATATCGGTACCCAATTATCACCTAGCAGTGGATACACGTATCGATCGCTTCCTTGTTCTTTTTCTTTGCAAGATGACTGGCATGCTTGCTTGAACAACTTGCTTCAGCCCAATGAAACTGATCATTCGCTGGAAGAGAAAGAACGTCAAAGACAGATACTGCAATTCTTGGGACCCATGTTTGTTGATTATGCAGGGACCGAAGACCGCCTTCTTCTCTCGACTGGCGAACCGGCGCGTGGAGTTAGAGACGATTCCTATAACACGTTATCAGCCGCGCTTGACGTTGATGAGACGTGCAGCACCATTTCAGAAACAGTTAAACGATTGTTCCATAAAGATATTGCCCTGGACAATACAACAAGCCGTCAATCCGTTGTGCCAGTCGTTTCTGAAGACTTTTCAGGCTATCGAAATAGTCATAACTCGTCGGTAAAGCTAACCTATATGCAGAATGCAACACAGCTTCGAAACGAAGGCGACGGCTTTCGGAGCTATGTAACGATTCTACTGACAGTTATGGGAGCCTCTAAGCCAATACTTCTTGTGGACGAGCCTGAGGCTTTTCTTCATCCAACCTATGCTATGGAACTCGGTAAACAATTAGGAACTATGCTTGCCGAATCTGGCACGCTGCAAAACGCTTTTATTTCAACCCACAGTTCGTATTTCTTGCAGGGAATTCTTGATTCTGCCGGTTCTGAGGTCTCGCTAATTAGGCTGAAGCGTAATGGAGACGAGAGCACGTTTAACATTGTCGAAAATGACGAAATCGATAAGCTAAAGAATAGAAGCGATTATTCGCCGCAATATATAGATGCATTGTTCTCCAAGGAGGCAATTCTTGTTGAGGCGCCTCGAGACGCCATCGTCTACTCGGCACTCTTTGACAAAATCTCCGAAATCGACAATCCGATTTTCGTATCAACAAATGGGAAAGACGCCTTCAAAAATCTTAAAAAGTTTTATAAAGCAACGGGAGATGTATGCTCTAAGTGACTTCTTAATCATGGTTTTTGTCATGGTTAGTG
>ERZ1673736.2870-NODE-2870-length-17645-cov-20.928084_pt1 | contig 17645 bp, 17 predicted proteins | sample MGYA00580212_ERZ1673736 | MGnify/ENA primary metagenome ERZ1673736 (study PRJEB41218, sample SAMN15661752) | gut metagenome | host: Homo sapiens | place: Canada: London | collected 2015-08-20/2019-03-30 | study: EMG produced TPA metagenomics assembly of...
GATCAACATTCCGTTCCAGCAGCGTGATCTGCGCATTGTTTCGATGCCGGATGTTGTCTGCAAAGTCGAAAACGATGTCCCGGTTAGAGGTTAAAGCCGGAACGTAAGTCGTTTTCTTACACCGTCCACCTTGAAAAGTCGAAGCTCAGTCCTTCGACTTTTCTTTCTTCAATCTCCTAATCCTCAATCCAATAAGTTCTTCAAATCAAGTCACTATGCTTCGCAAGTTAGGCCCCTGGTTTATGTTCGTCGCTGCATTGTTCGTCATGAGTTTAGGTATTGCTCTCGTGACTCGAGGAAACCTCGGAACAACGCCGATCAGTTCTCTGCCTTTGGTGTCGTCCTACGCCACCAACCTAACTTTTGGTGAAACAACCTTTCTAATCAATCTGCTTTTTGTCGCCGCGCAGTGGGTACTCCTCAGGCGCTCCATTAACAAGGTGCTTCTTCTCGCACAAATCCCGATCACGCTTGCCTTCTCTTACTTCATCGACACGTCCATGAAGTTCACGGAATTCCTATCCTCAGATGTCTACTGGAAATGTTTTGCTGTCTCGATGCTCGGTAATGTAGTGCTCGGGCTCGGCGTTGCTTTAGAAGTGTTTTCCGGCGCCGCGGCTTTGCCCGGAGAGGGACTCGTTCTTACCGTCAGTACGGTTCTACACAAGCCTTTTTCTTCCGTCAAAATCGCCAATGACGTGATCTTGGTTTTACTGGCTTTGCTTCTGAGTTACTGCGTCTTCCACGGAATACGCGGCTTGCGGGAAGGGACCGTCATCTCAGCGTTATGCGTCGGCGTTTTTGTGAAATTCTGGCTTTCCGGCTTAACAAAACTTTTTAAGAGGGCGCCGGCGGACACAGAGTAACGATGAACTCAGCCCCTGCAAGTGGATAACAGAAAAATCCGGTCAGACGCGATCGGGGATCGTCGACAACTTCAAAGCCTCGCTGATTCTAAATATTGTCTCGGATTTTGGAGATCCTTCGGGGCGGAACGCTTCGTACAAAGTCTGCCTTGAGAGGCCTGTCTCCTTTGCGAGCTGAGCCACTCCCCTCGCCTTGGCTAACTCGCCAAGTGCTCTCCTAGCGAGGGACCCGTCTCCGGGATCTTCTTCAATACAAGCCTTGAAAAAAGCTTTTGAATCTTTTTCCGTATTGATAAGGTAATCCTGAATATCAAATTCTTTGCTGAGCTTTGTGCTCATACGTTTGTGCCTTTCAGATAAGTTCCTTTTCAAAACCTTCAGGGAAAGTTAAATAAAGGCGCACACTCGCGATAGAACTCTCTAAGCTCTCTGCCCTTTAGCTGATTCCTGCAGTTGAGTTTTGCACTTCATTAACCATTAAAAGCGGGATCTAAAGCGGACTAAGAGGCTGAAGGGGTTTTCCTCATACTTCGTTTTTTTACTAGCCTAGTAAAACAAGTTGTAAAGAGGACATCTTTATTAGGTTTTCTATAAATTCGGTTACTTCGCTGCCGTTTTTATGCCATAAATTCGATAGTTTAGTAATCGAAATTATTGGTTCAACGCGTCAAAATCTTTCGTTCAAAACCACTATAGTCTTGGACGCTAGAGGCTGAATGTTTCGTCTTTCAAAAAGACAAGAAGCGCTTGCGGACTTCAGCCGATAGGAATAACTTAACCCAGCTGATAATTTTTTTGTTTGTTATTACTATGATGCAACGAAGAAAGATTAGACCCTGGAGCAAATTACAGAAAGAGGTGTATTTGCTGGTCGATCCAAAACTGGATTTCCAGATCCATTGCGTCGCTTACCGAATGGGAAGTCAATATGGAAGTACTGACTTACCAAGGTATTGGATTACGTTAGGCAAAGAAACCATCTTCGATTATCCGAAGCAGTTTATCCATTCCGCAGGCCCGGACGAAAACTCTCGTATCGCTTACGAAGCTTTGTCTATCTATCCTTACAGCAGCGAGACCTCCGAGATTTCGAATATGCTTCGAGAGTACATAGATACGCCACTATCGGAAATAATGACAAAGAAATTTGAAGGCGATCATTGGGGACTTACAGACATCCTTCGAGCTGCTGACAGACAAATAGGTCAAAGAAGACTGTCAGAGCTAGCAGAAATTGTCAGCAATCCGGCCGCACAAAAAATTCTGAAAAAGCGGATGAATACTTACAAAGAAAATGAGAGGAAAGCAATAGAAACAGACGGATTCTGAGCAAGTCTCGAAAAAGCACCGTAAATAAGAAAGGCGCCGGAAAATCCTGCATCAGGTCTCCCGGCGCCCTAAAACGAAAGGTTCTTCGCTTAGCGGACTTTGATCTTAGCGATCAGTTTGTCAGCGATTTCAGAGACAGGAACGTTTTCGTTCTGAAGATCTCCGCGGTGAGCGTATTCAACTTCACCGTTCTTCAGGCCGCGGTCACCGATCGTGACGCGGTGCGGAACACCGATCAGTTCCCAATCAGCGAACATGACGCCGGGACGCAGTCCTCTGTCGTCGAGGATGACGTCAATGCCGGCTTCGCGCAAACGACCATAAAGTTCGTTAGAAGCCTTCTGAACTTCTTCGCTCTTGTCATATCCGACGGGGCAGATCACAACGGTGAACGGAGCAATGCTGTCCGGCCAAATGATGCCCTTGTCGTCGTGACCCTGCTCGATGGCAGCGCCAAGCAAACGGGAAATACCGATACCGTAGCAGCCCATCTGAAGCAGCTGGGGCTTGCCGTTTTCGTCCAGATAAGTTGCGTTCATCGGAGCGGAATACTTATCGCCGAGGAAGAATACGTGGCCGACTTCGATACCGCGCTGCATCTTGAGCGTGCCCTTGCCGTCCGGAGAAACATCGCCTTCAACGACGTTGCGGATGTCAGCAACAACATCCGGTTCTCGGAGGTCACGACCCCAGTTCACACCGCGGATGTGATAGCCCTCTTCGTTGGCGCCGACAATGAAGTCGCTCATGTTGGCAACCGTTGTATCGGCAACAATCGTGACATCCTTAGGAATTCCGACAGGTCCGAGATAGCCGGGTTTAGAACCGAAGGTATCTTCAATTTCCTTGTCGGTTGCAAAGCGGAATCCGCCTTTGAGCGCTTCCAGCTTTTCGGCTTTAATTTCGTTAAGTGTGTGATCGCCTCTGAGAAGCAGAAGAACGATTTTTGCAGGCAGCGGATTGCCTTTTTCGTCCTGCTGGTCAACAGCTAAAACGATAGACTTAACGCTGGCTGTCAGCGGCTTGTTCAAGAGTTCGACAACCAGCTCGCACTTATCGCGGCCCGGAGTCGGGACCTTTTCCATGGTTTCTGTGGCTTCAGCGCGTTTTTCAATCAGGCAGGGGGCTTCGGCCAATTCGATATTGGCAGCGTATTCGCTGTCCGGGCAGAAAACGATCAAGTCTTCACCGGTATCGGCGATCACTTGGAATTCCTGAGAACGCGATCCGCCGATGGAGCCGGAGTCAGCGCGAACGGCACGGTATACCAAACCTAAGCGATCAAAGATGCGGCAGTAAGCATCAAACATCTTGTCGTAGCTCTTGCCTGCATCTTCAGCAGTGCGGTCGAAGGAGTAAGCGTCTTTCATGACGAAGTCGCGGCCGCGCATCACGCCGAAACGAGGACGACGTTCGTCACGGAATTTTGTCTGAATCTGGTAGAAGTTGACCGGAAGCTGACGCCAGGACTTGATTTCCTGACGAGCGATATCGGTCACAACTTCTTCACTAGTGGGCTGAAGAACGAAGTCTCTGTCGTGTCTATCTTTAAAGCGAAGGAGCTCTGCACCGTATTTCTGCCAGCGGCCGGTTTCCTGCCAAAGTTCTGCCGGCTGTACGATCGGCATCAGAAGTTCGATTGCGCCCGCGCGGTCCATTTCTTCTCGGACAATGCGTTCGATCTTCTTCAACGAACGAAGGCCCATCGGCATGTAGTTATAGACGCCGGCAGCAAGCTTACGGATCATGCCTGCGCGCAGCATCAGCTTCTGGCTAACGATTTCTGCATCTGCAGGAGCTTCTTTCTGTGTTGAAATAAAAAATTGTTTTGCTCTCATTACGAATTCTCAAAAACGAGCCGGCAGGCCGGCAGTCTACGATTAGGTTCGGATCTTATGACTTCTTTTCCTGCCTCTATATAATGGGCAGACACAAATAAGTTATTTTAAAGTTTTTATGCTTGATCAACATGGATACCGACCAAACGTCGGGATTATTTTGACCAATCCTCTCAAACAAGTTTTTTGGGGGAAACGTTTGGGTCAGCATTCCTGGCAATTTCCGCAGGGCGGTATTAACCGCGGGGAATCGCCTCGCGAAGCCATGTTCAGAGAGCTTTGGGAGGAACTTGGCCTCTTTGAAAACCAAGTCCGCATTATCAGCCGCACCGAAGACTGGCTGCGCTACGACGTTCCTGACCGCTGGATTCGCCGTGACCTTCGCGGCATCTACAAAGGCCAAAAGCAGATTTGGTTTCTTTTAGAGTTTCTCGGTAAAAACAAAGACATTAACTTGAAGGCCACTAACCATCCGGAATTTGAGGCCTGGAAATGGAATGACTATTGGGTTCCGCTGAGCCAAGTGATCGACTTCAAGCGCGGCGTCTATAAAGAAGCATTGAAAGAATTGGCCCCTGCCCTCTTTACCGACAAGAAACACCTTGTTCCGCCTGCGGGATGGGAAAAAGCGGAAGGCCCGGGACACTTCCGCCTTTACAAATAATCGTCTTCAAGAGATCACTTATTCATTACGACCATGTTGTCCTGATGGATCAGCTCTCTCTGTTCTAAGTAGCCCAACTCTTCCACAACTTCATCGCTGTGCAGTCCCATGATTCGACGGGACTCATCGGAACCGTAGTTAATCATGCCGCGGCAGATTTCTTTGTCGTTTTGATCCACGACTTGAATGATTTCGCCGCGAAGGAAGTCACCGATCACAGCTTTAACACCGACTGGCAGAAGGCTTTTGCCTTTGCGAATCGCTTCAACGGCACCTTCGTCGATAACGAGCTTGCCTTTCAGCTGCAAATGGTCGGCCATCCACTGACTGCGGGCAGACATCGGTTTGCGATCCGTCTTCAGAAGCGTTCCGATGGATTCTCCTTGAGCTAAACGAACCAAAACGTCGGGAATACGTCCGCTGGCAATAACGGTCGAGGCTCCGCTGCGGGCCGCGCGTTTGGCTGCAAGCACTTTTGTCTGCATGCCGCCTTTGCCGATAGAAGAACCGGCGCCTCCGGCCATGGCTTCATAGATCGGATCTCCGGCTTCCCCGACTTCTACTAATTTTGCTTCAGGGTTGGAACGCGGATCAGCGGTAAAGAGACCGATCTGATCGGTCAAGATCACCAAGACGTCGGCATCGATTAAGTTCGTCACCAGCGCGCCCAAAGTATCGTTGTCGCCAACTTTAATTTCATTAGTGACGACCGTATCGTTCTCGTTAATGATCGGAACAACTTTGAGATCCAAGAGCGTCGTCAGTGTCTGACGAGCATTTAAGTAACGCTCACGGTCTGCAAGGTCAGCATGCGTCAACAAGATCTGAGCCGTGCGAATGTCGTAGCGCTCGAAACTTTTTTCGTAGGCTTCCACAATGCCCATTTGTCCGACAGCGGCTGCTGCCTGGAGTTCGTGCATTTTTTTCGGACGTTTGGTCCAGCCGAGACGAGCCATTCCTTCTGCAACCGCACCGGAGCTAACCCAGACGACCTGTTTGCCCATCTCCTGCAGCTTGGCGATCTGAGCCGTCCATCGCGCAATCGCTTCCGTATCCACTCCATGACCTTCGTTCGTCACCAAAGAAGATCCTACTTTTACGACAATTCTTTTTGCATCGTTCCAAATCTTGGGGTTTTCTTCCATCTCATTTCTTCCGATCTTGTTGACGGCAACCTTCTTTCCCAGCGGAACAAAACTCCGTGGTCCTTTTTAAACGTTGAGCGAGTTGCCGAAAATGTAGCTTTTCAGTATATCCAAAATCGCTTTGAACGATTGAGTTCCATGCGAACAACACAAATCAAAAAGAAAAACCGCCGGGACCTTGTTTTCTCGGCGGTTTGACCAAATTCATTGGCAGCTTACTTTTGTTCGCCCTCTTCAGGCTCTCCGCCTTCCGGCGGGAACACTTCTTCGTCTTCATCAAAGCGGACATCCGGTTCGCTTTCTTTGATAAGCTGTCTGCGCTGTTCGTGAATATCTTCAGCAATTGCTTTAACCAAAGCTTCAGTGCCTTCACGTGTTACAGCAGAAATCGCAAACATCGGAACATCTGTACCAAATGCTTCACGGTACTTATTCACGACATTGGCTCTTTCATCTTCAGGAACCAGGTCCATCTTGTTAAGAACAACCCAGCGAGGTTTATCAGCCAAAGCCGGATCAAACTTTCTCAGTTCTTCAACGATGGCGCGCGCGGCGGCGATAGGATCTTCTTCGGTATCGAGAGGAGCCACATCAATGACGTGCAGCAGCAAGCTGGTTCTGGAAAGATGACGTAAGAACTGGTGTCCTAGGCCGGCGCCTTCGGAAGCTCCCTCGATCAGACCCGGAATATCTGCAATCACGAAGCTGGATTCAGGACCCGCACGAACAACACCAAGATGCGGATGGAGTGTTGTGAAGGGATAATCAGCAATTCTGGGTTTGGCATTAGAAACCGCAGAAATCAGTGTGGACTTACCGGCATTAGGAAGACCTAACAGACCGACGTCAGCCAAAACTCTCAGCTCAAGCTTGAGTGTTCTTTCCTGACCGGGTTCTCCCGGTGTGCATTGACGAGGAGCACGGTTAGTCGAGGTCTTGAAATGCAGGTTGCCAAGACCGCCCTTACCGCCTTTGGCAAGAAGGGCCTTCTCACCGTTTTTGTCCAAGTCGGCAATTGTCTCACCGGTATCCAAGTCGGTAATCACCGTTCCGACCGGAACACGAAGTTCAATATCGGGTGCGCCTCTGCCGTAGCAGTCACTGCCGCGGCCGTTTTCACCGTTCTTCGCTTGGAATTTACGTGTGTAGCGATAGTCGATCAGAGTATTCAGATTTCTGTCTGCAACTGCGTAAATAGAGCCGCCGCGGCCGCCGTCTCCGCCGTCAGGGCCGCCTTTTGGAATAAATTTTTCGCGTCGGAAGGAAGCAACGCCGTTTCCGCCCTTACCCGCAAAAACTTCAATTTTCGCTTCATCTACAAATTTCATTTTTTTATTTCCTGTCCGCAAGGACTTATTAGGTATGGAGTTGATGATAGCCGTAGAAAAAAATCAGCGCCCCGTTCCCTGCTAGGAATGGGGCGCTTCTTTGTTTGATTCGCGGTCTAATTAAGCAACCGGAACAACGTTAACGTAGTGACGGTTCAGACGTCCGTGAACAACGAACTCGACCTTACCGGCAACTTTAGCAAACAAAGTGTGGTCACGGCCCATACCGACGTTTTCACCGGCATGGAATGTGGTACCGCGCTGACGAACAATGATAGCGCCCGGCTGAATCATTTCGGAGCCGAAAACTTTAACGCCAAGACGTTGTGCGTTGGAATCGCGGCCGTTACGTGTAGATCCGCCGCCTTTCTTATGTGCCATTTCAAATACCTCTTACTTAAAAATCCAATTAGGCCGAAATCTCATCAATCTTGAGTTCGGTGTAGTTCTGACGGTGACCAGCACTCTTCATGGAGTGTTTACGACGACGGAACTTGAAAATACGAACTTTTTCATGACGTCCTTCAGACAGAACTGTGGCAGTAACAAAAGCGCCGGGAATCGTCGGATTACCAAGCTTAAGGCCTTCGTCGTTCTTAACAGCGAGGACTTCCACGAGTTTGATCTGGGAGCCAACGTCACCCGGGAGGGTTTCGACCTTAACCTTGTCGCCAACAGCAACAGTGTACTGTTTGCCGCCGGTTTTAATAATTGCGTACATGTATATACCTTTAACACTTCAATGCAGTCTGCGTTCTGCTGAAGCCTTTTTGTTTGCTCAAATAACTTAACGCGCAGAGTGCGAGATTATGCTCGAAAAATTTCGTATAGTCAAACGGTTAAAGATGTTTTTTTGTTTTTCTCAAAGCCGAACGGATTTTCGCTTTGAATTCTCGAAAAAATCTCGTTTTTGTGTCTTTTAGTGTCAGCAATCAAAGAAAAATAGTTAATATTTGACTTTGTTTTATTTAGCACCCATAGGAATTTTTCAATGAGTCAAGTAGCAGCCGCCGTTCAGAGAATCATCGCCCCGATTTCGGAAGATTTACTCGCCGTGGATCGGGAAGTTATTGATGATCTTCAGAGTGACATTCCGCTGATTAAAAAGATAAGCGACTACATCGTTACAGCCGGCGGCAAACGGATGCGTCCGATCGTCTTAATGCTCATTGCCCGCGCGCTCGGTTACCAAGGAAAGGAACATATCTTCCTTGCTACGATGATTGAATATGTGCACACAGCCAGTCTTCTGCATGACGACGTCGTTGACGAGAGCGACTTAAGACGCGGAAAACCGACTGCCGGATTTAAATGGGGAAATGCGGCCGCGATCTTAACCGGCGACTTTATGTATTCTCGTGCCTTCCAATTAATGGTCCGCACTCAGAACTTACGTATTTGCGAAATCGTTGCCGGCGCCGTGAACCGAGTTTCCGAAGGCGAAGTCATCCAGCTGCTTAACATTCACGACACAACCTTGGACGAAGCTCGTTATTTTGACGTCATTGAAAGAAAGACCGGTGTTCTTTTTGAGGCAGCAGCCCGCATGGCCTCCGTCGCTGCCGGCGCCTCTAAAGAAGTAGAAGACAAAATGGCTGAATACGCCCTTTGTCTTGGCCGCGCCTTCCAAATTATTGATGACGTGCTCGACTACACCGGCACTAAGGACAATATCGGTAAAAATTTAGGCACCGACCTTCGCGAAGGAAAAATGACGATGCCTCTTATCTACGCTTTGAGACATTGTTCCGAAGAAGATGCAAAGATTATTCGCACTGCGGTCAGCAGCAATGCCCCGGACTTAGAAAGCGTAACCCGCGTCATTCTTGCTTCCGGAGCCATTGATGCATGCATTGAAGCTGCCAAAAAAGAAGTTTCTCGAGGAATTGATGCATTAAATTGCTTACCGACTAGCGCATTTAAAAATTCTCTGATAGAATTGCTTTCCTTGACAGTTGAGAGAGATCGATAGGTCGCTTGAAACGCAAGAATCGGAGTGTAGCTCAGCCTGGTAGAGCACTGCGTTCGGGACGCAGGGGTCGGAGGTTCGAATCCTCTCACTCCGACCAACCCATACTACAGAATGCCGCGGATTACCGCGGTTTTTTTCTTTTCTAATCATAGAATTAGCCGCCTCCCTTACAAATCACCGCCCATATTACAGCCGATTGAAACAGGTTAATCCAAACATTTTTATGTACCGGTTACGTACCTAGGTTAAAATTTTTACGTACCAAACGCATTTAAGGACGAACCTAGAGGGGGCGGGCTATGCCAAGGATAAAAAAGGCTCTTACCGTAAAAGAGGTAAATGCTCTGCCGGACGGACGGCACGCAGTAGGCGGCGTAAAAGGTTTAACGGTAGAGAAGCGGGACGGAAAAATAACGGGCTACCGATTGAGATACTCTAAGGGCGGCTCCGAAAGAGTCACTACTTACTTAAGTACATGTACGCTTTCCGAGGTACGTAAAAAGGCGGCCGCCGACTTAGCTCTTTATGAATCGGGAACCACCCCGCAGGAAGTAAGAGCCAAGAAAAAAGAGGAAAAAGCGGCAGAAGAAAGAGAAGCCAAGAAGCGCGCCGAAAACGAGCGTATGACGTTTTCATACTGCGCCAAGGAGTTCATATCTCTTTATGCCCAAACGATCAGCAGAAGCACGAATAAGGCCCGGCTTGTGGCCTTAACTAAACACTTGGCGCCGGCACTTGGGGATAAGCCGATAGACGCCATTACAGTGCAGGACGTAGCCGCGGCGCTAGAGCCTATTTGGGTATCTAAGCCTAACGCGGCTCAAAAGGCTTACACCTTAGCCCACCAAGTATTTAACTACGCCATAGCAAAAGAGCTCACGGAGCTAAAGAGCAATCCTGCCGACCTAAACGGGCCTCTAGGCGTACTCCTTAAGCCGTTGGCTCGGCCGCCGAAACAGCACTACCCTTCACTGCCTTTTGAATACATACAGGCTTTTATACGTGACCTACTGACAACGCCGAGCGCGAGCGCCTACGCCTTATTTTTCGCCATCCTCACGGGCTCGCGAAACAGTGAGGTACGCCTTGCGGAATGGAAAGAGTTTGACCTCGACAAGGGTATTTGGACAATCTCAGAAGAGCACCAAAAGACCAAGGATAAGGACTTCGAGAGGAACCGCTCGAAGTTGCTCAGCGCTCAGGCTATAGACTTTCTAAAGCACCTGCCGAGGATAGGCCCGCTTGTATTCATTAAGCGGCAAGACGTGGGCTTGAATAAGCCTCTAACCGATATGGCGATGACGGAAGTAATTAAAGCGCTCCACGAGAAAAAGATACAGAAGGACGGGCTCGGCTGGATTGATCCTAACAGCAGTAAGCGAGAGACCGGCGAAAAGCGCAGGGTTACGCCGCATGGCTTTCGCGCTACATTCCGGTCATGGGTGGAATCGAGAGAATGGGAAAACTACTCCAAGGCACAGGAAGCCGCCGAGCGGGTGCTACTGCATGAGAAAAAAGACAACCTCAACGGAGCCTATAGGCGTTATGACCATGAGGCGGAACAACGGGAGGTAGCGCAGGCTTGGGCCGATAACTGCCTAAAAGGGATTGACTTGTCGGACTACAGCCCGTGGCGGAGGTGCGAATAACGATAAAAAGCAAACGCTCGCGCGCGTAAGCTGAGGTATGGGAACCATGGGAACCATGGGAACTATATATATAACATATTGATAATTAAAGGTTTTATCAGTTCCCACAAAAGCCTAATCGGTTCCCACGGTTCCCAATAAACACGGTAATTTAGTTTTTAGACCGACCCCCACCCCCTGAATTTTCGCGATTCTCGGCCCTCTTACCCGCCTGCGCTACGGGCCCATACAAAAAACCATTTTCAAAAAAAATCGGCGCATAAAAATAAAACGGTTTTAGAAAAAATCCCGCGCGTGCGAAGTCTCTCGCAAATCTCTCACCGGCGCCGGGGTCACCGCTTAGGCGCCACCATCCACGGGCTACCGCCTCGCGGCGCTTAGCCACGTATTGCCGAGCGCGGGAGCGATACCGCTACGGGAGGGAAGCAACGGCGCTCTTTAAGAGGCAAGTCTTTCTAACTTTTTACACCGTTGCCTCTCGCGCGCGTGTGCCGAAAAACGCACGGTAAAATATCCCTTGAAGCGGCACGCCTCGACTAGCTACCGAGAGCGCGGGCTCCCTTGCCCCGGCGCCGCTTACCTCATCTTTTTGCAAGGGAACCACAAGCAAGGGGAACAAGGCCATGTATACCGACAATGACGGCCAAGACACACTACCGGACGAAAGCACAAGGGAAGTAATCGACTACTGCCGCAGTATCCAAGGAAAGGACTTAGAGGTTTTTAAGCTCATCAATCCCGGCGATGAGGCCCCCAGTAAAGACACACCCACGGGCGCACGCGGTGACTACTTCAATCGGCTGGAAGCCTTAGAGGGAATTAAGGGCGCCATAGACTTTTACGCCGACTACTCCGAGCCCGTAACCGAGGATGAACTAATCGGATATGAGGAAAGCGACCCGGAGGCGCTCTTAGATCTAATCTCCGTACTCCGGACAACGGAGGCCCTTATCCGTGTAAGGAAAAGCCTCCCCACCAGCGGCCTACCGGCTAAGGATTTAGGCGAGCTGGATAGCGAACTTGGCCAAACAATCGGCCAAGGGGCCGCGCTTTTGGCTACTTTCTTTCAAAACGATCACAGCTATTTTTATGAAACTGTAGGAGACTTCGACCGCCGCGGCGCCGACTTATGCATGAAGTTGGTAAGAAAGACTATCGGGGGCGGCCTATGAACAATACTAAGGACTTACAGGAGGTTCTTATTGCGATATTGCAGGGAGCCAAATTAAGAGGCGAAACTGAAACAGCCGCCAAGATAACCCAGGCAATCAAAATGCTAGAGGAAGATAACGCAAAAAAATCGCGGGCATTTCAGGAAGGAGCCGCAAAAACAAGCGAGGTTAAACGCTTAAAGACTCAAGAAACTGTTAAGGCATTTAAGCTGAGTTTGCCTTCACAGGAACGCAATAAGCCCGTTACGCCTGCGCTTGCCGTCAAATACATAATCTTTTATGCCGATTACAACGCTCGCCCGGGGTTGGCGATAGACCAACGCACCGCCAAAAGACATTTAGATAAATATTGGCACGTCGTTTAACCGAGATTTTTGCAATTCGCCTAGCTAATTGTTCAATTCGCCAAGCTAAATGCACTAACCGCCAAGCTCCACGCACCCCCTAGGCGCTTAGGCCTCCAAAATGGACGCATTGTTATCAGTGCCATTTGGAGGCAATATGAACGATACAGAGTATCTGCCCTTATCGGGCGTTTGCAAAATGCTCGGCGGCGCCGGCAAATCCACCGTAAGAACGTGGATTAAGACCCGCAATTTTCCCAAGCCTATCCGCATATCCCAAAAGTCGGCGCTTTACCGCCGCTCCGATGTCGTGGCTTGGATGGAAGCCCAAGCCGCTAATGCTCAAGCCGAAGGAGCACGGGCATGAGAGAGATAGCTTTTTCAACCGTGCAGGCCCTCGACCGCGAGACTTACGCGGCGAACTCTAAGACGCTAAGGCAAATCTTAGACATCCTCTTAAAGTTATCCCCGGCTAATGAGGCCGCTCCGAGCCATGATAAGCACCAGCGAGCCTCATTGTCTTTTGCGTTATTCGGCGCTAATACGGCGCTTTACAGAAAGAGACTAAAGGCCGTACACTTAAAAGACCGCGTCAAACAACCGCGGGCAGATACTGCAATATCTGAAGACATTAGGCGAGCCACCGCCTCAAGGAATGGCGGTGTATTTATGCTCGTGACGTGGCAGAGCCTCGCATTACCGATTTACGGGGGTTTGCTGACAGGAAGCCGCAAGGCTTGCCGCTACCTAATGGGCGGTTATTGCAGACCTGAAAGCGACCCCCGCCCCTCTACTGCAATAGAGAGCGGGATTCTAGGTAACCCATTAGGAGGCCACTACCATGGCAAGAACTCAGCTTATCCGCACGATCGGATACATCCCCACTACCCCGCGCATTTATTCAGCCCTTACAACTCAGGCCCCGGCGCCTCTATTTGTCTTGTAGGAGGTGCGCCATGAACGAAAAAATCTACATGGACATGATGGAAGCGGCGGATTGTTTGGAAACCTTAGGCAAACTTTCTCAAGTCTTTTTCTCCGAGGTCAAACCTCGCCCGGGCTTATCCGATGATCGGATGGGCTCCACACTCGCCTACTTAATGAAGCTCTTAGGCGAAAGACTAAACGCCGATCTAGCCGAACTCGACGAACAACCAACCTCCGACAATCTCACAAGAACCAGCACCCAGCGGGAGAAAAAATGACAAGGACAAATCTAAAAGACATGGCCGTTCTCATAGAAAAGTCACCAAGAACGGAAGCATTTTTTATCGTGGCGGACGCTATCAAGGACGGGCTGATAAGACCGGCCGAAGTAATGGGCTACGTACGGAAGTTTTTCCCGAAAGGAGAGGACGGAACCTTCCCTAAGGGATTGTTTTTTGTGGGCTTTATCTTGGCTACCTTCCGACGAGACTACGAGAAAAGAACATCGACGGGGAGCGCTTTATCGGAGCGGCTTTACAAGGAGAGGTACAACCGTGCGGGAGAGTTTTTGAAATACGCCCGCAGAAGCATTAACGGCTATTGCCCGTGGGCTCACGTCGACACCGCTATGAGGCTCGAAGAGGCCATTAACGGCCCCGCCACCATCAAACCGCTTAAGCTGAGGAAGCCCGAGGATGAGCAAACGATCTTCAATGCCCTTATTGAAGAGTTAGTAGGGCCGGCGCCCTGCGCCCTTGAGTGTTTGGAGCAGTACGCACCTAGGGAGGCAATGCAATGACCTATGAATTTATGCTCGTAAAGAGCGCAAAAAATCCGCACGGTACACATCAGAAAGTCGAGACCTTCGAGGATTTTGCGCGCATTGTCCAAAATGCACGGAACTCGAGGGAGAACGACCTGAAAGACGGCCCCGCAATTTGCGCCCCTATGAAGGACAACAAAAGAGGAAACTCAAACGTCTTGCCGCGTAATTGGATAGCCATTGATATCGACGGCGGAAAGCAACAAAAGCAAGACGCCGCGGGCAAGGTCTATACACAGAAGGGAACCGATAGCCTAGGCATAAGCCCGCAGACGCTGGAAGCGTTAAAAGAGGTGCTCAAACCTTTTTCATGCTTTATCTACCCTACACACTCCGACACTCCCACGGCTCGAAAATATAGAGTTGTCATGGCCTTAGATGAAGAGTTAGGGCCGAAGGAGTGGGAGGTTTGCGCGCGGAATGTTTGCTCGTGGCTTATGGAGAAGGTGCCGGAGCTTGCAGAACAACCCGATAAGCTAATCACGGCGGCAATAGACAGCGCGAGCTATACGCCCGCTCAAATCATGTACACGGTGCCAAAAGAAAAAGCCGCGAGCTTGGAGCTCTTTTCCGGAACTCCTATCTCCACGGCTCAATTTACCAAGGGCTCAGAGATCAAGAAAAAAGCCCTTGCGAAAATTGATTCTACAGCACCGGCGCCGGAAGCAGAAGGCTTTAGGCCCGAGCTTAAGCACGTTGACCCGATACTAGAGACTCTAAAGGAGCACGGGCTTATCCTGCGCGATCTGGGAGGCGGAAAGTATGCGATTAAATGCCCCAGCGGGGAGCATGATGATGGGAGCCTAACCTCTACCGCCTATTTTGCTCCGGGCTCGCAACGCGACAACGGCAAGCGCTACCGTTACGGCGCTATTTGCTGTATGCACGACACCTGCAAAAGCAAGGGCCGCGGCACTGAGGCCTTTCTATCTATGCTGGGAATGGAGTACGCCGCCTACTGTAGGGAGATAGATCAGCAGGAAGCAAATCCCAACCGTTTCATCGCGTCGAGCGGGGAGTATTCCACCGTGAACGGAGTTGTCTATCTCTCAGTTTATAAGGTCTTGGCGGGTAAGGTCACTAAAGGCCCGAAGGAAGCCCTTTTCCCCGAGATCGAGATTATCGGACAGGCGAGAGACCCGGACGGGCAAGGATGGGGGCGCCTTATTGCATTCCGCAATAATGACGGGCGCCGGCTTGAGGTGCTTATTCAAGACTCGGACTTGACGGGAAAAGGCGACAATGTGCGGGAAGCGCTAACAAGCTCGGGCCTGCCACTTTACTCTACAGGCCGAAACATAGCCCGCTGCCTCTGCGATTACATTTACAACCGTCCGATAGTGAACCGAGAGAACCCGGATTTAATGCCGCAGAAGGTCGCTATTGCAAGGCGGGGCGGCTGGCTTGGGGACGCCTTTATTACGCCTAATGGCGTGATAGGAGACTCTGAGGAACGGATTTACTATGAACCTGCGGGCAACGCAAAAGCCAATTATGACCAAGCGGGCAGTATCGAAAAATGGCGCGACAGCGTAGGCTATCTTGCCCGATACTCTAGCCCGCTCACCTTAGCGATATGCACGGCGCTTGCGGCTCCGCTCCTTTCAAGGATTAGCTGGCTTGAGCAAAAGAGCGGAGGATTTCACTTTTACAGCACCTCTACCGTAGGCAAGACTTCAATAGCCGAAGCCGCGGCGGGCGTTTACGGCAAACCTTCTCCGGACGGCGGCCGCGTTATCTCGTGGTCAGCTACGGCAAACGCGCTGGAATGCGTGGCGGCCGCTCACAACGACTCTCTTATGTGCATGGACGAACTCAAGACCGCCAAGTTCTACGATGTAAACGACATTATCTATAGGCTTGCAAGCGGCGTGGGCAAGCCTCGAATGGATAAAGATACGAATCTCCGGAAGCCGCTCACTTGGCAGGTACTATGGATTTCCACCGGTGAATTAACCGTATCCCAATACCTCAAGAAGGTAGGCGCCGATGTCCATGCAGGAACGGACATCCGAAGCATTCCTATAGACGTGGGAATGGGCGTAAGAGCCGCTCCGATGGATAGAGACACGCTCGGGATTTTCGAGGCCATACCGCCGCGCTTTAAAAATATTTCCGAGGCCTTTAACCTCTTATCGATAGGGACACGGCTAAATTACGGAGAATTAGGCCACAAGTGGCTTGAATACCTAACCGCGAACGCCGAGGCCTTAGAAACCCAAGCGGAACCTTTTGCCCGTGCTTTTGATATGAAGGCACCCAAGGAAATAGGAGCACAGCAGAGCCGAGAACTCAAACGCTTTAAATTGTGCGCAGTAGCCGGTGAAATCGCGACTAAGGCAGGCTTAACAGGCTGGCGGGAAGGACAGGCCACCGACGCAGTAATCAAGCTCATGGAGCGTTTTTTTGCGGGCCTTACCACAGGCACGAAAGAGGCGCGCCGATTGATCGAGAGCTTGCGGGAAGCCGTTCAAACAATCCATAAATTTGCGCTTTACGGTACTTCAGAGCGAGCCGAATACGGATATAGGAATTTTGAACCGTGCGGTATTTTTCCTTCTGAGGATAGCGAGACAGGCGAAGAATTAACCGACCCGGAAATTAAGCCCGTTGAATCAGCTCCAAGACAGAAGCGAATAATGTTTTTAGATTCTGTTTTCCCTAAGCTAATCGGCAACTACTCGCCGGAGGCCGCTTGTGAGGAACTAATCCATAGGGGACTGCTAATCCAAAATGATAAAGACCCGAAAGGAAAGCTAAGGCTTAAAGCCAAGGTAAAAGCCAACGGCATGAGCGGCCGCTTTTATACAGTCGACCATGACAAACTTATGAATTACGAGGAAAGCGACTAAAAAATGGGAACTAGGGAACCGACCCTAAAACAGCCCTAAACCCAATAACGGCGGTACTTCCCGCCGTTTTTCTTTTGAATTTTGCCTTATTATCGTGGAAACCAATAAAACCCATGAGCCTCAAGGCCTCTCGCCGACGGTTCCCAATTTCCCACAATTCCCAGCCCGAGAGAGAGTGAGAGAAAATATATTCAATCGCGCTCCCTGCGGGCCTCTACCTATGACATAGATTTCACAATGCGAAAATAGAGAAAGGCCTAGGATGTTTAAGAGAAAAACGCACCGACTTACCGGCGCCGGAGATAAGAATTTAAAAGCTCCAAGCAAAAATTTTTACGTACCAATTTACGTACCAAAATTAAATGCCTGCTTTTATCTCATTGTTTTTAAACGATTTACGAACCCTCTCACTCCACAGAATTCCTGAAAGGCCGCGATGTTTTCGCGGCTTTTTCTTTTTTATCACTGGATTAGCCGTTTTCTTTACAACTGATATTTTGCGTTTTTCAGTGATCTAGCCGGAGTCCAGCTCCGGCAGTCTCATTAAATTTCAATATCCGTACCCAATAGCGGTTCGGTCTCCGGTTCTTCAGGAACCTCTTCCGGGGTTTCAGGACCGGCTCCGGGAACTCTGACATCCAACGCTTCAAAGTATTTAATCTTTTTACCGGCAACTTCGTCGAAGTAGTAGCCATGGTTAAAGCGGGTTTGCATGACGTTGTTCAGAACCTGAAGG
>ERZ1673736.2884-NODE-2884-length-17558-cov-4.897275_pt1 | contig 17558 bp, 15 predicted proteins | sample MGYA00580212_ERZ1673736 | MGnify/ENA primary metagenome ERZ1673736 (study PRJEB41218, sample SAMN15661752) | gut metagenome | host: Homo sapiens | place: Canada: London | collected 2015-08-20/2019-03-30 | study: EMG produced TPA metagenomics assembly of...
TTTTTTATAGTAATTTTCGCTTAGGTGGTTGACCATGACACCTTTTGATGTGCTTGCATGAGCAAAGTAGCCCTTTTTAAGGTAAATGCCTATGTGGTTAAGGGTTCTTTTTTTCCGCTTGGAGAAATTGAAAAAGACAAGATCTCCCGGTTTCAAGCGGCGTTTCCCGATACGCTGACAATCTTTATTATAGATATGAACGACTGCACGTTGCAGGGATTTGTGGTAGACATTTTGATACACGGCTCCCACGAATCCTGAACAATCAACCCCTGTACGGGTAGTCCCTCCATATCGATAAGGAGTTCCTAACCATCGACTGACCTCTTCCAACAGGGGAAGATCGTCTTTCCGGTTCACGGTGAATCCCAGTTTGCGGGATAGCTGTGCGGTTTTGCTTTTTTGAATGGCGAGTTGTTTGGATGAGGTGCAGGACGAAAAGACGATGGTCAATAAAAGAATGCCAATGTATAATGTATTAAATTTAAATGTTCTGTTCATAATCTATTAGTTGCCAATAATGTCAACAAAGATAGGGAATTCGGAAGAATGGGTTGTTTTTTTTCGTATTTTTGTTTCTGAATTGGTGTTAAAAAGAGACCGAAAGACTTAGAATTTGTTGTAGGATAGATACGTAAACTAGCGAATGAATTATTTGGCGCATATATTTCTCTCGGGAGATGACCGGAGAGTGCAGATTGGGAACTTTGTTGGAGATGCTGTTAAAGGACGGGCTTACGAAAATTATCCGTTAGGTTTTCGGAAGGGTATTCTGTTACACCGGGAGATTGATGATTACACGGATCATCATCCCGTGGTTCGAGAGGCAATAGATATGTTGCGAGCTGATTTCGGACGTTATTCCGGTGTTTTGACGGATATTTATTTCGATCATTTGTTGGCAAGGAATTTCCGGCATTATTCCGGGCGGTCGTTGAGACGGTTTGCTTGGGGTTTTTATGGGGCATTAATATTGAACTATCGTTATTTGCCGGAACGTTTCAAAGGGTTTCTTTGGCATTTTATCCTGACGAATAGGTTGGTGCGTTACGCTTCCCTTTCCGGGATCGAGCGTTCGCTGGAAATTATGGTGGAGTACAAGAATCTAAGGATTGACCCCGGGTTGGCTATCGTCTTTTTCGAGAGGAATCAGGAGCGGTTGCAGGAATTGTTCGATCGTTTCTTGCCGGATGTCCGGAAAATGTGCCACTTAGTATTGGAAATGAATGCAAATTGTTAATCTTTAATTATATTTTGGTATATGGAAGAATTGTTTACAAGTACTTCTAATGTGTCATTAGATGTGTTTTTAACTAAGATGATCGATTTAGGTGTATCGGTCGGTTCTAAGATTTTGTTGGCAATCGTGGTGTTCTTCGTGGGGCGTTGGATTGTTCGGCGATTAAATAACTTGTTGGCGAAAATATTGGAAAAACGTCACGTGGAGGCTTCTTTGTCTACGTTCGTGAAGAGTTTGGTGAGTATCTCGTTAACGCTGTTATTGATTATCGTGGTAATCGGGGTGCTTGGCATTGAGACTAGCTCGTTTATTGCCCTTTTTGCATCTGCCGGTGTTGCTATCGGTATGGCCTTGAGCGGTACGTTACAGAATTTTGCCGGAGGGGTGATGATTTTATTGTTCAAGCCGTTTAAGGTCGGAGACACGATCGAGGCTCAGGGACAGTGCGGTACGGTGAAGGAAATTCAGATATTTAACACCATTCTGACAACTCCCGATAATAAGATTATTATTATCCCGAATGGCGGTTTGTCCACGGGATTAATGAAAAATTATTCTAAAGAAGCTACCCGCCGTGTGGATTGGGAATTCGGTATTGCTTATGGGGATGATTACACGAAAGCGAAGCGTGTGATTGCTCGTTTGCTGGATGCGGATGGTCGTGTATTGAAAGACCCGGCTTATTTTATTGCCTTGACTTCTTTGGGTGAGAGTTCTGTCAATATCGTGGTTCGAGCTTGGGTAAATTCCGAGGATTACTGGGGTGTTTATTTTGATATGAACGAGAAGGTGTATAAGACGTTTGCCGAGGAGAATCTGAATATCCCGTTCCCGCAATTGGACGTGCATTTGCATGGGAAGACAGAATAGGATTCTGTCGTTGCAAGTTAACGGGTTACAGGTTACAAGTTATTTAAATAGAAGTGGTAGCTATTGAAAGATGGTTACCACTTACTTAAATTTTAATTCGTTATGGTACTTCTTTGGTTGGATTTGAATTCTTCGTATGCTCATTCGTCATTGGCCCTTCCGGCAATTCATGCTCAGGTGGAAGGAAAGGAGGGGGATGTGGAATGGCGGAAGGTTTCAGCAACGATCAACTCGAACGTGGGAAGTGTGGTGGCCGAGATCGTGGCGGCCCAGCCGGATGTGCTAGCAGCAACAGCGTGGTTGTTCACGCATGAGGTGTTGTTAAAGATCACGGTCCGGGTGAAGGCCTTGTTGCCGGAATGTACCATTATATTCGGCGGACCGGAGATGCTGGGGGATAATGAGGAGTATTTGCGTCGCAATCGGCACGTGGCTTGCGTGTTTCGGGGAGAGGGTGAGCTGGGATTTCATGAGTGGCTGAGGGTGTACGATTGTCCTTCCCGGTGGAATGAGGTTGTGGGGCTGTGTTGGCTGGATGCGGAGGGAGTGTATCATGATGGGGGATTGGCGAGGGTGATGGAGTTTGACCGATTGATGATACCGGAACATAGTCGTTTTTTCGATTGGACAAAGCCATTCGTGCAGTTGGAAACGACAAGGGGATGTTTTAATACCTGTGCTTTTTGCGTGAGCGGGGCGGAGAAGCCTGTGCGGGCGTTGTCCGTAGAGCGTATTCGGGAGCGCCTGACTGTTATTCGGGATCATGGTATTCGGGATATTCGGTTACTGGATCGTACTTTTAACGGGTCTTCCCGAAGAGCAATCAGTTTGTTGGAGTTGTTCCGGGAGTTTGCTCCGGGCATGCATTTCCATTTGGAGATTCATCCGGCGTTGCTTTCCGACGAGGTAAAGGCATTGTTGCGGGAGTTGCCCGCGGGGTTACTGCATTTGGAAGCGGGGATTCAGAGTTTGCGGGAGAATGTATTGCAGGCTTGTCGGAGACTCGGTGATTTGCAGGAGGCTTTGAATGGGTTATCTTATTTGGCTTCGTTGCCTAATTTGGTGGTACATGCGGATCTGATTGCCGGGCTACCGTTATATTCTTTGAAGCAGATGATCGAGGATGTGCGGGTGTTGGCCGGTTTCGGAACGGGAGAGATTCAGTTGGAGTTATTGAAGTTATTGCCCGGAACAGCGATGCGTGCGGAAGCCGGGGCTTTGGGAATTGTCTATTCTCCGGACGTTCCGTATGAGGTGTTGCAGACGGAAGCGATGTCGGTGGAGGATTTGCGTCAAGCCCGGTTGTTGTCTCGTTTGATTGATGGTTTTTATAATGCTTTGGCATGGCAGGGGGTGACTCGTAAGTTAATCAAACATGATGAACGTTTTTTGTCGGATTTCTTGTCTTGGATGGAGAAGCAAGAGTTGTTGGAACAACCGCTTAGTTTGGAGCGACGAGGGGCGTTGTTGTACGAATTCTGTGAAGAACGATACCCGATGTTTCTGACAGATATTTCGGTGGCATGGATCGTGGCAGGAATTCCTTTTGCCAAAGAGCCCAGCAAACGGCTGAAGCCTTGGAGTAACGAGATACCGAAAGATGTAGTAAACGTGATGGGGAAATACGAGAGTGTGATGCGGGTGTATCATCTGCCCGGTGAAAAGGAAGAGTTCTGGTTCGGTTTCGATCGGGGAAAGTCGGCATCAAAGCCTCTGTATATGGGGAGGAAAGAAACTTTATAATCTTTTTTTTTATTTATTTGTTTATCCAATTGTTTATCATCTGTCGGCCTTGACGGGTGATGATGGATTCTGGGTGATATTGAACAGCGTGGATGGGAAGGGTTGTATGGTAGAAGGACATAATATGGCCTTCTTCGTCAAAGGCACTGATGTGGAAGCACGACGGGAGGGTGTGTGGATTGACAATCCACGAATGGTAGCGTCCCACTTGTACGGGAAGGTGGAGACCGTGGTAGAGAATATCCGTGTGATCCACGATCGTGAGACGGCTTTCGTGACCGTGCTTGGGATGAGCTAGTTGTTGTAGGCTGGCACCGAAGGCTTCGGCAATGGCTTGATGACCGAGGCATACACCGAGAATATCATGGGTCGTTTTGCAATGCTCGATGAGTGCAAGGAGATCTCCGGCTTCGGCAGGAATGCCCGGTCCGGGGGATAGTAGAAGTTTGTCGTAGCGATCGAGAGAGGAAAAGTCGATTCGGTCGTTCTGAACAATGTCGAATTGACAGCGTTCATTCTCCCGAAGGATTTGAACAAGGTTGTAAACGAACGAGTCGTGATTGTCAATGACAAGTATATTTTTTAATGTTGAATTCTCCATTTCGAGACGTTCTTTATAAGGTTGGTAACCTGTTTTTCGCCCGCAAAAGTAGGAAATCGAGGGAAAATAAACTACTTTTGGCTGTTGACTTTTATCGTATAAGTTGTGATTATGGCGAAGAAAAAGAATTGGTTTTCCTTGTTTTTCACGAACGATTTGGGAGTTTTGAATGATAATTTCCTGAAAACGTTAGCGTGTTTCATTTGTATTGCATGGGTGGGAAAGGAGAACGAGTCGATGGTCGTGACATTGGCATCGGCGGCATTGGTGATCCCGTATTTATTATTTTCCCCGTTGGCGGGACGGTTGGCAAAGGTATATAAAAAGCGAAAGATTGTGGTTTGGGCAAAGTTTGCCGAGATGTTGATCATGGTTGTGGCCTCGGTCGGGTTTTTGATGCACTCGACGGGACTTGTGTTGTCGTCTATTTTGTTGATGGGATTACAGAGTGCGCTGTTTTCTCCTTCGAAGTACGGGTTGATTCGTGACATCGGGGGTGAAGAGGGGATTTCCTATGGCTCGGGGGCCATGGAGATGTTCGCTTTCGTGGGTATTCTGACCGGGACGTTGATGGCTGCCTTTTTGTCGGAGAGCGTGACGCTCCCCGTCTTGTGCGTGATCCTGTTCGGGGTGGCATTGTTCGGCTGGTTGTCGAGTCTGACAATTCGGGCAGACGAAAGCGAACCGATGAAAGAGAGCCATGAGACGCTGAATCCTGTGAAGTTTGTGAAGGATATGTTTGTACGGGCACTGGCGTTCAAGGGACTGAACCTAGTGGTCGTGGGGCTTGCCACGTTTTGGTTTATTGGCTCTATGATCCAGATGGTGCTTATCGTGTATTGTCGTTCGGATTTGGGAATGAACGATTCGGAGACGGGTATCGTCATGTCGTTGGCCGCCGTAGGTATCGGGGCGGGATGTTATCTTGCCGGGGTATTGTCTCGTCGGGACGTGGAGTTAGGATTGGTACCTTATGGAGGGATTACAACGGGATTGACCTTGCTGACGATATTCGTTTTTGACGCTCATGGGGTGACGTTTGGGGTGCTTGTGTTCCTTGCCGCATTTTTCAGTGGAATGTTCAAGGTGCCGCTGGATGCTTGGATTCAGGCGAACGTGAAAGGGCGGGAACTGGGAGACATGCTGGCTTATTCGAATCTGATTACTTTTTTGTTTATGTTGATCGCGTCGGGGTGTTTCGGGGGAATGACCATGTTTTTTGACACGAAGTACGTGTTTGTTTTTCTAGCCGTACTGACCTTTGCGATTACGGTTGTTTTGTTTTCGTGCGTGGAGGAGATGAGAGTAAGGTTTAAGAAGTTTCGATTAAAGAATTGAATATGGGTTATAAACAGGTATTGGCGGCCTTTTACCGGGGAGTATTGAGTGCTCGCTACCGGGTGCGCCTTGAGGGGGTGGAATTGTTGACCGAGAAACGGGCAACGTTGTTTTTGCCGAATCATCAGGCATCTGTCGATCCTCAGATTGTTTGTTCTCAGTTGTTACGTTACGTGGATGTGTCTCCGTTGGTGACGGAGGGGTATTTTAAAATTCCGGTAGTTGCGCAGGTGCTACACTTGATGCATGCGGTGCGTGTGCCGGATTTGGAAAAGAGTCGTCGGGGAGTGGAAATTGTGGCCGGGTTGAATCGGGTGGTCATTGACGCTTTGGCGGCGGGGCATAACGTGTTGCTTTACCCGGCCGGACAGTTGACGAATAGCGGGTTGGAGCGTGTGGGGAACAAGCAGGGGGCTTGGCAGGTGTGTCATCAACTGCCGGAGGGTGCTCGTGTCGTGGGTGTACGCATCCGGGGATTGTGGGGGAGTATGTGGTCGAGGGCTAAGACGGGGAGTTCTCCGAATTTTGCATGGACTTATTTGAAGGGGATTTTTTACGTGCTGGCGAACTTGTTGTTTTTCGTGCCTCGGCGTGATGTGCTGATTACTTTTGAGGATATTACTGACGGTGCCGTGCGTTATGCCGCGGAGGGGCGGCAGTCGTTTAATCGTTTTTTGGAGAGTTTTTATAATGCTCTGGGCGAGGAGCAACCTTTATTTTTGAAACATTTCTTTTACGTGAGGGGACGGGGGCACAGACCGTCTTTTGGGGTATGAATATGATTACAGCTAACGAGGTCCGGGCTTGCATGAACGAGGCGGGAAGCCGGCGGCAACCATTTTTGTTTGGAGTTGATTTCGAGTTATCGGAGGGCTTTTTCGTGTCCGATCCGTTGGGACAACAAGAAATTCTTTTTGAAGCCGGGGGTGTCACCAATTCTCCCGCGGAAGAAGGAACGTCGGGAATGGTGTCGGAAAAGATGTTTTCTCTGCATCCGGTGGCGTATGAAGTCTACCGGGAGAAGTTTGCCGTGGTGCGGGAAGGACTGGCTCGCGGTGATTCTTTTCTGTTGAATTTGACGGTGGCGACGAGATTGGAAACCGATTGGACGTTGGAAGAGATTTTCCACCGAGCCCGATCTCCCTATCGTTTGCTGGTTCCGGGGCGGTTTGTCTGTTTTTCACCGGAAATTTTCGTGCGGGTGGACGAAGGAATGATCTCCTCTTACCCGATGAAAGGAACAATTGATGCCTCCGTGCCCGACGCGGAGCGGGTGATTTTGGAGGATTATAAGGAGCGTTCGGAGCACAACACAATCGTGGATTTGATACGGAACGATCTTAACCGGGTAGCGGAACACGTGGACGTGCGGCGTTTCCGGTATATTGATCGTTTGCAGGTAAGCCGGGGGGAGATTCTTCAGGTGAGTTCAGAGGTGACGGGGAGGTTGACGGGGGATTATTATTCTCGCTTGGGGGACGTGGTTTTCGGGATGTTGCCTGCCGGGTCTATTTCCGGGGCACCGAAACCATCGACATTACATATTATTGCCCGGGCGGAAGGTGAACGGAGAGGCTTTTACACGGGTGTTTTCGGGTATTTTGACGGGAATAAGTTGGATTCGGCGGTGATGATTCGCTATATAGAGGAGCGTGATGGGCACTACTATTTTCGTAGTGGCGGGGGAATCACGATTAACAGTGATTGTCGGGCGGAGTACGAGGAGGTATTGGCCAAGGTATATCTGCCGTTTGGAAACGGGGATAGTAAGTAATTTCAAGAGGATTGTTATGGAGAGTTTCATAGAAACGATCAAGGTATTGAACGGGCAGTTTTGTAATTTGGATGCCCACGAACGAAGAGCAAAGGCTACGACCGAGGCTTTTTTGGGAAAATCTCTCGCGTGGGAGGTGGGGGGGATGGTTGTCCCGACCGAGATGTGTTCCGGGGTGGTGAAGTGTCGGGTGGTGTATGATTCGGAGGTGCGAGAGGTGTGTTTTCAGCCTTACGTGATGAGACGGATCGGGAGTTTACGGCTGGTGAACGGGGATGGGGTGGATTACCGGTACAAGTCGACAAATCGTTCTGTACTTGCTCGTTTGTTGGAACAACGCGGGGCGTGTGATGATGTGCTAATCGTGCGGGATGGATGGATAACGGATACTTCTTTTACGAATGTGGTGTTCGAAGATGCGGGAGGGGGACTTTACACGCCGGATACTTGTTTGCTTGAAGGGACTCGGCGGCAGAGTTTATTAGATGTGGGGAGAATTCAAGCGCGTCCGATTCGGGTGGAGGATATTGGGCATTTTCAGCGGGTGTTGCTCGTGAATGCCATGATTGGATTGGAAGATGAAATTAGTGTTCCTGTGGTAAATATCATGAAGTAAACTTTTCAGAATAACACGCGGTGTATTCCCGTTGTCTATTCGATGTTCTTAGGGATTAAAGACGAATCATTGCCGTATCAAAGACGTATCAAAGACGTTCACGAGTGTCTTTGATGGGTTGTTGTCGTGTGATTGTTGGATGTTTGTCTGAGGAGTTGATCTTTTCTTCATTTGATCATGTATGGTGGTTTTCCGAATGCAAAGTATGTAAAATATATGTAATTGATCTTTAGTGTGTTGTTGGTGTTGTGATGAAAAAGTGGGGTAAAGTGGTTTGAAGTGGGAAATAATTTTGTAACTTTACATCACAAATTAGGAGAGCAATATGTTGTCGTTTATCGGAGATTACACATGCAAGCCAGATAGCAAAGGACGAGTAGTTGTTCCGGCTGTTTTTCGTAAGGAAATGCAGGCGGCGGGTGAGGTGTCGTTTGTGATGCGGCGGAATATTTTTGATGAATGTATTGACGTTTACCCGAAAGACGAGTGGTTGAAATTGATAGCGGGGTTGAGAGAGAAGTTGAGCCAGTTTAATCGGGAACAAGTGCGTTTTTTCCGAGAGTTTTTCCGGGGAGCGCAAGAGGTGGAGTTGGATGGTAACGGACGTATATTGATTCCACGCAAGATGCTGGATGGCATCGGTATGGAGAAGGATGAGATCGTGATGGTAGGGCAGGATTCAAAAATCGAGATTTGGGGGAAAATAAAGTACGAAGAGAGTGCGATGGATACGGATGAATTTGTACTTTTGACATCGCAAATCGGTTTGTAGAATTGGAGAGTTAATTGATTAGTGACGAGATATTTATAGATTTTGTTTTAACTTTAAATTTGTAACGCCATGTATCACGTGCCAGTATTGTTGGAAGAGTCCGTTTCAGGTTTGAATATTGACCCGGATGGGGTGTATCTTGATTTGACTTTCGGTGGCGGTGGTCATTCGAGGGAAATTTTAAAGCGATTGAAAGATGGTTGTTTGATCGGTTTCGATCAGGATGCTGACGCGCTGGCGAACGTGCCGGATGACGATAGGTTTATTTTTGTGAATCATAACTTCAGGTATCTGCGCAATTTCTTGCGGTATTGCGGGTACGACGAGGCAGACGGGATTTTGGCCGATTTGGGCGTGTCGTCGCATGAATTTGACGAGGCAGGCCGTGGGTTTTCTTTCCGATTTGATGCGGAGTTGGATATGCGGATGAATCAGCGGAGTCGCTTGAAGGCTACAGATATTCTGAATACATATAGCGAGGAGGATTTGACGCGTATTTTCCGGAATTACGGGGAGGTGGATAACGCGAAGCGGTTGGTAGACCTGATTGTAAAGGCCCGGGCGGAGAAAATGATTACTCGCTCGGAGGAGTTTTTACAGGTAATCGCTCCTTGTGTGCCGAAACAGAAGGAGAAGAAGTATTTGGCACAGGTGTATCAGGCTTTGCGTATAGAGGTGAACGGGGAGTTGGAGGCGCTGGAGGATATGTTGAAGGAGGCGGAACGGGCGTTACGTCCCGGGGGACGGTTGGTGGTGATTACTTACCACTCGTTGGAAGATCGGATCGTGAAGAATTTTTTGAAGAGCGGTAATTTCGAGGGGAAGGTTGAAAAAGATTTTTATGGGCATGTGAAACGGAATTTCGAGTTGGTGAACCGGAAGGTGATCGTGCCATCGGAAGAGGAGATTGAGAAAAATCCGAGAGCGAGAAGTGCGAAATTGCGGATTGCGGAAAAACGAGAATAAATTTTAATGAATTAAATGGTCTGGTTTAAGAAGAAAAAGGTAAAGGATTTCGTGCCGCCGTTGCAGGAACAGAAGGAGGTGCTCGGGGATTCGATGAAGGAGTTGCTGGACGGACGTTTGTTGGCAGACACGGTGTTGCGTAAGAACATCGGGTTTATTCTTTTCCTGACTTTTTTGGGAATCGTTTATATCGCTAACGGGTACGCGACAGAGAAATTGTATATGAAAAAGGTGAGGATGGAGAAGGAGTTGAGTGAGTTGCGCTTTGAATCGATTACGACAGCCTCGGAGTTGATGCGAATCAGCGTTCCCTCGGAGGTGGAGAGGCGGATTCAGGAGGCCGGGTTGGATTTGGTGCAGAGTAAGGAACCGCCGACCAAAATCAAGAGGTGATGTGGGGCGATAAAAGGTGAAAACAGTGAATACTATATAAGTAACAGGTTAAAGGCTAAATGATTTTACGATGGAGAACGAGCTTTTAGTTTTTAACTTTTAATTTTTAACTTAAATATGGCAGCATCTATAAAACATGAATTGGCCGGACGGTTGGGGCTTGTGTACCTGATCGTGATGGTGATTGCTGCCCTGATCGTAATAAAGGCTCTGCACGTGCAAATATGGGAAGGAGATAAGTGGAGGAAGATGGGGCGTTCGGTGTCATTTAAGGATTTTGAAGTTGCACCGAACCGGGGAAATATATACGCGGATGATGGGCGTATTTTGGCGAGTTCGGTTCCTTATTATTCGTTGAGGCTGGATTGTAAGGCGATTCCGGACACGTTGTTCCGGAAGAAGGTGGATAGTTTGTCGATGATGTTGTCCCGTTTCTTTAAAGATGCCCCGACGGCGGAGTACCGGAAGAAGTTGTGGCAAGGGAAGTACGGGGCGAAGCCGAATCGTTATTTGCTTGTGAACAAGAAGAAAGTTTCTTACACCGACTTGTTGGAGGTTAAGAAATTTCCTATTTTTCGGGAGAGGGGTACAAGGAGTGGTTTGATTTTGGAACGGGAGAATGTGCGTTTGCAACCGCACCGGGATCTGGCCTACCGGACGATCGGGTATCTGAACGAGGCGAAGGACGGTAGTTTTGAGGGCCGCGTGGGGATTGAGGGGGCTTTCGAGAACCAGTTGCGGGGAGAACCGGGACGGAGTATCCGGCAGATGATGTCGGGACGGTGGGTGTCGGTGACGGTGGATGATCCCGTGGACGGAAATGACGTGGTAACGACGATTAACGTGGAGTGTCAAGATATTGTGCAGGGGGCTTTGACCCGGCAGTTGGAGCATTATAAGGCTAGTGCAGGTACGGCTATTTTGATGGACGTGAAGACTGGTGACATAAAGGCCATCGCGAATGTGTCGAAGACGGCAACGGGGTATCGGGAGGTGTTGAATAACGCCATCGGGGATGCCGCGGAACCGGGGTCGGTGATCAAGGCGGCGACGATGGTGGCTTTGTTGGAAGACGGGTATGTTCACCCGGGGGACACCATTGACTTGGGAGATGGTGTTTACACGCATAACGGAGTGACGTTGCGAGAGTCTAGGCGTCCGATTGGTAAGGTGACCGTGCAGGGGATTTTTGAGCGTTCACTGAACGGTATTACAGAATTGGTATACGAGCATTACAGGCAACAACCGGAGAAGTTCGTGAACCGGTGGTACGCGATGGGCTTGAACAAAAAGGTGGGTATCGAGTTGGTCGGAGAGGCGGAGCCTTATATCAAATATCCGGGGGATAAGACGTGGAGTGGTACCACACTGCGTTGGATGAGTTTTGGATATGAATTGAAGATCACGCCCTTGCAGGTGTTGGCTTTTTATAACGCCTTGGCGAATGACGGGAAGAGAATGAAACCGCGTATCGTGAAGGAGATTCGTAACGGAAGTCGGGTGGTGGAACGGTTCGAGCCGGAGGTGGTGAGCAGTCATATTTGTAGCCGGCAGACGGTTGCTTATATGAAACAGATGATGGAAGGGGTTGTCGAGAATGGCTCGGCGAAGAATTTGAAGAATGCAGCCTGCAAGATTGCGGGGAAAACAGGAACAGCGAAGGTGGCTGCCGGGTCGAAAGGGTATAATTCGGAGCCGAAGTATCGGGCTAGTTTCGTGGGGTATTTTCCGGCGGATAAGCCGGTGTACTCGTGTATCGTGGTGGTGGATAACCCGTCGCAGTCGGTGGGGTACTACGGGAATGTAGTTTCGGGTAGCGTGTTCAAGGAAATTGCCGATAAGGTTTACACGATGGCATCGTTGATGGGAGATTATAACGAGGGTGAGGAGGAGAAGGATGAGACGTTGCCGATCAGTCAGAATGGATTAAAGAGTGATTTTTTGGAGATATATGACGAGTTGGGGATTAACGTGACAGAGGACAAGGTGGGGCGTGCCGATTGGGTGATGACTTCGCGGGATAAGGAGGGAACGGAGTTCGTTCTAAAAGCCCGGAATGTGGATATGACGTTGGTGCCGAACGTGAAGGGAATGGGGCTGAGGGATGCTTTATACCTGTTGGAGAATAGTGGATTGAAGGTTGGAGTGAGTGGCGTTGGTACCGTGAGCCAGCAATCGTTGACTCCGGGCGGGAAGGTGAAAAGGGGAAGTTATGTACATATAGAATTGAGATAATAAAGAATTTAGAATTTAAAATTTAGAGTTTAGAATTTAAAATCTAAAATTTAAAATGAATAAGTCGAGATGAATTTGAAAGAACTGTTAGACGGGGTTACCTATGAGATCGTGCAAGGGAGACCGGAGGTAGAGGTTAAGATGATACACTTCGATTCGAGAAAAGTCGAAAAGGGGGATTTGTTTGTTGCCCAGAAAGGGGTTAGTGCGGATGGACACGAGTATATCGGGAAAGCGGTGGCGGCGGGAGCCGTGACGGTTGTCTGTGAAGTGGTTCCGGAAGAGTTGAAAGAGGGGGTGGTTTACGTGAAGACGGCTAATTCTTCGGAGGCATTGGGGATAATGGCTTCTAATTTTTACGGGAATCCTTCCCGCCGGATGAAGGTGGTTGGGGTGACCGGGACGAACGGAAAGACGACGACGGCGACATTGTTGTACGAGCTGGTGCGCTTGCTGGGAAAGAAAGCCGGACTTTTGTCGACGGTGTGTAATTATATCGGTGACGAGAGGGTACACGCTACTCACACGACACCGGACGCGATGGAGATTAACGAACTGATGGGGCGGATGGTGGATGCCGGATGCGAGTATTGTTTTATGGAGGTGAGTTCGCATGCCATTGACCAAAGGCGGATTAGCGGGTTGGATTTTGACGGGGCGATTTTCTCGAATATCACACATGATCATTTGGATTATCACAAAACTTTTAAAGCGTATATCGAAGCGAAAAAGGCATTTTTTGATCGTCTGCCGAAGAAGGCTTTCGCGTTGACGAACGGGGATGACAAGAACGGCATGGTGATGTTGCAGAATACGGTGGCCCGTAAATATACATATTCCTGCAAGCGAATGGCGGATTTTAACTGCAAGACGCTGGAACGGCATTTGGACGGAACGTTGTTGTTGCTGGATGGCAGTGAGGTGTGGACTAGGTTTGTAGGGGATTTCAATGCTTATAATTTGTTGGCTGTATATGCGAGTGCCCGGTTATTAGGGTTCGAGAAAGAGGAGTTGTTGCCCGTGATGAGTATGCTGGTGCCGGTGTCCGGACGTTTCGAGACGATTTTGTCTAACGAGGGGGTGATGGCTATCGTGGATTACGCGCATACACCAGATGCGTTGGAGAATGTGTTGTCAACGATCGGGGAACTGAAGAAGGATGGGACCGTGATCACGGTGGTTGGTGCAGGGGGAGATCGGGACCGGACGAAACGACCGGAGATGGCGGAGGTGGCTTGTCGGCTGAGCGATCGGGTGATTTTAACGTCCGACAACCCGCGAAGCGAGGAACCTGCCGCGATTATCGAGGATATGCGTGCCGGAGTTCCGGAAGAGGCAGAGAGCCGGGTGTTGGCAATTACGGATCGGAAGGAGGCGATTCGTGCAGCATTGATGTTGGCGAAGAAGGGGGACATTGTACTGGTGGCCGGAAAGGGACATGAGGATTACCAAGAGATAAAGGGCGTGAAACATCATTTTGACGATAAAGAGGTTATTAAGGAAATATTTAAGTTGTAGGTCATGTTTTATCATATCTTTGATTATTTAGAACAGTTTGATTTCCCGGGGGCGGGGATGTTTCAATATATCACGTTCCGGTCTGCTTGTGCCGTGATTTTGTCGTTGTTGATCGCCACGGTGGTGGGGAAGCGTATTATCCGTATTTTGCAGAAACAACAGGTTGGTGAGGAGATCCGAGATTTAGGATTGGAGGGACAAATGCAGAAAAAAGGAACACCGACGATGGGAGGAGTGATTATCCTGCTGGCCATTTTGGTACCGGTGATATTGTTTGCCCGGTTGGATAACGTGTATATTCAGTTGATGATTGTTTCGACGATCTGGTTAGGCTTGATCGGTTTTTTGGATGATTATATCAAGGTGTTCCGAAAGCACAAGGAGGGTTTAAAAGGACGTTTCAAGGTGATTGGCCAGGTCGGGTTGGGACTGATCGTGGGGGTAACTCTTTATGTGAGCGATGACGTATTGATCCGGGAGAAAGTATCCATTTCGGAGGTTGGAGTGGTAACCAGTACGGTGGACGAGGGATTCGTGGCCGAGAATAGCCACATGGTTTTGACGAAAGATATTAAATCGACCAAGACGACGATTCCTTTTTTCAAGAATAACGAGTTTGATTACGCTTGGTTCGGGGCGCTTTTCGGGGACTATGCAGAGGAGATCGGTTGGATCGTGTTTATTATTATCACGATCATAATTGTCACGGCGGTGTCGAACGGGGCGAACCTGACAGACGGATTGGACGGGCTGGCAACGGGAACCTCGGCTATCGTGGGGGCGACGCTGGGTATTTTGGCATACGTGTCGGGTAATATGGTGTACGCGGATTACCTGAATATCATGTATATCCCGCATTCGGGAGAGCTAGTGGTGTTTATCGCCGCATTTATCGGGGCAACAATCGGGTTCCTGTGGTACAATTCATTCCCGGCTCAAGTGTTTATGGGCGACACGGGGAGTTTGTCGTTAGGAGGGATTATTGCCGTGTTTGCTATTATGATTCATAAGGAGTTGTTGATCCCGATCCTGTGTGGTATTTTCCTGGTGGAGAATTTGTCGGTGATGATGCAAGTCAGCTATTTTAAGTACACCAAGAAGAAGTTCGGAGAGGGGCGACGGATATTCCTGATGTCCCCGTTGCATCACCATTTCCAGAAGAAGGGGATCCCGGAACCGAAGATTGTGACACGTTTTTGGATCGTGGGTATCGCCTTGGCGGTGATAACGATTGTGACGTTGAAGATACGATAAGAAGAAATTTAAAATTTAGAATGTAGAGTTTAGAGTGAAGAACTACCTCCCCTAGCCCCTCCTTACACAGGAGGGGAAACGGACGCAAGAAGGTTCAATCTAAAATCTGAAATTTAAAATCTAAAATGATGAAACGTTTGGTTATTTTAGGCGGAGGAGAAAGTGGAGCGGGAGCTGCTAAGTTAGGAAAGAAGTTAGGATATGAGGTTTTTTTGTCGGACAAGGGAAAATTGGCTGACAAGTATAAACGCGTGTTGGAAGAATTGGGCGTGGAGTATGAAGAGGGACAACACTCGGAAGAACGTATTTTCACCGCAGATTTGGTGGTGAAAAGTCCGGGTATCCCGGATAAATTACCGATGATCGTGGGGTTGAGGGAAAAAGGAATCGAGGTGATTTCCGAGATTGAGTTCGCGGGGCGACACACGGACGCGAAGATGTATTGTATTACGGGAAGTAATGGGAAGACGACAACGACCTTGTTGTTGTATCATATATTGGAGAAAGCCGGGTATGACGTGGGACTGGCCGGAAACGTGGGGAATAGTCTGGCGGCACAAGTGGCTGACGATTTACACCGGGTTTACGTGGTGGAGTTGTCAAGTTTCCAGTTGGACGGAATGTTCCAGTTTCGTTGTGACACGGCCATATTGACAAATATTACACCGGACCATTTGGATCGGTATGATTATAAATTTGAGAATTACGCGAATTCAAAGTTCCGGATATTGAATAATATGCGGAAGGAGGATTTGTTTATATATGGTTATGATTGCGAAGTGGTGCGAGAGAGAGTGGGACGGGGAGATGTCGTACCGGAGGCTGTCGGGTTTACTTACACGGATTGTGCAGGGGTAAACGCTTACATGGATGGGAACACGGTAGTGGCTCGGTGGGGCAATCGGGAGTTCCGTATTGCCAAACAGGAGATTACGATCCAGGGACGGCATAACGTGTATAACGCTATGGCAGCAATACTGGCTGCATTGAAGGCCGGGGTGAGTGACGGGGATCTGAAAAAAGGACTGACAACTTTCCCGCAGGTGGAACATCGTCTGGAAACGGTGGACGTGGTGAATGGAGTTACTTACATAAATGATTCGAAGGCAACAAACGTGGATTCGGCTTGGTATGCTTTGGATAGTATGCACGCTCCGGTGGTTTGGATTGCCGGGGGAACGGATAAAGGGAATGATTATAGTGCGTTGTTTGATTTGGTGAAGGAGAAGGTGAAGTTGTTGATTTGTATGGGAGTGGATAATAAGAAGTTGATAGAATCGTTCTCTCCGATTTGCGAAGTGGTGGATACTCATAGTCTCGACGAAACGATGGAAGTGGCTTACCGCCGGGCAGAAAAAGGGGATGTGGTATTGCTTTCTCCTTGTTGTGCTAGTTTCGACTTGTTTAAGAATTACGAGAATAGAGGGGAGATGTTTAAGGAGAAGGTGAAAAAGTTAAAAACTAAAAGATAAAAACTAAAAGTTGAAAGATAAAAAACGTTGATTTTGTGCGGCTGGAATCACTTAATCATAAATCATAAATCAAGAAATCCGTATGTTGAATCTAAAGAATAAGGTGGTATTTAAGGGGGATCGGACGTTGTGGTACGTGGTCATCGGGTTGATGCTGGCCTCGTTGATCGTGGTGTATTCTTCGACGGGGAGTCTGGCGTTTCGTGTGCGGGGAGGGAATACCAGTTATTATTTGATTAAGCAGTTGTTTTTGATGTTCGGGTGTATGGTGGTGATTCTGACATTGCAGTCGTTTCACTACAAGTACTTCCTTTCGTTTGCCAAGATCGTACTGGGGATGTCGTTGATATTTCTGTTGTGGGTGAAGTTTGCGGGTACTACGTTGAATGATGCGGGGCGTTGGGTGACGATTCCGGGAATCGGGTTCACGTTCCAGCCTTCGGAAATGGCGAAATTGGGGATTATTATGTACTGTGCCCGTGCGATTGCTTTTGAACAGACGGAGGAGTGTTGTAGCAATAATGTGTTATGGCGGATGACGTTAGTGGTGCCGGTGCTGTTCTTGATTTTTATGGAGAATTTCTCGACATCGGCATTGCTGGGCGGGGTTTGTTTGGTGATGTTGTTTGTCGGACGTTTATACTGGAAGACGTACGCGAAGTTGATCGGGGTGATTGTGGGGTTGATGATTTTGATGCTGGCGGTTGTTTTTATCGTTCCGGAAAAGCATTTGAAGTCTGCGGGACGTTTGTTGACGGTGAAAAGC
>ERZ1673736.2902-NODE-2902-length-17464-cov-12.588144_pt1 | contig 17464 bp, 11 predicted proteins | sample MGYA00580212_ERZ1673736 | MGnify/ENA primary metagenome ERZ1673736 (study PRJEB41218, sample SAMN15661752) | gut metagenome | host: Homo sapiens | place: Canada: London | collected 2015-08-20/2019-03-30 | study: EMG produced TPA metagenomics assembly of...
TTTGCCAGTCCGAGTTTGCGCTCGAGAGCCTGATCGACCTGCTGGCAGAGAAGGTTGGCCTGGATCCGTGGGAGATTCGTTACCGTAATGCCATCGAGCCGGGTGAGGTTTTGCCCAACGGTCAGATTGCCGACTGCTCCACGGCGCTGAAGGAGACGCTGCTCGATGTCAAGGATGCCTACTACGCGCATCCCGGCCACGCCGGCATTGCCTGCGCCATGAAGAACGCAGGCGTGGGCGTGGGCCTGCCCGATGCCGGTCGCTGCAAGATTCGCATCGAGGATGGCCGCGCCGTGGTCTATGCCGCCACGTCCGACATCGGCCAGGGCTGCAACACCGTCTTTTTGCAGGACGTTGCCGAGGCATGTGGCCTGCCGCTTCGCTGCATTGCCAACGGCGAGTGCTCCACCGAGAACGCTCCCGACTCCGGCACCACGTCTGGTTCGCGTCAGACGGTCGTGACCGGCGAGGCCGTGCGCGGTGCCGCCTTCCTGCTGCGCGATGCCATGCTTGACATCGAGGCCGGCAAGTCTGCGCCCGCCGCTCCCGTGAATGCGCATGGCGACGGCGTCAAGATCGAGTACGACGACGGTCGCGCCTATCAGCTGCACACGCAGGAGCTCGTCGCCGGCCAGGGTATGCATCCTCAGGATCCTGTGGCCGCCATCAAGGCGCTCGAGGGATGCGAGTTTGGCTACGTGTACCTGGAGCCGACCGACAAGCTGGGCGCTGACGTTCCCAACCCCAAGAGCCACATCTGCTACGGCTTTGCCACGCATGTGGTCATTTTGGATGATGACGGTCGCGTGAGCGAGGTCTATGCCGCGCACGATTCCGGCAAGGTGGTCAACCCCATCTCCATCCAGGGTCAGATCGAAGGCGGCGTGCTCATGGGTATGGGTTACGCACTTACCGAGGACTGGCCGCTCAAGGACTGCGTACCCCAGGCAAGGTACGGCACGCTCGGGCTGTTCCGTGCGCCCGAAATACCGGATATCCATGCCATCTACGTGGAGAAGGATGAACTGTTGCCCGTGGCATACGGCGGCAAGGGCATCGGCGAGATCGCAACGATCCCCACGGCGCCCGCCGTACAGAACGCCTATCGCGCATTTGACGGCAAGCTGCGCCCGGATCTGCCCATGGTGGATACGCCATACAGCCGCGCCCGTCACCGCGGATAGGGTAGGGCGCGGACGACCATTGCTGACGGGCTGTTCGCGCTCAACACCAACTGCATATGCTGCGCCTTTGGCCCCGGTTCCATCGAAAGCCGGGGCCCTTCGTTTGGAGCGGAAACTGTGTCCCGGAATTGCCACTCAGAATGGGATGCGCTTTCCTTTTGAGCTTCTAGCGGAAAGCGTGTCCCGGAATTCGGCTCCAGAGTGGGATGCGCTTTCCGGTTGGAGCTTCAAGCGGAAAGTGCATCCCGGAATCCGCGTCTGGAATGGGACGCACTTTCCGGAACAGCCCTCAACCGGAAACTGCGTCCCAGAATTTCGCTTCAGAGTGGGATGCCGTTTCCGGCTGAACCCTCTGGCGGAAAGTTCATCCCAGAATTGACGCTCGGAGTGGGACACAGTTTCCGGATGGAACCTCAGCGGAAATTGCGTCCCAGTTTGAGCGTCTATTCCGGGATGCAGTTTCCGCTGGGCGCTTCAGCCGGAAAGCGTGTCCCGTTCTGGGCCTTGATTCCGGGACACGGTTTCCGCTAGGTATGCCATATGGAAGGCGCATCCCATTCTGAGCACTCAATCTGAGATATGGTTTCCGCGGTACCGCCAACTGGAAAGTGTGCCCCAGTTTGATGGGCAGGCGGGCATAAGCTCAACAGCTCCTACAGGTCCACGTCGTTGAGCCATGTCGGCAGCGCGGTCTGCCGGATGCCTGCTGTCTGCAGCTTTTTTGCGAGCACTCCTGTCGAGCGGACTTCACTCATGGTAAAGCGCAGCAAGGGATGGCCGTAGAGCGACAGGTGCGCTTCGCGTTGCCGTTCGGCAACGAGTGCTTCGGCGGTGGTGCGCCCGGCTAACATGGCCTGGTCGGTATATTTGACGAACCCGTCGAGTTCTCCCAACGTGAGCTCCCGCGCCTGGCGCTCCCAGGCAAAGTCCGTTCGCATAGTCTCGGTCGAATCGAAGGGGTCCGTCAGCTCGTATTGCAGTTGGTCGGGTGCGAAGCCGGTCTCGATCATGACGGCGCGGGCGACTGATTCTCCACCGCTCTCGGCGCGGGCGTCGGCATATCGAAGCGTTGTGAGGGCGGTGCGAATCGCGCGACCATTGCGGGCAGTCGCTCGTTGCTCAACGGCCTCCATCAGCTGTTCCGTCGCAAGGCCGAGCTTTGAGATCGCCGAATCGGCAATGGGCATGCCGTCGGCAAAACCAGTTTGTAGCAGGCAATCTGTGGCCGTTTGGATGGGCGGCGTTACCGATATGCCGGCTCTGCGTATTGCTCCGGCCGGCTCAATCTGGTGTCGCTGAATATGTGCGCCCGGACGAGCCGACGGCTTTGTCGAGCTGCAAACATGCACGACGTTCAGGTGTCGCCACGAGACCTCGAGCCCCAGCAGGCAAGCTGCCGAAAACGAGCAGAACGTCCAATCGGGATGGATGATCGCAAGGGCGCGGAGGATTTCGCAATGGCGTTGCGCTCGGTTGAGTTCATCCCAGCGCGTTTTTCGCGCAAACAACCCCGGCATGGGCGAGACAACCGTGCCGCCGGCGCGCCGAAGGAGCGCTTTTCGGATCGCCGTGCTCGGGGGAATCAGACAGCGCCCCTCTTGTTCGGCTTGAGTGAGCAGTTGGTCGATGAGCTGGTCATTGCAATGGGTCATGAGCTACCGCCTCCTTTTGGGTAGCAAAAACGTATCAGCTGGAACTTGCCGCTCAGCTGACCAAAAGCTGACCAAAATCTAACCATGCAGGTAGATGACCTGCTTTTGGCGACATATTTCTTGTTTGAATCGGTGGGCGGTAATCGGCGACCGTGAACGGTAACTGGATATGAAGTCTTGGTAAGTTTCGGGACGTGTACTTTTTGAAAAAGAGCATTCTATCTGCTGTTTTGTGTTTCTGGATCGCATATTTGAAGGCATGTGATAAGGGCGGCGGACTGTCGCCTTGTATCTGCGGAAACTGTGACCCGGAATTGCCGCTCGGAACGGGACACGCTTTCCGGATGGGATGCTTGGCGGAAACTACGGCCCAGTTTTGGCTCCAGAACGGGATGCATTTTCCGGAACGGTCCACGTGCGGTGGTGTACCGCCCCTTTCGTGTGCGCCGCTTGTCGAATTACGTTATAGCTAGCTATATTATAGGAAGGTATAATATAGCTAGCTATAACGTAAAGGAAGGATGGCCCTATGTTTATCGGAAGAACAGTGGAAATGTCCGAGCTCAATCGACTGTATGGCACGGGCTCCTTTGAAATGCCTGTGATTTACGGCCGCCGTCGTGTGGGTAAAACGCGCCTTATCACAGAGTTCATCCAAGGCAAGAAGGCTATTTACTTTCAAGCTCGTCGTACCAATGCGGAGGCAAACCTGCACGGCTTTAGCCAGGCGATACTTGCAGGCTCGGTTGGTGCTGCAGGCGTGTCGTTTCGTAGTTTTGATGAAGCGTTCGATGCATTGGCCGCCATGGCTCGCGCGGAACGTTTGATTGTCGTGATTGACGAGTATCCCTATCTCGCCCAATCGAATCCCGAGATCAGCTCGTTGCTGCAAGACAAGATTGATCACCTGTACAAAGAGACCAGGCTCATGCTGATCCTATGCGGCTCGTCTCTTTCGTTTATGGAGGAACAGGTGTTGGGCTACGAGAGTCCGCTATACGGTAGGCGTACGGCCCAGTTTAAGATCATGCCGCTCGATTTTACGACGACCCTCGGCCTGTGGCAGAGCATGAGTCGCGAAGATGCTGCAGTTTGCTATGGCATGACGGGCGGCATTCCTGCATATATCGAGAAAGTCGATCCTGCCGTATCGCTCAAGGACAACATCAAACGTCTTTTTCTTACTCCTACGGGCTATCTCTTTGAGGAGCCGAGTAACCTGCTGTTGCAAGAGTGCCGCAATCCCGAGCAATATGATGCGATCGTGCAAGCAATTGCTCAGGGGCGCTCGAAGATCTCGGAGATTGCGAGCTCTACGGGAATCCCTGCGAGCAACGTAAAGAGCTATGTGGATAAGCTGGCGTCGCTTGGGATTGTCGAGCGCGAGCTGCCCCTAAACGAGACGAGCAATAAGCGAGCCGTGTATCTGCTGAGCGATCAGATGTTTAGGTTCTGGTACAAGTTTGTTCCGCAGAACATCGGGCTGATTCAAAACGATATGGCCGAGATGGCGTATGAGCGCATTGAGCCGCACGTATCGGATTACATGGGCACGGTCTTTGAGCTTATATGCAGGCAATACGTGTACGAACTCGCACGCGCGGGCCAGCTCGATGTGGTTCCGGCAAGCGTTGGGCGCTGGTGGGGGACGGATAATCGCACGCATACGCAGGAAGAAATCGACTTGATTGTTGACGATGGCGAGGGCGCTGCGCTGTTTGCGGAGTGCAAATGGCGCAATGAACCGGTGGGCGAAGACGTACTGCAAAAGCTCGTGCACCGAAGCGAGCTCTTTAGACGGCAGCATAAAAGCTACGTGATCTTCTCGAAGCGTGGCTTTACGCAAGGATGTCAGGAAGCTGTGGCGAGCAGGGGAGATGCCAAGCTGATTTCGTTTGCCGAGATGTGCGAGCGGAGATAACCAAGCGCGCTCTGATGTGATGCTCGGAATGGGACGCGCTTTCCCTTTGGCGGAAAGCGCGTCCCAGATTTCGGCCTCAGAGTGGGACACATTTTCCGGTAGAGGCCTGGAGCGGAAAGCACGTCCCAGAATCCGGGCAATTCGCTGGTCCGGTGGTTGAGCAAGCGCCGCGCCAAGGATGCCGAGCGTAAAACCTACAATGATAACGGCGTAAAAACTGCATTGAGAATGGCGTAATTTCGCAGGATGACGTCGCCCGCTGGTGCTGCAGGAGCGGTGACCTGCAAACCTTGGGTTTTCGGACGAGCTTGTGCGAGAGAGCAAGCCAGTATGTGCGCTCGAAGGCCGCGTTCGCGTGCGCCCCAAGCGCTACTTCTGTGACCCGTCACTTGCGGCGGCGTTGCTGGGGGCTACCCCTGGGCGGTTGCTTGGCGATATGCAAACGTTGGGGATACTCTTTGAGAACCTCGTTCTGCGCGACGTGCGCGTGTTCCTTTCCACCTACGGCGGTGTCGACAACAGTGTCCATTATTTCCGAGATGAGAAGGGCCTTGAGGTCGATCTGATCGTTGAGCACGACGGGCGCTGGGGAGCCATCGAGGTCAAGCTGAGTGATGCGAAAACAGACGATGGAGCGAGAAATCTCAAGGCGCTGGAGAGGAAAGTGCTCTCCAATCCTGCCGCCCAGAATGCCGCGCCGGCGTTTTTGGCGGTCGTGGTTGGAAAGGGGGGGCATTGCCTACACACGCGACGACGGCGTGGCGGTGATCCCCATGGCGGCACTTGGGGCGTAGTGGTTTTGCGGGCGTGCCGTGCTTCCATTACCGAAAATCCATTTGTTAGACCTGGCGTCCGCGGGTAAAATAAGGTCGACGGCAGCCCAAGTAGAGTGGAGCTGGGCAGCGCCGTTGCTTGGTCAAGAGGTCAGTGCCTTAATGGCAGCGACTTGTTATGCTTCGAATGCTGCTTGAGTGCCTCGGAAAGTTCGATAAGCGCCGTGAAGAGCGAGACCAAAGCAACCAAGAGCTCTACGAGCTCTGATGGGCCCGGGATGACCTCTGATTCAAGTCACCGGGCCTTAATCTTTTTCATCCATTTGAATAGAGTGGGCGGCGCTCTTGGGGCCGACTGTATGGCGTGTGCCTGGCGCGCGTGGCATTGCGTCCCGCCTTCATGTCCGCACGGGCGCCTATCCTTACGGCAATGTAGCCGCCTATGTAGTAAGCGGCATTTGACGGAGAAAGGCCATAACCGTGTCAGCTGAAAAGACGCCGCGTATCTCGGCTATCGATACGACGAACTTTGCGCGCCAGATCGTGCTGGACTTTGAGTTTGCGCCGGTGCCAAAGCAGCGCCAGCGACGTGGACTACGCAACGAGATTATCGAGGTCGGCGCCGTCAAGCTCGATTACCACGGCAACGTTATGGGCGAGTTCTCGCAGTTTGTGCAGACGGAATTTACCGAAGGCGTTGCGTATCCCGTCCGCGAGCTCACGGGGATATCGGCCGTGGACACCGCGATGGCCGATCTGCTCTATGTGGTGATCAAAAGGCTCAGCGATTGGATCGGTCGCTACTCCGCCCAGGTGGTCTGTTGGAGCGGGGCGGACCGTCGACAGCTTTTGACCGAGTGCCAGGCAAAGCACATCGACCTTTCCGCATTTCCTACGGATTGGGCCGACTTGCAGGCGTTTTACACCTCGATCATGGACGTGGGCAGCCACGGGTGCGTCTCTTTGAGTGACGCGGCGACGTGGTTTGGCATCGAGTTCGACGAGTCGACGGGTCACGCCCACAGCGCCCTTGCCGATGCGCGCGTGACCGCCAAGCTGCTCAAGCAGGTGATGGACGGGGACTACCGCGTGAGCCCGCGCGCCCAGGAAGTCCGCCAGCGGTGGGGGATGGGCGAGCGAGCCCAGATGCGCCTCTCCAGCAAGTGCCCCGAGCTAGGCGATCTGCTGCTGAAGCTGAAGGCGGAGGGGAGGTAGGGGGGACTCCGGGAATGACCTCTGACTCAAGTCAACGGGGCTCATTTTGCTTTCTTTGGAGCTTTCTCACGGGGCTGACTTTACTTCGTCTCATTTCGTATAAAGCAGCTGCTAGATTGCATGGTGATGATAAAATTAATCAATTCAACATCAGCAGCTGTCGCTTTGCGCGATGAGGGGTTCCGAGACGTATGAACGAGTCTGATACACGGCTTAAGCTCATCGATCCTGCGATTATGAAGTCGTGGGATCGTAATACCCAAGTCTTCACTGAGTATTTCTTTACCAGTGGCGAGATCGTCGTGCGCGGAAGCATGGTCACCCGTAAGGACAAGAAGAAGGCGGACTACCTTCTTATGTACGCTCCCGGTATCCCTATTGCAATTGTCGAAGCCAAGGATACGGAGCACACCGTTGACGCCGGTCTCCAACAGGGGATGGGATATGCTCAACTGCTCGATATTCCGTTTGCGTACAGTTCAAACGGAAAGGGTTTTGTCGAGCACGATTTTCTTACCGGGAAAGAGCGCGCTTTTGCCATGGACGAGTTCCCCACTCCGGCGGAACTCTGGACGCGATACTCAAAAGCTAAGGGGCTTGAGCATCCGTATAGCCAGGAGATTGTAACCGCTCCGTATTACCAGGAGCACGGCGGCAATCATCCTCGCTACTATCAGTGCATCGCCATCAATCGTACGCTTGAAGCTATTGCGCGAGGTAAGAATCGCATCTTGCTCGTTATGGCAACGGGAACGGGAAAGACTTTTACGGCTTTTCAAATCGTTCATCGCTTGCGACAGACTACCGAGGTTCATAAGGTTCTCTATCTGGCGGACCGCAATATTCTCGTCGATCAGACCATAGACGGCGATTTCAAGCCTCTCAAGAGGGTTACAACCAAGGTCGTAGGTCGAAAGCTCGATTCTGCTTACGAGGTCTATTTCTCGCTCTACCAACAGCTTGTTGGAGAAAACGGTGAAGAAATATTCCGCGAGTTCGACTCGGAATTCTTCGATTTGATTATCGTCGACGAGTGCCATCGCGGAAGCGCCGCGGCGGACTCCGCATGGCGTAAGGTACTTGAGTATTTCAATTGTGCAATTCAAATCGGTATGACGGCTACGCCAAAGGAGACTGAAGAGGTTTCAAACATTACCTACTTCGGCGAACCTGTCTACACCTACTCCCTTAAACAGGGAATCGAGGATGGCTTTCTTGCCCCGTATAAAGTTATTCGTCCTAAGCTGAACGTCGACATTTACGGATACCGTACTGAGGAAGGCACCGTAGATGATCGCGGCGAAGCTCTGCCCAAACGTGTTTTCGAGAAGCAAGACTTCGACAGCGAGATTGTCATCAAAGAGCGCTACGAGGAAGTTGCCAAGCGGATAACTCAATTTCTAAAGGAGACGGATCGTTACTCCAAGACCATAGTCTTTTGCGTTGACATCGAGCATGCCGAAAATATGCGACGTGCCCTTGTAAACGAGAACGCCGATATCGTAAGAGATCACCCCACCTACATCATGAAGATTACGGGTGACGACAGGGAAGGTAAGGCTCAGCTAGATAACTTCATCGACCCCGACGAGAAATACCCGACCATCGTTACGACTTCGAAGCTTCTCACCACTGGCGTTAATTGCAAGACGTGTAAGGTAGTCGTGCTCGACAACAAGTTCGGTGAGCACGGAATGACGGAGTTCAAGCAGATTATCGGCCGCGGAACCCGTATCTGTGAGGACTACGACAAACTCTATTTCACCATCCTCGATTTTCGCGACGCGTCGCGCTTGTTCGCTGATCCCGAGTTCGATGGTGAGCCTGTTGTTGTGTTTGAGCCTAATCCGGGTGACCCCATTGCAGACCCGGGTCCTGGCGGCAATGGCGGCAGCCCCGTCCCGCCTCCGCCTCTGATCGTAGACCCACCCGTATTACCGCCGGATGATTCGTCCTCTCATGTGAAATATCACGTTCATGGGGCCGACGTCTATGTGGTGTCGGAGATGGTGCAGTACTACTCCTCCGATGGTCTTCTTGTAACTGAGAGCCTTAAGGACTATACGCGGAAGAATATTCTCGGCGAATACGACACTCTTGACCACTTCCTGGCGGCGTGGAACTCTGAGCATAAGAAGCAAGCGATTATCGACGAGCTGCGCGCGCGTGGCGTATTTCTGGATGAGCTGCGGCGTGAGACTGGCCAGGAGCAAATGAGCGACTTTGACCTCATCTGTCATATTGCTTACGACCAGAGGCCTCTTACGCGCAGCGAGAGAGCCAATAGCGTCAAGAGGAAGGGCGTGCTCTATGAGTATGCCGGCGTCGCGCGTGAGGTCCTTGAAGCACTTCTCGACAAATATGCGACGTCGAACCTCGTAGACTTGGATGACACCCATGTCCTCGACCTCGAGGAATTCCGTCGGTTTGGCAGCCCGATGAAGATCGTCGCCGCATTCGGCGGCAAACAACAGTACATTCAGGCAGCGCAGATGCTCGAGGACGAGCTCTATATCGCATAGAGAAAGGTAACGATAGCAAATGGCACTGGGATCTCTTGTAAAGACCCTGCAGAACATCATGCGTAAAGATGCTGGCATCAATGGCGATGCGCAGCGCATCGAGCAGATGACCTGGCTTTTCTTTCTCAAGATCTACGATGCTAAGGAGCAGGAGTGGGAGTTTCACGATGACTCCTATCAATCCATCATCCCCGAGCGTCTGCGCTGGCACAGCTGGGCGTATGATGCGAAGGACGGCAAGGCGCTTACTGGCGATGAGCTTCTCGACTTTGTAAACAATGATCTATTCAAGACTCTTGAGAGTCTTGAGCTTGCACCTGATGCGCCTTTGCGACACGTCGTCGTCAAGGCTGCTTTTACTGACGCCAACAACTACATGAAGGATGGGATTCTGCTTCGTCAAGTCATCAACGAGATTGACGGGTCGGTTGACTTTACCGAGTACAAAGAGCGCCACGCCTTCGGTGAAATTTACGAGACCATCCTGAAAGACTTGCAGTCCGCAGGTAATGCCGGCGAGTTTTACACGCCCCGAGCGGTGACTGACTTTATGGCCCAGGCGCTTGCGCCCAAGCTCGGCGAGACTGTGGCTGACTTCGCGTGTGGCACGGGCGGCTTTTTGACGAGTGCTCTCAAGATACTTGACTCCCAGGTGCAGACTCCGTCTGATCGCGAGCTCTATGCAAAGTCGGTCTATGGTATCGAGAAGAAACAGCTGCCCTATCTGTTGTGCATAACCAACATGTTGCTGCACGATATCGACAACCCCGAGGTATTTCACGATAACTCTCTCGAGAAGGACGTTCGCGAGTGGAAACACAAGCCTGACGGCCAGTTTGACGTTGTGCTTATGAACCCACCCTATGGCGGGTCCGAGAGTGCCTCGGTGCAAAACAACTTTCCTGTTGCACTTCGTAGCTCCGAGACCGCAGATCTATTCCTTGGACTCATTCTTTATCGTCTTAAGCGAGGCGGCCGCGCTGCTGTTATCATTCCGGATGGTTTTCTCTTTGGCCAGGATAGTGCAAAGACGGAGATCAAGCGTCGCCTGCTTGAGGACATGAACCTGCATACTGTCTTGCGTCTTCCACAGAGTGTCTTCGCTCCGTACACGAGCATCACTACTAACGTTCTGTTCTTCGATAATACGGGGGCCTCTGAGGGCGTTTGGTTCTATCGCATGGACATGCCCGAGGGGTATAAGCACTTCTCTAAGACTAAGCCCATTAGGATTGAACATTTTGCACCTGTAAAGGAATGGTGGGAGAACCGTCGGGATATCGAGGAAGACGGCAATCCCAAGGCCAAGTTCTATACGGTTGACGAGCTGCGAGACGGCGGCTTTAACTTTGACGTATGCGGCTATCCTCACGAGGAGGAGGAGATCTTACCGCCTGACGAACTGATCAGGAACTACAAAGAGGAGCGTGCTAAGCTCGATGCCGAGATTGACCAGAAGCTTGCTCGTATTTGCGAGATTCTTGGGATTGAGGCGTAGATGAAGGCAAAAGACCTGAAGAACTCAATCCTTCAAATGGCAATTGAGGGCAAGCTTGTACCGCAGGATCCGAACGACGAGCCTGCCAGCGTCCTTCTCGAACGTATTCGTGAAGAAAAGCATAAGCTTATTGCTGAAGGTAAGGCCAAATTCCCGAAGGGCGGGGAGAGCATTATCTATATCGGTTCCGATGGCTCCCCCTATGAGAAGAGGGTGGATGCCAGGGGCCGCGTGACTAGCGATAAGTGCATCGCGAACGAAGTGCCGTTTGAGGAGCTGCCCGAGGGGTGGGCCTGGGCAAGGCTGGAAACCGTATATAACTTCATTGATTACAGGGGTAAAACACCTCACAAATCACCTTCAGGTGTTCGACTAATGACTGCGAGCAACATTCGCCAAGGCTATATTGATTACACGCGCGAGGAGTATATTTCAGAAGACGAATATGCAACACGCTTGTCTCGCGGGGAGACCCACCGTGGCGACTTGCTGTTTACAACTGAAGCCCCGATGGGGTATTGCGCGATATGCGAAATGAAACGTTGCAGCTGTGGACAGCGTGTCATTACCCTTCAGAATTACGGCACAGTTGGTCCAGACAATGCCCTGATCTGCCAAATAATTCTATCTCCACTTTTCCAAATTCAAGTTAAGCATCATGCCACGGGGACGACCGCAAAAGGAATCAAAGCAGCAGTGCTAAAAGAGCTATTTCTTCCGATTCCGCCCCTAACCGAGCAGCGCCGCATCGTAGGGCGGGTGAACGAGCTCATGCCCCTGGTCGAGGAGTACGGCGGGCTCGAGGACGCCCGCGAGGCGCTCGATGCCGCCCTGCCCGGCCGCCTGCGGAAGTCGGTGCTGCAGCTGGCGGTTCAGGGAGGGCTCGTGCCGCAGGACCCCGCAGACGAGCCCGCCGGCGTCCTGCTGGAGCGCATCCGCGGGCAGCGCCGGCAGCTCATGGCCAAGGGGGAGATGAAGGCCCCGAAGGGCGGCGAGTCGATCATCTTCGCCGGTTCCGATGGCCGTCGCTATGAGAAGAGGGTGGACGCCAGGGGCCGCGAGTCCGAGCCCGTCTGCATCGAGGACGAGATCCCGTTCGAGATACCCGAGGGCTGGGAGTGGCGTCGCTTAGGGTCTCTTGTCTTGAATCGCGGGCAGAAGAGGCCTGAGGCGCGTTTTGCCTATATCGACATCTCGTCGATTGACAATGTGAACCAAAAGCTCGGACAAGAAACTGTTATAAATGCAGCTGACGCGCCCTCACGAGCAAGAAAGCTAGTCGCAAAGAATGATGTGCTCTATGCGACCGTCCGCCCTTATTTGCATAATGCCTGTATCGTAGATAAGGATTTTAATATTGAGCCCATCGCAAGCACTGGGTTTGCTGTCCTTTCATGTCTTGACGGATTCCTTCCTAGTTTTCTTCTCTACTGTTTGGTTTCTCCCAGCTTTGACTCTTATGCAAATGCCAATGAGAACGCAAAGGGGGTTGCCTATCCGGCAATCAATGACAACAGGCTGTATCGCGCTCTAATCCCTGTTCCCCCGGCCAGCGAGCAGAAACGAATTGTTTCAAGAGTCACTGATGTATTTGCTCTTACCAATTAACTGCTTCATCAACCGCGGCGCGCTGTTCATCGGCGGTGCGCCGCAGATAGATTCGCGTTGTCTCAATGCTTTCGTGTCCCATAAGATCCGCAAGCAGTGAAATATCTGGGTTGCGGTTGATAAAGTTTTTTGCGAACAAGTGCCGAAATGAATGCGGGTATACGACGTCTTGGTCGACGCCATAGCGCAGTGCGGCACGTTTCAACCCTACGGATATGCCGCGCGAAGTAATCGCGTTGTCGTTTTTGCCTGGAAATAGAAGACCATTCATTGGCTTGGCTTTCCATGTAAGACTTTCTTCACACAAAGAGTCAGGTATCCAAATTCTCCTAAGCTTCTGGCCTTTTGAAACAATGTCCATATATCCAGCGGTAACGTGTTCTACTTTGAACTGTCTTAACTCACTTACTCTCGCACCCGTACAACCAAGAAAGCGAACAATGAAATACCAAAACCAATCACCGTCTTGCTTCAGGCCGCTGATTAGCTGTATGTATTGTTCATTGGTGATGACATTGTCGAGAAACGGCTTCTGTTGAATTCGCACTCCTTTGAGTCGGATTCCATCGAAAGCAATGAAATCAAGGTAGGTGTTAATTGCGCCGATGCGGTTGTTAGCCGTTTTCGGAGCGAATGAAGAAACCAGCCACTCTTTGTGCGCAAGAAGTGACTGGTTTGTTAGAGACTGAGTTTTATCGATAAGCTGGCATATTGCAAAGGAATAAGAATCAACAGTGTTTTCCGCATAACCCTTTTCCTGCAAGTATTGTACAAACATTCTCATGACATCTTCCTTTCGACGAGGTCATGAAAACAGTTAGACAAGTATTTTGAAAAGCCAGTCAACTTCATAAACGATGCGACGCTGCTCGGCGAGGGGCGGAACTGGGATTAGGTAGTTTCTGACCGTCTCCTGCGCAAGCTCTTTCTGCTTCGTGCTGCCGCTTGCCTGGTCTTCAATTTCAGACTGGACTGACGGCCCCGCGAAATAGGCGAAGGCAAACCGGTGATCAAGCCAATCTTCCCGCGTCCTGATCACCGTCACGTGGCTGTCGGCGACGGCCCAGCCGTATCTGTTTTTCGCCGAGTCATAGACCGCCATCCTGCCCAACGTGCCGAGGCCGGTCGAGTTCCAGAGAAGGTCACCATCCTTCAGAATCCGCTCATCCGCGTACTTGGATACGGTGGCTGGGTCGATGAACCTCGCCTTTTCCACGGAGAATCCGCTCCATTGGTTGCACTTTTGGGCGATCACGGGGTATTTCTCGACGGTCGAATACTTCGGCGACTTGCCCCTCTGGATGTAAGTGGTGACGCTCTCGAGCCTCGCCCACTCCCAGCTCTCGGGTATCTCGAACGGGATCTCGTCCTCGATGCAGACGGGCACGGACTCGCGGCCCTTGGCGTCCACTCTCTTCTCATAGCGGCGGCCATCGGAACCGGCGAAGATGATCGACTCACCGCCCTTCGGGGCCTTCATCTCCCCCTCGGCCACGAGCTGCCGGCGCTGCCCGCGGATGCGCTCCAGCAGAACGCCGGCGGGCTCGTCTGCGGGGTCCTGCGACACGAGCCCTCCCTGAACCGCCAGCTGCAGCACCGACTTGCGCAGGCGGCCGGGCAGCGCGGCGTCGAGCTCCTCGCGGGCGTCCTCGAGCTCACCGTACTCCTCGACCAGGGGCATGAGCTCGTTCACCCGCTCGACGATGCGGCGCTGCTCGGCGAGAGGCGGAACTGGGACCAGAATGACGTTCAATGACTTCTGATTAGTCTTTGGCATTTTGACACGCGTATCACCCTTAAGCGTCTCCTCAGTGAAGAAATTGCTGAGGAGAACCGTGAGGACATATTCAGGTTGCAGCTTGGTGTTGAGCGGATACATATCCGCACTACACAGCCCATCAAAAGGGGCGATAACCGCCTTTCGAAGAGCTGGACGAATCTTCGAATAGAGAATCTGTCCTGCAGAGAACAGGTGATTGGCGCTCTTAACCTCGTCGGCCTTAACACTATGACAGAACAAGAGCTTTCCGGTGCCTTTTTGGATGTTGTCAGGCGCGATATGAGGAAAGTCCTGATATTTCAACGGGTCGACCAAACGCGCTGCAATTCCAATGACTTCACTAAATCTCGCCCAGGCCCAGCTTTCCGGAATCCCAAACGGAACCTCGTCCGCGATGCACTTGTCGCTCAGAACGCGTCCCTTAGTGTCCACGTGCTTCTCATAGGGGGAGCCATCGGAACCGATCAGACGTTCAATTGTGTTCGCAACAAGCATTGTAAAATCTAGTGATATGAGCATCCCGGTTGCTTCTGCGCTTCGATGCTCTCGTCTTTAGCGCCCTCCGTTCGGTGGAGGACTGACGGTAGGTGACGTAAAACAAGAAAAGGGAGCAAACGCAAATGAAAGCAACCGAGGCAAATCTACTCGACCTTATGGGCGTGGCGAAGATGCAGTTCGTCATTCCCGTGTACCAGCGAGTTTACTCGTGGAGTGTAAAAGAGTGCGAGGTGCTTTGGGATGACGTCATGCGAGCGGGTCGTGATGGCGTATCGCACTTCGTGGGGTCAATGCTTTATATCCCCGAGTCCGAGAGCTCTGCCACGAGCATTTCGCGCGTGCTTCTGATTGACGGACAGCAGCGCATGACGACGTTTTCGTTGATGATTGCAGCTTTGGCTGACTATTTGGAGAGCAACCCCGACAAGGCTGGCTTCCTTGGCGACCTCAAAATCTCGGCGCTGAGGAAAAATTACCTCTTTAACGATGACGACTACAACGGTCTGGCACGCTACAAGCTGGTGCTCTCGCAGGACGATAAAGAGACGCTGTTCTCCATCGTGTCTGGGGCTCCCGTGCCAGATGAAAAATCGGATCGCATTGTCGAAAACCATGCGTTCTTCCGTGAAAAGATGCACGGGAAATCATTCGACCCTGCAAGGCTTTGGGCGGGGCTAAACCGCGTGCAGGTCATCGACACTAAGCTCACCGCTGGCGTTGATAATGCCCAGCTCATATTTGAGTCCATGAACTCCAAGGGCAAGCCGCTCACGCCCATTGACCTCATCCGTAACTACGTTCTAATGTCGCTTCCCAACGACGAACAGACCAATCTTTATGAGGGTTATTGGCATCCACTCGAGTGCTTGTTCGGAAAAGGCGGCGAGGACGAGTTCAATGCATTTATCTGGTACTGGCTGTGGCTTAAAGTTCCCAATAGGATGCCGAAGGAGAACGAGGCCTACTACGAGTTTAAGCGCTATTTCGCCGACGACTACGATGGTGACACCGAGGGCCTGCTTAAGGAGCTGCGAGGGTATGCACATAGATACGCCAGTCTGTTCCTTGGTAAGGAGAAGGACGACGGACTGCGCCGAGTGTTCGGCAGAATCGTAAGCCTCGACGTGAAGCAGATAAGGCCCCTCTTAATGTTGCTTTATTCGGTTTACGAGGGGAATGGACTAGACCGCAATGCGTTTTTACGTATCTGCGAGACTATCGAGTCGTTTCTGTTCAGGTGAGCGGTTTGCGGCAGACTTACCACGGGCCTAAATAATTTCTTTGCCGGCATGTATCGCAATCTCGAGCAGCAGGACGATATCGAGGAGTACGTTACGGCGATGCTCCTTATCCACAGCAGCGGTATGACCGCATACTTTCCGACAGACGAGCATTTTGTCGAGGAGTTTAAGACGCGTGACTGCTACAACCGCTTCTCTAAAAAGCGCTATTACCTGGAACGCATGGAGAACTGGCACCACCCGAAGGAGTCCATCTCAGCCGACGATTACCAGATCGAGCACATCATGCCCCAGACGATCGATGATGAGCACGGCTGGAAGGAATCGCTTGGTGAGAACTGGGAAGACGTCCACGACAGGCTGTGCAACAACTTGGGAAATCTTACGCTGACGGGCTACAACCAGGAGTACTCAAACCGGTCGTTCTCGGACAAGCTCAATCTGCCTGACGTCGGATTTAAGTGCAGTCCGCTCTACCTGAACAAGTCGATCGCCTCGCGTGAAAAATGGGGTGAGGAAGAGATTGGACAGCGCGCGGACGAGCTGGCGAAAGAGGCGTGTGAGATATGGAAATATCCCGACCTTCCGGCAGACGTCGTCGACAAGTACCGTCCTTCTCGCGGGGAGTCTGATGAGGCTCCTATCTGGACTCTGCAGGAGAATCACCCCACCTTTGCCGAAGGTGGGCTCAACCAGAAGCTTTTCGATGAGGTGCGCGAGTCCGTTCTGAGTGGTAACCCTTCGTGGGAGTCCTACATAGCTAAGTACTATGTAGGCTTCAGGTCGGGCAAGCGAAAACTGCATGCCGTGTTAGAAGGCAGGACCAGCAACGGTGGTTGGATTGCCGTTGGCTTGGCAAAGAGTGTGGATGATCTAACGGATCCAGAGGACATGTGCCAGGACAAGCGTACGCAGGGTGGATTTGGCCCGGGCTTACCCACTTACGTTGCGCTTCGGAATGCCGATGACATTCCTGCGGTGCTCGATCTCATAAAGCAGTGCTAGGTTGAAGGCTGGGAATCTAGTTCCCGGCCCTTGCCAGCTCAAAATCGTCGATGGCTCGTCCGCCCGTCTACACCCTTACGATCCTGCGGGCCGCACTCAACAGCTCGTACTCCCTCTGGCTCCACTGGTACAGCTCGGTCGCGCGTACGGCGTCGCGGCACAGGTCTAGAAACACCTCGGCGCCCTCGCAGAAGCACTCGCGGGCAAAGGCGCCGGATCCGTCCGCAACGCACGCGCCGTCGGCAAAGAGCTTCCAGCTGGACGGCTCGCGCGAGCCGTCTCCGAGCAGCTTGATCTGCAGAACATGTGGGCCGCCAGCGGCACATGGCCCTTCTTCCAACGCCTGCACCGTAAAGCGCATCTGGAGGGACAGAGTATAAAATCCGGAAAAGAGTCGAAATAGGCACCTTAAAACTTCGGAAAAGTGTAGCTGGATGACAAAACAGCACTTAGAAGCCGGTGCTGGATGCGGGATCCTGCGGCCGCCTTCAGCTCTCGCTACTCGTCGTCTCCGTCGTTGGGGTCGCCCTTGAGGGTGTTGATGTCCAGGTACTGGTTATCGTCCTC
>ERZ1673736.2909-NODE-2909-length-17408-cov-11.264450_pt1 | contig 17408 bp, 12 predicted proteins | sample MGYA00580212_ERZ1673736 | MGnify/ENA primary metagenome ERZ1673736 (study PRJEB41218, sample SAMN15661752) | gut metagenome | host: Homo sapiens | place: Canada: London | collected 2015-08-20/2019-03-30 | study: EMG produced TPA metagenomics assembly of...
GAGCATCTGCCTTACAAGCAGAGGGTCATAGGTTCGAGCCCTATAGGTCCCATTTGATGGGAAACCATCATCGACATATTTATATGTCTGCCGGTGTGGCGGAATAGGCAGACGCAAGGGACTTAAAATCCCTCGGGGGCAACCCCGTACCGGTTCAAGTCCGGTCACCGGCATGAAAAGAGCTTGTTTTGCAAGCTCTTTTTTTGTTTAACGAAAAACCCGAATTATGGGAGCGTGATGGAGATGAACAGGAGAGATCTCGAAATAATATGGATAGGAGAACAGATATGACATTTCGATATGCGTTGAAACGATCAATTCCGGTAATGGCGGGATATATCGTTCTGGGAATCGGATTTGGAATGCTGTTGGGAGCGAAGGGCTACGGCATCACCTGGGCGCTCGCGATGAGTGTGTTCATTTATGCGGGGTCAATGCAGTATGTGGCAATTGATCTGATAACAGGTGGCGCGTCGCTGATCTCAGCGGCACTTATGACACTGATGGTCAACGCAAGACATTTATTTTATGGAATCTCCATGCTGGAACGATATAAGGACACAAAACCATATAAGCCGTATTTGATCTTTGCGCTTACGGATGAGACGTATTCGCTGGTGTGCAGTGGAGATGTACCGGAGGGGGTCGAGGAGAAGAAATATTTCTTCCTTGTCTCGCTGTTGAACCAGATTTACTGGGTAATTGGAAGCGTGATGGGATCGGTGCTCGGGAGTGTATTGAATATCAATACGGAAGGGATCGATTTCTCGATGACAGCTCTGTTTCTGGTGGTATTTACGGAACAGTGGATGAGCACGAAGGATCACAGAAGCGCCGTTGCAGGTGTTGCTGCATCCGTGATCTGTCTGTTGATCTTTGGGGCATCAGCCTTTCTGATCCCGTCGATGATCTCTATCACGGTGATTTTGACGCTGATGCGTGGGAGTAAGAAAACTGAGAGCAGCCAGATGACGGCATAATTCATGACATTTTCCGAAGGACAGGAAATAGTATGAAAACAGTGCCCAGGTTGCTGCACACGGGTAGGAAATTTCCGAACTGAAAATTCCGTACAATACAGCGGTAGCAGTGGATTTTGCTTGATTTAGGAGGAATAGAGAGGATGGATTTGAGGGCGGTCACACTGATCGCGGTATGCGTTGCAGTAACGATTGTTTTAAGATTTCTTCCGTTTGTGATATTCGGCAGGAAGAAGGAGATCCCCGGATACATTACATATTTATCGGGAGTTCTTCCGTATGCGATCATGGGGATGCTGGTGGTGTACTGCCTGAAAAATGTGAGCTTTTTTGCGGGATCTCATGGAATTCCGGAGATTGCAGCTTCCGCAGTGGTTGTCGGGCTGCATGTATGGAAGAGGAATACACTGCTCAGTATTGCGGCAGGAACTGTACTTTATATGTTTTTGATTCAGGCCGTATTTTAGGATAAGAGGAGAAAGCTCTGGAATTGTGATCATGGGTCATGATCAGTCTGCGGTGGTGCTGGAACTGCAATTTAGTATTCTGAATTGAGGGATAATTTCAGACAGAAGGAACAAGATAACGGTATATTACTTGAGATATTAAAAAAATTATGATATGATAGTCTCATCTTACGGGAAGTCTGGCGGATGGCACTGAATGCGGAATTTCGATGAAAATCCTGAAGGATCGAAATGGAGAATGGCAAAAGTGTAGGATCTTTATGACTGGAATGGAGGTCTGGATGAGACGAAGTGACAGAGAATTGAAGGACATGGCTGATATTGTGGCGATCGCGAAACGGGAGACTGTGTGCACCGTTGCGTTCCACGATGAGTCATGTCCTTATTTAATTCCATTGAATTATGGTGCAGAAGTGGAAGAAGGAAAGCTGGTTCTGTATTTTCACGGAGCGAAGGAAGGGACGAAGATCGATAAGATCAGAGAGAATCCTCAGGTTTCATATTGTATTTACGGGAAAAATAGCCTGAAGATCGATTATGACGCAGCCTGCAAGTCGACGACAAGCTTTGAGAGCATCTGCGGAAACGGAACTGCATATTTCGTGGAAGATCTCACATCGAAGAAAAAAGCTTTGGCGAGCCTCATGAATCAGATGAGTCAGAAGAAGGCATTCGAAGAGAACTCGTTCGCGGAGGCAATGGTGAACGCAGTGACGGTCTGGAAGATCGTAACTGAGAACGTCACCGGAAAAAGACATGAATAACATGAGGGACGGGTGTGTGCACGAACGGAAGCCCATGTGGGACAAAGAGGTGAAGAGAGCCGGAAACGTGCCTGTACGGTTCTGATGGATAAGGGAAACATAGAAAGGAGCATATACATATGGGAACAGATTTTAGAAAAGAGATCGGCACGACGATCGATCAGAGACGCGATGAATATACAAAAATCAGTGACGCGATCTGGGGTTTTGCGGAGCCGAGATTTCAGGAGTACGAGTCCACGAAGCTTCAGCAGGAGTTCTTAAAAGCGAGAGGATTTTCCGTCAAGGCAGATCTCGCAGGAGAAGAGACCGCATTTATCGCAGAATGGGGAAGCGGAAAGCCAATCCTCGCATTTTTAGGTGAGTTTGACGCACTTTCCAGCCTTCAGCAGGAGGCAGACTGCACAGAACGTCACCCGATCGAGGGAAAGACAAACGGACATGGCTGTGGTCATCACCTTCTCGGAACAGCGTCGGTAGCGGCTGTTGATGCGTTAAAAACTTATATGGAAGAGAATCACATGAGCGGAACGATCCGTTACTATGGCTGTCCGGCGGAGGAAAATGCGGGTGGAAAGGCATATCTGGTCCGGGATGGATATTTTGATGATTGTGATATCGCGATTACCTGGCATCCATACACAATGAATAAAGTTATGAAGGGCGGATTCCATCTGGCAAACTTCCGGGCATTCTTTACCTTCCACGGAATCTCATCCCATGCGGCGGGGGCGCCGGAGCTTGGACGTTCCGCGCTGGATGCCGTTGAGATCATGGATATCGGTGTGAACTATATGAGAGAGCACATGATCGATGCAGCGAGAGTTCACGGCGCGATCACAAACTCCGGCGGAATCGCTCCGAACGTGATCCCGGCTGAGGCACAGATCCTCTATGCGATCCGTGCACCAAAGGTAACACAGGTCAAGAAGCTTTATGAGCGGATGTGCGATATTGCAAAGGGCGCGGCTCTGATCACAGGCACGACCGTTGATATCAAGCAGGTTGCAGCATATTCCAACCTGATCAATAATGATACACTGGCGGATCTTGTTCAGGAGAATCTGGAGCATGTGGTTCCGATCGGCTATACGGAGGAAGAGCTTGCGTATGCAAAGAAATTCCAGGGTGTGATCACAGAGCTGGATAAAGAAGGAATGAAGGATCAGGCGGCAGTGATCGGAGGAAAAGAGCATAAACAGGAGCTCTTAGAGCAGCCGATGTGGGATCTTATTGTCGATAAAAACAGTGCTTACGGCGGTGGCGGCTCCACGGATGTCGGAGATGTCAGCTGGGTCGTTCCGACAGCACAGGTCTATACCAGCTGTTACGCAGCAGGTACAGCGCTTCATTCCTGGCAGGCTGTTGCACAGGGAAAATCTTCGATTGCTCACAAAGGGATGTTGGCGGCAGCGAAGGTTATGGCGTATGTCGGCGCGGAACTTCTTCTGAATCCGGAATTAATTGAGAAGGCAAAGGCAGACTGGAAGGAAGAGCTTGACGGAGAGACATATCCGAATCCGCTTCCGGCAGATTTAAAACCATCGATCTGGTAATAGGATAGATCAGGCAGTCGGAATGAGAATCATCAAGGGCGATGGTTTTCAGAAGACTGCCTAAAAAAATAGGTATAACAAGCTTCTGCTTATGGAAGTGTTGCACATAGTGCCTGTTGATGGAAATGTGTGTGGCAGGAACAAGGATTACACAGGAAGGAGTGGACAGCATGGAAACAAAGAATCAAGATAGAATTTCTGAACTGGTGGAGAAACAGAAGGACACATATACATCTATGGCGGACGAGATCTGGGGATACGCGGAACCTCGTTTTCAGGAATATGAATCTTCGAGGGTACAGCAGGAATACCTTGCGTCTCGCGGATTTTCAATCCGGGCAGATCTTGCCGGTGAGAAGACAGCGTTTATTGCCGAGTGGGGAAGCGGAAAGCCGGTCCTCGCGTTTCTTGGTGAGTTTGACGCTCTTTCCAGCCTTCAGCAGGAGGCGGACTGCACGGAGCGTCATCCAATCGATGGAAAAACAGATGGACATGGCTGCGGCCACCATCTTCTCGGAACGGCCTCTGTGGTGGCTGTCGATGCGCTGAAGACCTATATGGAAGAAAAAGACCTGAAGGGAACGATCCGCTACTATGGCTGTCCGGCGGAGGAGAATGCGGGCGGAAAGGCATATCTGGTCCGGGACGGATATTTCAATGACTGTGATATCGCTATCACCTGGCATCCAAGCACGACGAACAAAACAATGGGAGACGATAAATTTCTTGCCAATTTCCGTGTGTTCTTTACCTTCCATGGAATTTCCTCCCATGCGGCGGGAGCGCCGGAGCTTGGACGTTCTGCGCTGGATGCCGTTGAGATCATGGACATTGGCGTGAATTATATGCGAGAGCATATGATCGACGCAGCGAGAGTTCATGGTGCGATCACGAACACAGGTGGAATTGCCCCGAATGTGATCCCGGCTGAAGCGCAGATCCTTTATGCGATCCGTGCACCAAAGGTAACTCAGGTCAAAAAGCTTTATGAGCGGATGTGTGACATTGCGAAGGGTGCGGCGCTGATCACGGGAACGACTGTGGATATTCGTCAGGTTGCCGCTTATTCCAACGTGATCGGAAATGATGTTCTGGAAGAGGTCATGGACAAAAATCTTGACCATTTTATTCCGATCGGATATACGGAAGAGGAGCTGGCGTACGCGGGAAAATTCAAAGAGGTCGTTACGGAGTTAGACAAAGAGGGCTTAAAGGACATGATCGCTCATGTCGTTGAAAAGGACAAGCGGAAGGAAGTCCTGGATATGCCACTGTTGGATTTTAAACTGGACCGGAGCGAATCATATGGTGGTGGTGGCTCTACCGATGTCGGTGATGTGAGCTGGGTGGTTCCGACGGTGCAGACAAATGTGTGCTGCTATGCGGCAGGAACAGCACTTCATTCCTGGCAGGCTGTTGCTCAGGGAAAGGCAAGTATTGCCCATAAGGGAATGCTGACGGCGGCAAAAGTCATGGCATGCACAGGAGCGGATCTTCTGGAAAATCCGGAGCTCATCAAAAAGGCTCATAAGGACTGGTTGGAAGAGCTGGACGGTGAAACATATCCGAATCCGCTTCCGAAGGATGCAAAACCGGAACTCTGGTAAAAATATAGTCATTTTTTAGATATTTTAGCGTTAGGAAAAAGCTCCAGGAGAATCAGATATGGATTCTCCGGGGGCTTTTTTCATATAGTACAAATTGAATATAATTTCAGTATATTATATCGTATTCGCAAAAATTATATATAATATTCGAATTAAGCATTAGACGATATAAGAATCGACATTGTATAATGTGCTTAAATACTGAGGACGAAAATAACTATTTTACAACAAAATAGATAAATGCACAAGAAATGGATCGTGCCCAAATGAATGGGGAAAGAAGAAGGGAAAATTAGAACATGCAGGGTATGAGTCTTTGTTCATCGGAAGGAAATAAGCTTATTGAAAAAATTGATAAAGCCTTAGAAACATCCAGAATCATGAAGGATGTAGAGTGTTTCAGTCACCTGGACCGCTATACAGGTTCTGAGGATGGAGAGAAAGCGGCAGAACGAATCGCAAAACGAATGGAAGAACTGGGAATCCCGGTAGAGCGGGAAATTTATCAGGTATATAGAAGCCTTCCGGGAGAAGCATCCATACGGATCCAAGGGGATTCTTCGGAAGCAATCGTGCCTCTGACTCCGTATGTGTATAGTGGAACAGCGGAAAATCTGGAAGCTGAACTGGTTTTCGACCGGATCAGCGCAACCGGAGGCTGCAGCCAGAAGGAGCAGAGAGCGAGAATGGCAGAATTTGCCGGAAAGATCGTTCTGACATATGAGAACAGCTTTGCGTTTGCATGTGAGGCAAAACGTGCCGGAGTTTTGGGCGTGATCACAATCTGGCATGCGGATCTGGCACACCATGGAACGCTTGGAGGTGTATGGGGAACACCTGAGCCGGAGGATCTGGCTTGTCATTATCCGAGAATTCCGTTTGTGGAAATCACAAAAAGTGCAGGAAAGGAATTGCAGAAAAAACTGGAAGAAGGTCCACTGACGGCATGCCTTAACGTTGAAATGTGTCAGTCAATCGTTTCCAGTACCATGCCGGTAGCACGTATTCAGGGAAGATCGGATAAGTATGTGTTGGTTTCCGGTCATTATGATTCCTGGTATGAGGGGATAACGGATAATGGCGTTGCCAATGCTGCTATGATGGAGATTGCCAGGGTATTTCAAGAAAATCAGGAACATCTGGAGCGGTCTGTAGTGCTTGCCTGGTGGTCCGGTCATTCAGATGCCCGTTATTCCGGATCGACCTGGTATTATGATCACCATTGGGAAGATCTGAAAGAAAATTGTGTGGCCCACATTAATATGGATATTTGCGGCTGTAAAGGTTCGGATGTGGTTGGAATGCGGACATCTATGCTGGAGGGCGAAGCCTTTGACCGAGAGTTTTTAAGGGAGTTTAATGATAAAGAACCGGAGGCACCGACGCCGATGGTACGATTCGCAGATCAGACCTTCTGGGGAGCGGATATTCCGTTTGCTATGATGCCGCAGTTTATAAAACAGGATCATAAAATATTTTCCTGGTGGCATACGAAAGAGGATACCTTTGATAAGGTAGATCCGGAGGTGACACTGCGAGATACAAGAGTCATTGCAAAGTTGACCGCCATTTTCGCTAATTGTGAGAAGCTTCCTGCAGAGATGAGCGGGTTTGTCAGCTTTATGGAAAACGAGCTTCGTTCTATAGAACAGAAGCTTAGTGCGGAATTTGATCTTTCTCCGGTCTGGAGGGCGATCGGCAGCCTGAAGGAAGCGGTTGCAGATCTTGAAAACGCTATGGAGAATCAGAAACATACAGACGATGTCATCATGGAAATAGCGGGAGAATTGGCAAGGATCATGTACACGACATCCAGCCCATACCATCAGGATCCGGCGGTAAAGGGAACGGTGTTTGCCGGACTTGCTATGGCAGAGGGTCTGACAAGGGAAAATACAGAAGCAGATTATTATTTGGCAGTCCAGACAAGATTTGTGCGTCAGAGAAACCGGCTTACAGGACAGATGAACGTAGTTGCGGAGAATTGCCGGAAATGGATCTCTGGATGGGGGAAATAAAGCGAGAAGGAAAAAATTATGTAACAATATAATAACAAGGAGGACATGTGCATGAGAAAAAGGATGTATGGAAAACTGACGGCATTGGCATTGGCCGGGGCTATGGTATTGTCGGGCTGCGGACAGAGTGGGGGAAACTCCGGTACATCGACAGCGGATTCAAAGGCGGAGACATCAGCTTCATCCGGTGCGGAAACATCGTCAGAGAAAAAACCAGAGTCCATTGGACGGACAGACATTATTTCGGCGAATAGCAGCGATATCCGGTCTATGGATCCACAGGTGGGGGTGGATTCACCATCTGCAACGCTGAATTTCCATATTTATAATGGTTTGATCAAAATTGATGATAATCGTGAGCCTGTAGGGGATCTGGCAGAGAGTTTTGAGATTGTGGATGACACAAAGTACAAATTTAAACTGCGGAAAGGCGTAAAGTTTCACAATGGAGATGAACTGAAGGCCAGCGATGTGAAATTCAGTTTAGAGCGTGCCAAGACCATGCCAAAAGCAATGTCTAATGCATCAGCCATTGATCATGTTTCTGTTGACGGGGATTACGAGGTGACGATCCATCTTTCAAATCCGTGTCCAGCATTCCTGTATATCCTTAATGATACCAGTATGAAGATCTTATCAGAGAAGGCAGTAACAGAGGCTGGCGATACATATGGAGAAGCTCCGATCGGAACAGGTCCGTTTATGTTTAAAGAGTGGGTTCCGAATGACCACTGGACGTTGGTCCGGTTTGATGACTACTTTGATGGACCTGCTACAGCCACTTCGATTACAACCCGGATCATTCCGGAAGGAAGTGCTCGTACAATCGCACTGGAAACAGGGGAGATTGATGTGATCTTAGCCGTAGATCCGGTGGATGCTGTCAATATTGAGAACTGTAAAGATCTTGTTCTGGAAAGCTGGCCGGCACCTTCTGTAGAATTTATGGCTATGAACACAACTAAAAAAGGATTGGATGATGTCCGGGTACGTCAGGCGATCAATTATGCCACGAATCGTCAGGAATTCGTAGATACGATTGTAGAAGGTCGCGGCGAAGTAGCCACCTCCGTTGTTGCAAAGACTGTGCCTGGGTGGAATGAGGACGTAAAGCCATATCCTCAGGATCTGGAAAAAGCCAAAGAACTTCTTGCAGAAGCAGGATATGGAAATGGACTGGATCTTAAGATGTACGTATCCGGAGAAGTAAGAAGTCGTGCTGCACAGGTAGTTCAGGCTCAGTTAGCTCAGGTTGGCATTAATGTAGACATCAATGTGTATGAATGGGGAGCATTTCAGGATGCGATCAATGCCGGAGAACATGATCTCCTGATTCTTGGCTGGGTAAATACTACTTGTGATCCGGCATATAGTGTAACTCAGTTATTCCATTCAAGAAACTGTGGAATGAGCGGCAATCGTGCATATCTCAAAGATGATAAGGTAGATGAAATGATCGATGCTGCAGCGGTGGAAACAAATCAAGAAAAACGCCTCCAGATATATAAAGACCTTCAGGTTCGCTTAAATGAGCTCTGTCCGTGGGTACCTCTGTATTACAAATATAGCATGGTAGGAAGAAGATCAGACCTTAAGGGATTCAAATTTAACAAAAATACGTCCTTCCATTATTTGGGAGATTGCTATTACGAGAAGTAAAAAAAGACGGGGCTGTTACGCTTTGGCGTGATGGCCCCAAAGCTTTTTTGCGGCTTATGATATTGGTGTAAGGGAAAAGAAAAAAAATTAAAAAAATTTAAAAAGTGTTGACAAAGAAGAAAATATATAGTAGAATATTCTTCGTTGAGTGACAGACATCTGAAACTCAGAGAGCGTGCGTCAGTAGCTCAGCTGGATAGAGCATACGGCTACGGACCGTAGTGTCGGGAGTTCGAATCTTCTCTGGCGCGCTGATTAAGGCATCTGCAATTGCAGATGCCTTTTTTCGATTTCATGGGAACTTTTGATGGAACTTTCTGTGAAACTTGTGCAGTGAAAAAGGAAGAAGCTTCTGGAGGAAATCATGAAAAGAAGAACGGAACATTTTACATATGAGCTGCTCCGGTCCAGGCGCCGTTCCATGTCTTTGAAGGTGGAGCTTGACGGAACGATTACGGTGCGTGCTCCTTTCCGGACACCGCCGGAGACTGCGGATTGGTTTGTGGAGAGTCATCGGGATTGGATCGAGGTGAGGCTCCGTGCCGGAGAACAGATCCTTGCAGTGCGTCCGTCCTACACAGAAACGGAACGTCTTGAAGGAAAAAAAAGAGCGGAAAACGTGTTAAAAGAACGATGCTGTTATTACGCAGGGCTCATGGGCGTTTCCTATGGATCGATCACGGTCCGGGAGCAAAAGACGCGCTGGGGGAGCTGCAGTGCAAAGGGAAACCTGAATTTTAATTGGAAGCTGGTTCTGATGCCGGAGGAGATTCTGGACTATGTTGTGGTCCATGAGCTTGCCCATCGGCTCCAGATGAACCATAGCACGGAATTCTGGGATGAAGTGGAGAAGATTCTGCCGGATTATCGAAAACGGCGGCAATGGCTGAAGGAAAATGGCCAGAAGTATTGAACGTGCCGGAATGAGGAAGCGCAAAGAGGGAGAGAAACGATGCAGAAAAAGAAAGAGATCTGGATGCTTCAGACAAAACGGGCAGATTTTAATGGGCTTGCGATGCGTCTGGGGGTGAGTCCGGTGGCTGTTCGGATCATGCGAAACCGAGGTCTTTTGGATGAACGTGAGATGAGAAAGTATCTTTACGGGACACTGGATGATCTTTATGATCCGCGACAGATGAAGGGAATGGAGACCGCTGCGGGGATCATTGAAAAGAAGTTGATAGAAGGGAAAAAAATCCGGATCATCGGCGACTACGATATTGATGGTGTTTGTTCAACATATATTCTTCTCAAGGGCTTTCACCGTGCTGCCGGAAATGGGCAGATTGATTATGAGATACCGGACCGGATCCGGGATGGCTACGGGATCAATGAATCCATCATCCGTCAGGCAGCAGAGGACGGGATCGATACACTTGTGACCTGTGATAATGGAATCGCGGCATTAAAGGAGATCAGCATCGCAAAGCAGCTTGGCATGACGGTTGTGGTGACCGATCATCATGAAGTACCGGTAGATGCTTATGGACAGATTCTGCCGCCGGCAGATGCAGTGGTTGATCCGAAGCAGGACGGGGAGACGTATCCGTACCATGAAATTTGCGGTGCGGTCGTAGCATGGAAGCTTATAAACGTGATCTATGAGGATCTTGGAATTCCGGAGCATGAGTGGATGGAGCTTCTGGAGTTTGCGGCCATTGCGACTGTGGGAGATGTCATGAAGCTGCAGGATGAAAACCGTCTGATCGTCAAATATGGACTGAAAAAGATCGGTTCGACGAAGAACACCGGTCTCAGAATGCTTGTAGAGAAAAACAATCTGGATATGAACAATCTGAGCGCATATCACATTGGTTTTGTGATCGGACCGTGCTTAAATGCAGGTGGACGGTTGAAAAGTGCGAAGGTTGCGCTCCGGATGTTGTTAGAACAGGATCCGGACCGGGTCAGTGGGCTGGCGGATGAATTAAAGGAACTCAATGATGTGAGAAAGGATATGACGGCAAAGGGAGAAACAGAGGCTATCGAACAGGTAGAACGTTTTTATATGTCGGATAAGGTGCTGGTGGTGTTCTTGCCGGAGTGCCATGAATCACTTGCCGGGATCATAGCCGGAAGACTCCGGGAGCATTTCCATAAGCCATCCTTTGTGCTGACGAGAGGCGAGCAGAGTGCGAAGGGATCCGGACGTTCCATAGAGGCATACCATATGTACCAGGGGCTTTGCGAGGTATCGGATCTGCTGGTGAAATTTGGCGGACATCCAATGGCAGCGGGACTTTCCATTGAGGAAAGTGATATTGATGAGTTCCGGAGAAGACTGAATGAAAATGCAAAGCTTACGGAAGATGATTTCGTTCCGCAGATCTGGATCGATGTTCCGATGCCGTTTGAGTATGTGAATGAAAAAATCGTGGATGAGCTCAAAGGTCTGGAACCATTCGGGCAGGGAAATGAAAAACCGTTGTTTGCCCAGAAAAGTCTGACGATTCGAAATGTACGTGTTCTTGGAAAAAATCGAAATGTCGTGAAAATGAATCTGGTGACGAACACTGGACATCCGTTCGATGGTCTGCTGTTTGCAGATGGAGATCGTTTTTTGGAAGAGCAGACAGGGCAGAATACGATCGACATGATCTATTATCCGGATGTAAATGAATATAATGGGACACGTACCTTGCAGGCGATCATAAAAAATTATAAATTTCGTTGATCGGCCAGTCGAAGAATGGGAATGCAGGCATGATTTCCTCTCCATCCTCATAAACTTGCTTTGAGCAAAAGAGGATGGAGAGAATTTTTTTATGGAAAAGCCGGGGGATTTTGAACGGTGCTCTGTTTTTGAGACAAAAATGCTGCTGGGATCGTCGGATGACGGGGGATTGAGTGGGAAGGAAGCGACAAAGCGGCTTCGGGAGTATGGGCGGAACGAGCTGGAGGAGAAAAGGCCTCCGTCTGTGGCAGAACGGATGCTTTCGCAATTGATGGATCCGCTGATCTATGTACTTTTAGCGGCAGGAGGAATTTCTGTATTTCTTGGAGAACGAGGAGATGCGGTGATCATTGCAGCAGTTGTGCTGCTCAATGCAACGGTTGGTGTGATTCAGGAGGGAAAGGCCCAGAAAGCGCTGGAGTCATTAAAAAAGCTGACAACAAGGAAGGCGCTTGTCCGGCGGGACGGAAAGCTTTCGGAGATGGACGCGGCGGAGCTGGTGCCGGGCGACAGGGTGCTTTTAAATGCCGGTCAGCAGGTACCGGCGGATCTCCGACTGATCCGTTCGGAAAATATGAAGGTACAGGAGGCATCACTTACCGGAGAGTCTGTACCGGTGGAAAAGGATGCGCAGTATGTGGCTTCGACCGGAACACCTCTCGGTGATCGAAAAAATATGGCATATATGTCAACCTTTGTGACTGCCGGACGCGGTGAAGGGATTGTTACAGATACCGGGATGCAAACTGAGATCGGACGAATCGCGAAAATGATCCATGAAACACCGGAAGAGATTACACCGCTTCAGAAACGGTTGGGAGAGTTGGGAACATTTCTTAGTATTCTGGCTGTGGGTCTCTGTACGATCCTTTTTCTGGCGGCAGTCTGGCAGAAGCGGGATGTTGGGGAGATGTTTCTGACAGCGATCTCTTTGGCTGTGGCAGCAGTTCCGGAAGGACTTCCGGCTGTGGTGACGATCGTCCTTGCGCTTTCTGTTTCGAGGATGGCGAAGGTACATACGATCGTGAGACGTCTTCCTTCTGTGGAAACTCTTGGAGCGGTTAATGTGGTTTGCTCGGACAAAACGGGGACATTGACAAAAAATCAGATGACGGTGCGGAATCTGGATGGGGACAGAGAGTGGCTTTTACGAACATTTTTACTCTGCAATGATGCAAGATGGGGAAAGCACGGAATCATCGGAGATCCTACAGAAGCAGCTTTTCTTTTATATGCGGATAAAAATGCAAGGAATGGGGAAAAACAGTCCGAACAGATCCGGGATGCGTGGAAAAGAATTGCGGAGCGTCCGTTTGACTCGGAGAGAAAGTGTATGACAACGGTGCATCAAAACGGAATGCGGACAGTTTCGTTCACGAAAGGTGCACCGGACATAATCCTTGAAAATTGCACCTCCTACCGAGACGAAATGGGAGTTCATCCGATGGGAGCATCGAAACGAACATGGTACATGAGGCGGGCAGAAAAAATGTCTGCGTCCGGTGGGCGTGTTCTTGGGGCGGCGGTAAAGGAGGGAAAGGATCTTTCCGAGAAGGGAATGACCTTTCTGGGAATGGCAGTGCTTGAGGACCCGGTCCGTCCGGAGGTTTCCGGAACAGTGGAAGAATTCCGCCATGCAGGTGTTACGACCGTCATGATTACAGGGGATCATAAGGATACGGCACTTGCGACCGCAAGAACGCTTAAGATCGCGGATTCTCCCTCTCAGTGCATGACAGGGGCAGAGCTGGACTGCCTGGATGATGGAGCGCTTGCTGATAAGATTTCGGAGATCCGGGTATTTGCACGAGTTTCTCCGGATCATAAGGTACGGATTGTCCGGGCATTGAAAAAATCCGGAGGAATCGTGGCGATGACCGGGGATGGAGTCAATGATGCCCCATCTTTAAAAGCGGCGGATGTCGGGATCGCGATGGGAATGAGCGGAACGGATGTGGCAAAGCAGGCAGCAGATATAGTATTGACAGACGACAATTTTGCAACGATCCGGGAAGCTGTCCGGGAAGGAAGAGAGATCTATGCCAATATTAAAAAGACGGTCATTTTTCTTTTATCATCGAATTTTGGTGAGATCATGACCATGTTTTTTGCGATCCTTTTTTCCTTTCCGGCACCTCTTAAGGCAAGTCATATCCTGTGGATCAATTTGATCACGGATTCGTTGCCGGCTCTGGCCCTGGGGACAGATGTATGTGACGGGAGAGGACTGATGAAAGAAAAACCGAGAAAGCAAGGAGAGAGCCTGTTTGCGCATGGCGGCGGAGTCTGTACGTTGTTTTACGGTTTCCTGATCGCATTGATCAGTCTGACCGCGTTTCTGATCGTTCCTGCAAAGCTTCTTGCAAGCAGCGGACGGCATCTGACCCCGGCAGCGGTGGCGGACGTCCTACAGTCTCCAAAGCTTCTTGCATGCTGCCAGACATACGCATTTACGGTTCTTGGATTGTCACAGCTTTTTCATGCGATCGGAATGCGTGATGTGGAAAAATCTGTATTTCGGATGGATCATGGAGGGAACCCTCTGATGATCGCTGCAGTATTCATTGGATTTGCTCTGCAGCTTATGGTGACGGAACAGCCGGCTCTGGTTGCGGCATTTCAGACGGTGCGTTTGAATGCCGGGGAATGGAAAACTTTGCTCGTGCTTGCGGCCATGCCGCTGTTCGCCCATGAGATGTTTATTTTCCTGACACATATATTCAACCCGTCTAAAACGGCGGAATGATAAAAAAACAGGCACAGAGATAAAAAAACGGTCTCCGGGTATTCCCAACAGAGAAAAAAATTGGTAAAATAATGGTGAAATCTGCGGAAAACGAATATCAGGAGGTCTTTCAATGAAAAAGATACTGAAAGAATTCCGTGAATTTGCCATTCAGGGCAACATGATCGACATGGCAGTCGGCATGATCATCGGTGCTGCATTTAAGGATCTTGTAAACTCCTTAGTCAGTGATATGGTGATGCCTGTGATCGGACGTTTCACGGGCAAGTTGGATTTCAGCAATATGTTTATTTCGCTGAACGGAGAACATTACGCGACTTTAGCTGAAGCACAGGCAGCGGCAGCTCCGACCGTAAACTACGGTCTGTTTATCACAGAGATCATCAACTTTGTTATTATGGCGTTTGTGATCTTTATGGTGGTAAAACAACTGAACCGGGCTAAAAAAATATTCGATAAACCGGCGGCTCCGGCAGCAGCTACGGAAAAAGAATGCCCGTACTGCAAAACGAAAATCAATATTCATGCGACACGCTGTCCGCATTGTACATCGGTTCTGGAAGATCAGTAGTCTTTTTCAGACGGTAACAGGCAGATGAGCCAGACATTCCCGGCGGATAAGGAGAAATTTCTGCCGGGAATTTTTGTTTAAAAGAAAATAAGCGGCCGCGGGGACATCTGAATGTGACGGGCCGCATTCAGTTGGAGATCAGGAAGGAACAATCATGAAGAATAATATCCGCATTACTCTGGAATACGACGGAAGCCGGTATGATGGGTGGCAGAAACAGGGAAATACCGACAATACGATTCAGGGAAAACTGGAAAACGTGCTTTTCAGAATGGCTGGAGAAGAGATAGAGGTCCATGGCTCCGGAAGAACGGATGCCGGAGTCCATGCGAGAGGTCAGGTAGCTAATTTCCATATTAATGCGGAAATCTGTCCGGACGGAGAGGCAGCACGGGAATATCTGAACCGGTATCTTCCGGATGATATCAGGGTCCTCTCTGCGAAGATCGTGCCGGAACGGTTTCACAGCCGCCTGTCTGCCACGTCAAAGACATATGGATATTATGTGGAGACCGGGGATAAGAAAAACGTATTCGAACGAAAATATGTCTATGGCTGCGGGAAGAAGCTGGATGTGAAAGCGATGAGACAGGCGGCGGAATTTCTTATCGGCGAACATGACTTCAAAAGCTTCTGCGCGAACCGCAGAATGAAAAAAAGCACGGTGCGCCGGATCGATGAGATCCGGATCGTGGAACATGGAACGAAGATCGAATTCCTGTATACAGGAAACGGCTTTCTCTATAACATGGTGCGGATCTTAACGGGAACGCTTTTGGAGGTCGGCAGTGGAACGCGGAGACCGGAGAAAATGAAAGAGATCATTGCAGCGAAAAACCGTGATATGGCGGGAAGAACAGCTCCGCCCGAGGGATTATTCCTTCTCCACGTGGGCTATGAGGGCGAAAGGGAAACGGTATGATGAATCAGAACAAAGAATATGAGGACATGCCAGTTAAGGAAAAGAAAAAGAAGCAGGAGTTACGGGAAGCCGGGATGGACGTAAACGGTGAATTCTCTATGGACTCTCTGAAAAAGTGGTTCAGACGGGCCGGAGGAGCTCTGTCAATCTGCGCGGCAGCAGTATGCCTGATGGCGGTGCTGATGATGGGGAAGAACCGGAAGGAGTCACTGATCATGGAAGTAAATTCGGATATTATGATGGAATTTACCATGAACCGGCGGGGATCCGTGTTATCTGCAAAGGGAATGATGGCCAGATCAAATGAGGCAGTTTCCATGACCGTATTTGAGGGGAAAAGCCTTGGAATCGCAGTGGGGAAGATCTTTGACAGGCTTGCGGATAACAACAGTCTCGGAGAGGATGGGGGAATCCTGATCTCCGTCCGGAAGTCCGGCGCGGAAGTAAAGGCGTCACCGGAAAAGATCGTAAAAGAGCTGCAAAAGCAGACGGAATCCGAGCTTCAGAAAAAGGAGTCCAGGGCGACGGTCTATGTGTTTGAGTCAGAAGAGGACACAAAAACCCGGGAGATTGCGGACAAATATGGGATCACGGTGACGAAGGCAGAATTTTTAAAGCATCTTTTTTCGGAAAATCCGGGGATCACGATAGGAAAGCAGGAAGAACTTGCCGGGTATTCCTCAAAACGCCTGATCCGGGAGATCAATGAGCAGGAATATCAGATATCCTTAAAACCGGTGGTCGTAAAGACAACTTTCGAAAAAGCAAGCGAAGAGACCACGGAGGAGAGTACACCAGAGGAGACAGCAGCTTTAGAGACAACAGAAGCTGTGTCGGAACAGAAATCTGGGGCTTTGGATACGGGTGAGGAGAGAGAATCCACGAAAAATGACGGACTTTCCGAGATGCAGAGACGGAGAAAAGCTCTGGAGGCCGGGGAGAGCGTGGACTGGGTGGATCAGGAGACGAACAGGGAGCTGAGCGATCCGGATGAGAAAGACCGGCATTCATCGAATTCCCGGACCTCTCCGACAGAGACTGTGCCGCAGAAAACTGCGGAGCCGAAAACTGAGGAACCGAAAACTGAGGAACCGAAAACTGAGGAACCGAAAACTGCGGAACCGGAAACTGCGGAACCGGGAACTACAGCATCGGAAACTGTGCCGCCGGAAACTGCACCGCCGACAGCCCCGGAGACAACAGCAGCGGTTACAGAGACTACCGCCGCGTCCGGAATGCTGACGCCGGAGACGAAAACACCGGCGTACTTAAGGGGACCGGGATTTGAAGATCCGGATAATCCGAAAAATCAGAATTAAAAAAGTAAAAAAATTGAAAAAAACAGTTGACGGATCAGAGTCGTTGCGTTATAATACAACCTGTTGATGCATTGGGCTATCGCCAAATGGTAAGGCAACGGACTCTGACTCCGTCATTTTCAAGG
>ERZ1673736.2923-NODE-2923-length-17328-cov-5.938169_pt1 | contig 17328 bp, 8 predicted proteins | sample MGYA00580212_ERZ1673736 | MGnify/ENA primary metagenome ERZ1673736 (study PRJEB41218, sample SAMN15661752) | gut metagenome | host: Homo sapiens | place: Canada: London | collected 2015-08-20/2019-03-30 | study: EMG produced TPA metagenomics assembly of...
TTTATATCTTCCGGCTGTGCCAATGCAACTGCCTGATTTGGAAAACGATTGTTATTTCCAGCCGTGTAATAAATGCGCGGCACACCATCTTTGTCCACCAGTCCACTTCCTGACCAGCATCCAAGCTCATCATAAAAACCATTTTCTGACTTCAGTGCCAACGGTAAATCCTTCCAATGTACCATATCTTTGCTTGCCAGATGTCCCCACTGAATGGAATCCCAGATAGGTGCATGCAGATTAGCCTGATAAAAGATATGATAATAGCCATTATAAAAAAATGGCGCATGTGGCTCATTCATCCATTTTTCTGGTTCAATCAAATGATATTGCGGGCGGTTTGCATCATCTAAAAATCTTGTTCTGTTTGGCGTGTATAATACTTTCTCTAAAGAATTTTCTATTTTTGAATTTTTTATAGCTTGTTTAACTGAAACTGCATTTGGTAAAAATTGTATATTTTTCATCCATCCCCAGAAAACACCCATCTGAGGTGTCAAACAATCCTTATCCGCATCTTTTCCAATAAAAATCGGATGTCTTGGCCATTTTATCTTCTGAAAACGGCCAAACTGTAAACGATTTGATAACACGCCGTTGACCACCAGATCACACCAGCCTTCTTGAAAACGATAAATAACAAATATATGATTCCATTTTTCAAGATTAACGTTCTCACGAATGGAATAAAATACCATTTGTCGTCCACCAAAGCCGAGAATCACCTCAACTTTTCCATCTGATGTCAGTCTGACTGCCATTCCTTCACTTGTTTTTCGATCCATACAGGAAAATATAGCATCACCTTCACTTGAAATGCCAAATGGAGCAATTTCAAATTCAAGCGTAAATGCATTTGCCTGCTGCAAATCTCCCTGTTCCTTATAAAACCATACTGAATATCCATCAAAAAAAGAAGCATTATCTCTCTCAGGAAGTACCCTGTTTTGATACGCTGGATCTGGATTCATCTTAAGCTGTGATAACATTTTTTCATCCTCCTTTAATGTTGACCCGTTGTTGTACTTCTTTGCTATATTCTATTCATCTATTCCCTGCCCCTGCTCTGTCCGTGAGCTTACCTGTCTTCATTCGCGGATACAGCAAGGGCAGGCATTTTCATGCCTGCCCCATTTTCTCAGGTCTTTTTTACTGAGCCTCTACATAACGGTCATATGCAGCCTGCCATGCTGCAACAACGTCTTGCAGTCCCATGCTGTCCATTGCAGAAACATAATCGTCCCACTCATCTTCGATGCCGCCATCTGTAAGCCAGTGAGCAGTCTTTTCTTCTGTCAATGCCTTTAAATCACTTAAATAGTCATTAATTGTATTTGTTTCTTCTTCTGTAAACACAACAGAAGGATAATACTCTGTAGAATCTACATACTGGAACCAGAAATCACGTATGTCATCAATTCTTTGCTGAGCACGATCCTCAAGATAATAGTAAGTACCATAATCCTCTGTCAGCTGCTCTGTAGGTCCTAACAACTCATTCTTTGACTTCAGCTCACCTGCTGTCTCACCATCCTTTAAATCTCTCATCGTGTAACAGCCCTTCTCATCTGGCTCCTCGTTCCAATAAGAACCGATTGCACCATAAATTGCCTGCATACTGTTAATCGGATCATACATCTGATCTACCCACTTTAATAACAGTTCTGGATTCTTACATGCGCTTGTAACAGAGAAATTCTTATGGTTAGTTGTTCCACACTCATTTAAGTTTACATGATGAGTTCCGTCCGGGCCATCAAGAATCGGGAGATACTCATAACTTTCTGCTCTCTCATTTCCAACAACTTCCGGAATTTCCCACCAGGTAAATACGCCCAGTCTTGCATCCTCGCCATTGCCCTTTGCAATATACTGGCTGGAATCCTGAGAGAATACTTCAATATCAATCAGACCTTCCTCAAACCACTTATGGAAGTAAGCGATTGCATTCTTATAGTTTTCGCTAGTTGCCTGATAATATACCTTTCCATTATCAATAGCTCTGTGATCCTCGTTATAATCGGTAAAACCAAATCCTGCAAACAGTGTTGTCATTCCAGCACACCAATTGTTTGCCATAAAGGACATCGGAATCTCATCAGTTGCATCACCATTTCCATTGCAGTCATTTTCCTTAAATGCAACAAGTACATCGTGGAGTTCATCGAGTGTTGTCGGCATTTCCATTCCAACCTTCTCCAGCCAATCCTTATTGATAGAAGTAAACTGCGGGATAGCACCAATTCCAATATAAGTTCCATCATCATCAATGTAACCCATCTCAGAAATACCTGGAAGTCCATAGATATGACCGTCTGGCATAGTTGCTGTAGCAAGAAGCTCTGGTCTCTTCTCTGCCAATGCAGTCAGATTTGGCATTGTCTCCTCATTGATATAATCCTCAAGCGGAATCAGAACACCATAGCTACCATAATTAATCAGCTCATAGTCTGTTAATTCTGCTGCCATAAATGCATCTGGCATATCAACACCTGCATTTAAAATCAGGTTCTTCTTCTCAGTCAGCGTATCTCCTGATACACAGTTCCAATCAATAGTTACGCCCATTGCTTCATTCATCTGCTGTACAAGCGGCTTCTCACTATTGTCTGGTGATAATGCGCTGACACCTGCAAAGATGTTGAATGTTGTCTGTTCAGATTCACTTGCAAATGCCATCTGAGGAACCAGCATTGCTGCTGCCATGGTAAGTGCCATCATTTTGTTTGCCTTTTTCATTACAAAGTCCTCCTTAAAAAATATATATTGTTTATTTTATTGTAACCTTTTATTATATTGGCATTTGGACAAATCAGCCCTTTACAGCTCCTGCCATAAAGCCTTTTTCAAAATATTTCTGTACAAACGGATACGCAATCAGCATCGGAACAGAGCCTACTACAATTGATGCAAACTTAATTAACTCTGTCAGCTTATTTGCTTCCGCATAACCACCGTCCATATTTCCCATCATGCTGGCCATCGCCTGACTTTGAATCAAAATCTGACGAAGAACAAGCTGCAGTGGATATCTGCTTTTTTCCTGCATGTAAATAAGTGCTGTAAACCAGTCATTCCAATAAGCAACCATTGTAAAGATAACCATTACTGCGATAATAGGCTTTGCAAGCGGAAGTGCAATCTTTACAAAAGTACGGATATTTCCACTTCCATCAATAGCTGCAGCCTCATATAACTCCTGCGGAATGCTTGTCTCAAAGAATGTTCTTGTTACAATAACATTGTAAACAGATACACCACCAGGAAGAATAAGTGCCCAAACACTATTAAGCATATGCATCTTTGATACAACCAGATAAGTTGGAATCAATCCACCGCCAACATACATTGTAATAACATAGAAGATCATGATTGCACGGCGAAATGGAAGCGTCTTTTTCGACATACAATATCCTGTTGTCAATACAAGTGCAACAGATACTATTGTTCCAAGAACAGTATAATAAATACTATTCAGATAACCGCCTGCAATTGAGCTTTCTTTAAATACTCTCTTGTAACCCTCAAATGTGATCTTCGAAGGCAATAAGAATGTTTTTCCCGCATAAACCTCATATGGATCAGAAATTGACGCAATTAATACATAATACAGCGGATACGCTACTAAAATAACAAGAATCAATAAAAACGCACCATTGATAATGTCAAATGTCTTCTCGGAAGATTTCTTTTTTATTTTCATATTGCTTGCCATATCTTATTCCCCCTTTTAAATAAAGCTCACATCTGACAGGCGTTTACATACTGTATTCACCACAACCAGCAACACTATATTAACAATAGTATTAAACAATCCAACTGCTGTTGAAAAACTGTACATTGCCTTCAAAAGACCCTGCTCATATACATAAGTTGCGATAATTTCTGATGTTGCCTTGTTTAAGCTTGTCTGAAGCAGATATGCCTTTTCAAATCCGACATTCATCAAGTTTCCAAACGACATAATCAGCTGAATTACAATAACAGGTACAAGTTCAGGAATATCAATATAGAAGATTCTCTGAAGCGGTGTAGCACCATCCACTCTTGCAGCTTCATGTAATGACGCATCTACGCTTGATAATGTTGCAATGTAAATGATTGTTCCCCAACCTGCGTCCTGCCATACACTAGATGAAATGTAGATGGTACGAAATGCAGATGCAGAGTCAATTAAGTTAGTTGCCTTTCCGCCGAATGCCTGAATGATTGTACTGATCAGTCCTCCATATGGAGAAAGGAAAATACGAAGCATACCACACAGGATCATTGTTGAAATAAAATGAGGTGCATACAAAATTGTCTGAGATACGCGCTGGAACTTTTTCCACTTCACCTGATTAATTAAAAGTGCCAGTATGATCGGAATTGGAAATGTCCACAAAATACTGTAAAGACTCAGCAATACCGTATTTTTGATCATTCGTATGCTGTTATAATTGTTAAAGAAACGCTCAAACCATTTCAATCCCACCCACGGACTTCCAAAAAAGCCTCCAACTGGATTGTAATCGCGGAAAGCAATCTGTACACCATACATTGGAACATATTTAAAAATAATTGTCAGAATGATGCCTGGAAGCAGCAGCACATAAAACTCCCAATGCTTTGCGATTTGCTTCCACAGATTTTTCTTCGGAACAGGCACTGCTCCTTGTTTTGCTTTCTTCATTCTCTTCCCTTCTTTCTTTTACTTTGAGTGTTACTTGAAACGTTTCATGTTTATGTTTTCATTATAGTTATGTTTTTTCATATTGTCAACTATTTTCCTTGTATTTTTCTCATTTATGTGCAGTATATTCAATTTTATTATCTTTCATTTGTGCACATATAACAATATAACGTTTCATATTTTTGTGGTATACTATTTATAAATAAATTATGATATACTATTCATTAAATATAATGTTTCAGGAGGATCTTTATGACAAAAACAAACGCGCCCACAATGAAAGATGTTGCGAGGGAGGCCGGTGTCTCGCTTGGTACCGTATCTAAAGTCATTAACGGCATTCCTGTGCGCGAAGAATACAAAAAAAAGGTGGAAGCTGCCATTGCAAGCCTCCACTATGAAATAAATACTTATGCACGAGGATTAAAAACACAAAAAACAGGACTAGTTGCCGTGATTATTCCCAACATGCTAAATCCTTTTTTTGCAGCCTTTACCGATTATATTGAGGATGCCTTATATAAAAAAGGATTAAAAACAATGCTTTGCTGCTCAGATGGTATTCCAGAAAAAGAAATTACTTATTTAAATCTGGCAAAACAAAATAAAGTTAATGGAATCATTGCACTAACATACTCAGATATTGGAAATTTTATCAATCCCGAAATTCCAATTGTTGTCTTTGACCGCTTCTTTGAAAACCGCAACATTCCCCGAGTTGGGTCAGATAATTATAATGGCAGCATGATGGCTATTGAAAAGCTGCTTGAGCTTGGCTGCAATCATCCAGTATACATTCGTTTTCATTCTATCTTCCCTGGAGAATCTGACAAACGAAAAGATGGCTATTTGGCTGCCTGCAAAAAATATCATATAACTCCCGACTTTCTTGATATGGAAGATTGTGATAATTTCATTGACATGATGAAGCAATTTATTGATAAGCATAAAAAATCAGATGGCTCTCTTTCCTTTGACGGAGTTTTCTGTCATACAGATTATCACGGTTATTTATTCAAGAAGCTTTTGCAAAAGGAAGGATACCGTGTCCCAGAAGATGTACAGCTTATTGGTTTTGACGGTATCCGCAAATTTGGTGGGTCAAAAGAAGATCTTTTTGTCTCCTCAATGTGCCAACCGCTGCCGCAGCTTGCCGCAAAATGTGTAGAGATTATCACAACAGAGGATCGTTCTATGATCCCTAGTCTGACACTTCTTCCAGTAACTTTCGAGGATGGCGGCACAACACGATCACTCAAAAAAGGTTAAGGTAACTTTATGCTTAAATGGTTCATGCTAACTGTCTATATAATCCTCTGCAGCTACGTTATGTGGTCATTTTGCAGATGGACAAAAAAGATATATCTTCCAAAGCGCCGCGCCTTTAACATTATTGTGTGCGGACTAATATTAATCTTTGCTGCCAGCATTTTTTTAGGGAAATTTCTTCCTGAAAATGATTATCAGCTCTTGATTTTGCGATTCAGCAATTATTGGATTGGCTTCTTAATTTATCTGATTTTCTTTACTCTCACAGCCGATCTTTTTTTGCTGCTTCTAAAGCTTGCTTCACGTCATATAAAATCAATCAAGCATCTGTTGTATTCTGTATTTCTTCGCACTATACTTGGACTGCTTGTCATTTTACTTAGTATCAGCTTTACCGTGTATGGATGCTTTCACGCAAAGATGCTGACTACCGCCCACTATAAAGCCACTATTCAAAAAAGTGCCGGCAAGCTGACAGATTTACGAATGATTTTACTTAGAGATTTTCATCTTGGCTACAGTGTTGGCTGCCCTCAGATTGAGGACATGGTTAATACAATTAATTCTGAGAATGCTGATATTGTTGTTATTGCAGGAGATATTTTTGATAATAACTTCGATGCGCTTGATAACCCGGAGCGCCTTGAAATGCTCCTGTCACAGATAAACAGCACATACGGAACATATGCTGTATTTGGAAACCATGACGTAACAGAGACATTGATTGCCGGTTTTCCAATCTCTTCAAAAAATGCACCACGCGATCCGCGCATGTATGAATTTCTTGAAAAAAGCAATATTAACGTGCTTGAGGATGAGACAACCATAATAGACAACAGCTTTTATCTTACCGGACGTCTTGATGAAAAACGCACTGGAAATGGAACTAAAAAGCGTGCTTCTCTTGATGAACTCACAAAGAATCTTGATCCATCTATGCCGCTTTTTGTGATAAGCCATGAACCTGATCATCTGTCTGATTACAATGCGCACGGTGTAGATATGGTTCTTTCTGGTCACACACATGCCGGCCAGTTTTTCCCACTGACGATTGTTCAGCCGTTTGTGTGGGAAAATCACTGGGGCATGAAAATGATTGACAGCATGTACAGCTTTGTCACTTCCGGCATTGGTGTCTACGGACCCGACATTCGTGTTGGAACAAATAGCGAAGTCATGGTAATTGATGTTCATTTTGAATAAAAAATCATTTGCTATTTCCTCCTATGTATACTATGATGGATATTAAGTATACACAGGAGGTTTTTTTATGTCGGCAGAATTTCTTGATTTTATTCTTGAAGGGGTCATTTCATATCTTGTTCCAATACTGGAGCTGATCGGCGTCTTTATTGTCGCCTATGGAACGATAAAATCATTTGTCAAATTTATCCGTTCTGGTCTCAATTCTGATGATACAAGAGTAAAGATTGACCTGGCTGAGACGCTGGCGCTGTCTCTGGAATTTAAAATGGCAGGAGAGATTTTAAAAACAGTTGTCTCCCATACAATTGAGGAACTGAGTATTCTTGGAGCCGTAATTGTACTGCGTGCACTTTTAACTTTCCTGATCCATTGGGAACTGAAAATGGAACGCCAGACAGAGCATGCCGAGCGCGAACATGCTAAAATTCAGGAAAAAACAAAGTAAAATTAGAAAAAAGCTCCTCTAGCTTATTTTGAAGCTAGGAGAGCTTTTTCTAATTTATTCGCTGATTATTTCTACATCGATCTGTCCATAATATGGGCTGTCCTCATCCTGCAGTACAACTGCTGTCTCCACATGATCAAGCTGCATCAGCTGCAGTTTATTTTGTTCTGCATCTGTGTATCCATCTGGCACTTCCTTTGGAACTGTCAGTGTAAACTGATATTGTGTACTTCCGTCTGCAAGAACAGTGGATGTTATCGTAAGCACAGCTTTTACCTCAAATAAAAACGATTTTAAGCTCGGTGCTGCTGCGCGCAAAATGACATTCCTTCGCTCAATCTTTGCCTCTTGCACTGGTGCTGGTGATTCCTCCTCAATCGTCTGCTGTATCTCTGGCAGTGATGTTTCTGATGATGGCAAAAGTGTTGTCGCTTCTGGCGTTTGCAGTGGTGTTGTACTTTCCTGCTCTTGTGTCTGCGTTGTTTCTTCTGAGGATATGCTTTCTTTAGAAGTCACCTCTATAGTTGTGGAAGGCTCACTAGACACACTTTCTGTTGTTGCCTTCTCACTTGAAGCTTCCTCGATAGAACTCTCTTCTGTAGAGCTTTCTTCTGTCGATTTTTCTTCTGTTTTTTCCTCAGTAGTTTCTTCCTCTTTTGCTTCACAAACTGTCAGTTTCTCCAGCAAACTGCTTCCATATGATGCTTCCCATGCAGTGGGATCCTTTATCCAATCCTCTGCTCTCCAATAGAAGGTAAGCGCTGTCGTCTGACCATCTTGAGTGTTAAAGAAAAGTGTAGCATCAAAGCCTGCTGCCTTTTCCCAATCGCTGTTTAAGCTCCAGGAAATTTCATTTGTCTTTGCCAAAATCTCTGACACAGGCTGATTAGTTTGATCTAAAAGCGTATACGATTTCTCTTTCTCACCTGCCAGACCTGTAAACTTTGGCGCTGTCAAATGACCAAGACTTGTGTTTTTTGAAAGTACAAATGTCTTATTATCACCGTCATGTGCGCTTGCACTAATCTTTGACCAATCGCTTAGACCAATCTCATCCATCGATGCAAAGCAAATGGAAAGATCGTATAAAAGATATGGCTCGTTTCCATTGATCTGCTCAGCATACGGCACTGCATAGCCATCTTCCGGCAGATAAACACTGTATTTCTTTTGAACACCATCTGTATCATATTTCCAATAAACAGGAAGCAAACGATATGTGCATGTTTGTTTTCCTTCCCTTGTAACACGCTGCTGCATAGTCTGAACAAGATATTCACTAATTCCAGTTCCTTGTGCAAAACAATATGCAAAACCTGTATTGTCACATTGTTCCACATTGGCATCAGAAAAAGTATCTTCCATCTTTTCTTTTTCTTTCTGCGTCTTTTTAAATTCATCTGTACCTTTATCACGATAGAGGCTTGTCACATCTGAATCTAACCATTGTTTTTGTTCGCCCTCTGCAGTCGTTGTCTCTGCAAGTGCCTGCACACTCATTACAGCACAGTCTGAGTCTGTTATATAAGCCTCTCCAAGCGGCGCTGCTCCATCTGTCACAAACACTTCAAATCGTGCAGAAAGAATATCTCCATTTTCATCTGTCGCGTTTGTCTGCTTTAGCCATGCATATACAAGCACCTTTTCCTGCTTACTTTCACACGAAACATAATATGGAAGAAGATATGTATAGATACCATTTGAACGGTCTGTATACATCTCATATACACCAATAAGACCACCCTGTGTATCATTTTGCTCCATCGTGTAGCCACCTGACTTTGTTGAAAGCATACTGCGAACATAAAAGCCTGCCTGACTGTCATCCTTTACAATTTCAAATGAAAAGGCATCGCGATAAAAGAGTGTATCTCTTGTCATTTGCCTTGATTTAAGCAGTGACAGCACATTTATCTTATAGCCTGCACATCCTTCTTCATTCGCATCCACGTCAAAATAAATGCTTCCCTGCCATGCAGATGCCTTTCTTCCAGAATCTTTCCAGTTTCCATTTTCATCCAGATCAAAAATCGGGTACAAAAATTCCTGCTTTTTATCTGAAACAAAAAGCTCTGGTGCTGCAAGAGGTTCTGGCTCTGGCGGTGTCTCTGATTCAGATTCGCTTTCCGACTCTGATTCGCTTTCCGACTCTGATTCACTTTCTGTCTCAGTCTCTGATGGCTTTTCTGATTCACTTTCTGTTTCAGTCTCTGGCTCTGATTCGTCTTCTTTAATACGCACAGAAAGTGTACTTGTTGATGGTCTGCTTATTGTAAAGCCATTTTTGTCTGTAATACCTTCTCTTTTTACCTGCACAGTCAGGCTTACACAGTCTTCTGGCACACTGACATTACACGAATATGAAGTTTCTTCATCTGAAGCTATTTCTTCTTTTGACAGTAAAAGCGTCTCCTCGTTTGTCTTTGATAAAGCTGTAACGTTAACTTCATATGATGTGCCCTCATACTTTGGTTTATTATTTTCAGCATCCCACATGACAAGCGCGCCATTTGAAGCATCAATCTCGTCATCATCTGTTGTCTTTTTATTTACGCTAATCAAGACAGGAAGTGTAATTTCACTTTCTTCTTGAGTGAGTTCATAGCGCCAAACACCATACAGACTCTGATTGGATGATGAGTGCTGCATTAATGCGCTGTTTTTCAAAAGAGGTGAATAATAAAGTCTGTAGCCATCATCTTCTGCTAAAATCGCATAGCCATCCATAACTTTTCCTGACTGAATCAGGCTGTCACCTGATGAAAAATCAGCATCTTTTAGTGCGACAAAAACTCCATCATTTGTCACTCGCGCTGCAAGAAGCTCTGATGCACTCCAGCTTTCGCTTCCATTTGCCTGACATACTATATGACCAAGCTCAACCTGACCTGACATTAAGGTAACAGGATATGCAACAACTGTCATTTCAGTACAGTCAGCTGTATCAAAATGCACCTGCTCCATTTTGTCTGTGCTGCATTTCTTTATTGCTGCCTGATACTGAACCGGCACCTGAAGTTCTTCATCAACGGCCTCTAACGCTGTTTGGATCTCCATTTCCTTCTTTTGTGCATGACCTGCCAAAATCTGATACAAAGATGCATCCTTGTTTTTAAAACCAGAATACATTCTGTCTGGCTTTAATGAAGTATCAAATACCGCTTCGTTTTCACATACAGTATTTGCACTTAGCACATCAAATGTTTTTTCTGAATAGGTAGAGCTCTTATAACCTTGACACGACACACGACAATTAATAGTAATCGCCTCTTCACTTGTAACTGCAATATGTCCTGTATCTTCCCATCCAAACTTTACAGATGATGACTGTCTTTTTTCTTCATCTGAATCGGCTGATGAATACACAGCTGTCACTGTTAACTCTCTGTCGCCAGCAGTAATTGACGTAAAATCATCCTTGTTGTCAATTACAATCTCATACAAAGCTGTCTTATCTTCATTATCTGACACACTAGTGTTTTCGCTGCAAAGCCTCAGATGATATGACAAAGCTGGCAGCTGTATTCTTTCGTCTGCCGCCTGCGCAGTACTCCACTCAGACGTACCCTCTTTATTGACGGCTCTTACATGAAATACAACAGCGTCAACCTTTTGTCCTTCTAATTCATCTGGCAGTTCTAAGAAATTATCTGTTATCTCTCCTTTCTTACTTCCAATCTTAGTCTTCTTTAAAAGACCGTTCTCTAGAACAGGCTGATTATTACTGTCTCTTTCATATGTTTCATACTCAGCTTCATACTCATAGTATTCGGCAAAAAGACCTGGCCAAAAACGAATCATCCATGATCCATTTTCCTTTGTAAATGTGATTCCGCCTGGAATACCAGGCTCTGGCTCTGACTTATCGAATACTGTAAGATCTGTCAACTCACTGCTTAGCTTTTCCCAGACACGTATACGTATATTTTCGCTGTCCTCATCTGTCTTTGCTTCTTCTGTATTTAAAAGAAGAGGTGAGACAGACAAGCTTCCTGCAAAAGCTGTCCACTTTGTGTAAATTTCTGCCTGATCTTCTTCTGTAAGTTCACCTTCTTTATAAACATACAGCGCAGTTCCGATACCTGGTGTTTTTTGCTCCTTTTCTGACTCATTACCATCTTTATTTTCTTTTTGATCTTCGTTTTGTTCTTCTTTTTGATCTTCCTGGTCTTCGTTATTGTTCGAATCATCTGATTCGCAGGCAACCTTTACGCCTTCCGTGTTCCAGCTTCCTGCTGCCTCGATGCTTCCTAATGCCACATCACATCCATCTGTCGCATCTGTCACTATGATTTTGAGCGCAGTTGCCTCTATCCCGTCTGGTGCTTTCACAGAAACTGTACCACCATCATCAGCGTCCTTGCCTGCCGCCTGCAAACCTGCGGCAAGTTCCTTCCAGACACCGTCCTCTGCATCTGCGTACAGCACATCAAACTTATATGTCCCTTCCTTAAGCCATGTAAGCGTCACATCGGACAGCTTGCATGTGCCATTCAAAAAAGCCGTATAAATAGGACAGCGCTGCTCTTTTATATCAAATGAGGATGATGAAAAAACTGGAACATCTTCCGACTGATGTTTAATCAGATTTTGAAGCTGTTTTTCTGATGCTTCCACAAATGGATACTCTCTGTAAGAGCCATTTGCATCTGTCTCGCCTATTGTAAGTGAAATATCACATATATCAGCTAACAGCGCATCTTCAAGTTCTTCTCCTCCTGATATGAAATACAGGCAGTTTTCACTTTCATTTGCATCTGCTGCAATTGGATAAACATTTTCACTCACGCCGACACAATCAGTCAGATTTGCTGTTAAATTACTCGTAATGCCATATGACTCGTTGTCAGATGAAATTATCGGTGCATAATTCTGACAGCGCATCAGCACCAAATTTTCACATTCTGCTGTTGTGATTCCTGCTGCCACAGATGCCTCTATTACTCCTGTGTTAACGCAGTCTTCCAATAAAACTTTTTCTTTTGTCTGTGCCACAATTCCTGCGGCTGTCCCGTCTGCCGTAACCTTTGCATGATTGACAAGCTTTGAAATCGTCTCGCCTTCCTCTTTCATTGGAAGTGATGCTGCAAAAATACCGGCTGCAAAATCCTTTGCTTCAATACTTCCTGCAACTGTCAGATTTTCCAACGTTCCACCATTGTAAGCACAAACTGCTGCCGTATTCTGATCACCAGTAACTGACACATGATCAAGAAAAAGATCATGAATCGTGCCTAGATTTTCCAGTACAAATGCTGTACCATCGCCCTGCGGATACCAGCAGTTTGAACTTCCTGTTCCTGCATTTGCTGTATCTGACAATGTAAGATAATCAATCGTATAAACTTCATCACCGTCCTTAGAGCCAAGACTGCTACCCTCTCTAAGCTGTGTAATCATAGGAAATGCTGTGTCTGCCTCTTTTACCGGAAGCCCGTTTTGATAGACCATTCCCTTCGCCAAAATTGAATCTGACTCTTGCAATGTCTCATCACTCTCGTCATCTTCTTTTTCATAGCCCCAGGCAAAGTCTCTTGAAACGATATATGTATTTTCGTTTTTTTCATCTTCCTCTGCTGCATAGACAGATGCATCCGTAATCATTTCTGCAAAACGGATGTTATAAAGATGTCTTGCATTTTGAATTTCATACGATGTACCATCTTCTTCATCAGTATCTTCGCCGTCCTCACGTGCAAAATACATAAGCTCAGAATTGCTTTGTCTACGCCCTGTAATTTGATAGCCTGATCCGCCGCCCTGCACGATACAGCTGATTTCATCAACACCATATCGTTCCAGTCCAAAACGATGCAGACTAAGCGTATCCATAAGCTCATCTGGCTCGCCTGTTCTTCTGTATGTCTCATAGGCAGCCTGTGTTGCGCTTAAATCAACTGCATCAAGCACTAGCGTGACATTCAGCTCCTCATCTATATATGCAAGAAATGGATATGTGCCAAGCTTTTCTTCTTTTTTGCCTGCAAAGCTCGTCACTTCTGCAGCAACCACCTTTAACTCATCCTCTGCCGACTCAGATGGTATACTGTAATAATAGCCTTCTTCTGTTTTCTGTCCGCTTAAAGATGCGTTATTAAAAGAAATCTCAAGAAGCTCCTCATTCGTCTTTGCATCACATATCATCACCTGATAATTCATCAGGGAAACTGCCGTCTCTCCCTCTGAAAGCTTCCATGTCAGATTAAGAGTCTCTTCATTATGTAATGATGCATTTAAAACCTTAACTTTAGTTGCTGTATCAGCTGCCTTTGACAAGGAGTCTGCTCCATAATAGCCAAAGCAAAGACCTGTAGAATTGTCACTTCCGCTTCCCTTTCTGTTTTCTTTGGAGCGGTTTACAATATTTGCCATCGTGCTTGTACAGCCTGTGTAGGAAAGTGCTTTTGCGCGATCGCTATACAAAACAGAGTAGACAAGTCCGTCTCGTGCATCAAACTCTACGCTCACACAGCCATTTGCAAGCAGCGTTTTGTCATAAAGGTAAGCATCAAAAATATCATACAAAAGCGTATGTGAAGCATCAGCACTGCCATTTTTGTATGCTTTATAATCAGCTGGCGTTCCTGTCACATAGTACAAGTTCGAGGTAGTCTGTCCATCATCGTTTTTCCAGATCGCTGATACATTTACTACTTGTCCGTTTTCATCTGTGACCGGAATCAATAATTGATTTTGTTTTACAATTGCCTGTGCAGAGGTTTGTGCTTCCTTATCAAACGCCTCAAGATGCTTATCAGTGCTATACTGTGTCATACCTGACTGCGCCGCTAAAAACAGCGTACGGGCATAGTGCTCCTGACGCTGCCATACCGACCACTTCTGGTAATAAAAAATGCCTGCTGCCGATGCGCCAAGCAATATGCCAACAAGCACCATCGTCACCATAAGCTCTACCAGTGTAAAGCCTCCCTTGCTTTCTTTGATTCGCTGTAAGATATTTCTGATCAAAGTCAAACCTCCCAAGCTGTCTTATCATTTAAATTTGCTGCTTAAAATATACACTGCTCCAGCTCTCTTTTATCCTGTGCATATTTGAGCGCTGTTTTTTTCTCAATCAGCCCACGTGAAACAAGCTTTGCCAGATCATAGTCAAGCGTATGCATACCTGCTGCCGCACCTGACTGCATTACGCTTCCAAGCTGATGTGTTTTTCCTTCGCGTATCTGACTTAGCACTGCATCTGTTCCTGTTAGAACTTCCGTTGCCGCTATTCGGCCGCCGTCTATAAGCGGAACCAGGCACTGCGTCACAACACCTTTTAATACGCCTGCCAGCTGAATACGAATCTGGTTTTGTGCCTGAACAGGACACACATCTATAATACGGTCTACTGTCTTAGCTGCCCCTGTCGTATGAAGTGTTGACAACACAAGATGGCCAGTCTCTGCTGCCGTGACAGCTGCTGAAATCGTCTCGTAATCACGCATCTCTCCGACAAGAATAACATCTGGATCCTCTCGAAGTGCAGAGCGAAGTGCTCCCGCAAAGGAACAAACATCCTTTCCCACCTCTCTTTGATGAATCACAGCCTGATCCTGTTCGTACACATATTCAATCGGATCTTCAATCGTTAAAATATGATCTGCACGCGTGTGATTTATGTAATCAACCATTGCCGCAAGCGTTGTTGACTTTCCTGAACCAGTAGGTCCTGTCACTAAAATCAATCCTCGTGGCTCATTTGCAAGATTTTGAAGTACTGGCGGCAGATGAAGCTGCGAGAGTGTAGGCACCTTTGCATTAAGCAGACGAATTGCTGCCGCGAGGCGTCCCTGCTGACAAAATACATTGACTCTCTGGCGGTTTCCATCTGATGTTTCAAGTGCAAAATCTGCATCCTCTCCACGCCAGATGCTTTCCTGTCTTTCTTTCGTAAGAAGAGACAAAATAAGATTTCTCGTCATCTCATCTGAAAGCTCCCAGTCACTCTTTATGAGCTTTCCATCAATGCGAAGATACACTGCCTGTCCTTCGCTTATATGAATATCAGAGGCACGCTGGCTTCTTGCCTCACGTATCATTTTCTCTATCATATGCAGCTCCTTCGTTAAATATAGTATGCCACCTTCTTAAGCTCCTCGACAGTCGTTGTACCATCCGCTACAAGCTTAAGAGCCTCATCAGTTAACGACTCCATGCCAAGATAATGCGTTGCATAGCTTCTAAGCTCATCCATAGGAGTTTTCTGTGTAATCATTCTTCGCATCTGATTATCCACGCAGAGAATCTCATGGATTGCACGTCTTCCTACATATCCAGTATGGCTGCAGCTGTTGCATCCATGCGCGCGGCGCACACGCGTAATCTTTGGCCCGATAAAAGCCTTTTCCTGCTCTGTCGGCTCATCCCAGTAACCACACTCCGGGCAGACAACACGTACAAGACGCTGCGCCACTAGACCGACAAGTGAGTTTGCAACCATATATGGCTCAACTCCCATATCAATCAGACGAATAATTGACGACACTGCATCATTTGTATGAAGTGTTGAAAATACAAGATGACCCGTGATTGCAGCACGTACTGAAATGGATGCCGTCTCCTCGTCTCTCGTCTCTCCAACCATAATTATATCTGGGTCTTGACGAAGAAGAGAACGCAGTCCGCGCTCAAATGTCAGTCCTGCAACAGTATTTACCTGACACTGATTGACACGCGGAATATTCCACTCTACTGGATCCTCAATTGTTGCGATATTCACCTTGCGGTTGCTGAGCTTTTGAAGTGCCATATAAAGTGTTGTTGTTTTTCCGGAACCTGTAGGGCCTGTAATATAGATCATGCCATTTGGTGCCTCAAGCATTTTGCTAAACTGTTCAAAATGTGCCTGATTCATGCCAAACGTCTCGGCATCCGCCACCATATTTCCAGAAGCTAAAAGACGAAGCACGGCCTTTTCTCCAAATACAGTTGGAATCACTGATGTACGAATATTGACATCGCGGTTTGCGATTCTTGTTCGAAAATGACCGTCCTGCGGAAGTCTTTTCTCCGCAATATCCATCTGTCCTAAAATCTTTACGCGGGCAATCAGATTTTGATGAAGGCTCTTTTGCAGCACAACATAATCAAGAAGCTGACCATCTACACGTATTCTGACAGATGTTTTTTCCTCAAACGGCTCAATATGAATATCAGATGCATTCATGCTAAATGCACGTGCAAGCAAGTTGTCAAGAAGCTTAATAACCGGTGCATCAGAATCTCCCTCATCAGCATCAACCTCAAGTGCCTGCTCACGTTCTCTTGCCATCTCATTTGCTGAGCTTGCGGCCTTTTTTGCCTCGATTTCTGAATAATAGTATTCAATTGCCTGATTTAAAGGCGAAAGCTCTGTCAGCCAGATTTCAAGGTTCATGCCAGTAGTCTGGCGAATATCCTCAATTCCATAATAATCAAGAGGATCATTCAATACAATTGTAAGATTATTATCCTGGTACTGCACAGCAAGCATATGATATTTCTTTGCAAGCTGGACTGGTATCATTGCTACCGCCTCTGTCTGCACCATAACACGGTCAATCTTAACATAGCGCTGTCCAAGACGCGCTGAAAGTGCTTCTAACTGCTGGTGCTCTGTGATAAAGCCAAGCTTAATCAATGCCTCACCAAGACGAATGCCTTTATTATTTTTCTGATACTCCAGTGCCTCATCAAGCTCGTCCTGATTGATGTAGCCGGCCTGAAGCAACACATCCGGAGTCCAGTCCAATTC